>WLWD01002157.1_pt1:0-50000 | contig 64722 bp, 44 predicted proteins | sample 6712731 | NCBI WGS metagenome assembly WLWD01 (sample SAMN12718690, study PRJNA576275) | sponge metagenome | isolation source: marine sponge | host: Mycale hentscheli | place: New Zealand: South Island, Marlborough, Capsize Point | collected 2014-11-01
GACTGACTAACAGATTGACTGATGACAGATTGACTGACTAAGATATTGACTGACGACAGATTGACTGACGACAGATTGACTGATGACACATTGACTAACAGATTGACTGACGACTGATTGACTGACTGACAGATTGACTGACGACAGATTGACTGACTGACAGATTGACTGACTAACAGATTGACTGACGACAGAATGACTGATGACACATAGACTGACTAACAGATTGACTGACGACCTCTAGTCACTGGTCATATGAGAACCTCATTACTACCTCTAGTCACTAGTCACATGAGAACCTCATCACCACCTCTAGTCACTGGTCATATGAGAACCCCATCACTACCTCTAGTCACTGGTCACACGAGAACCCCATCACTACCTCTAGTCACTGGTCACATGAGAACCTCATCACTACCTCTAGTCACTGGTCACATGAGAACCTCATCACTACCTCTAGTCACTAGTCACATGAGAACCCCATCACTTCCTCTAGTCACTGGTCACATGAGAACCTCATCACTATCTCTAGTCATTGGTCACATGAGAACCCCATCACTTCCTCTAGTCACTGGTCACGAGAACCTCATCACTACCTCTAGTCACTGGTCACATGAGAACCTCATCACTACCTTTAGTCACTGGTCACGAGAACCTCATCACTACTTCTAGTCACTGGTCACATGAGAACCTCATCACTACCTCTAGTCACATGAGAATCTCATCACTACCTCTAGTCACTGGTCACATGAGAATCTCATCATTACCTCTAGTCACTGGTCATATGAGAACCTCATCACTATCTCTAGTCACTGGTCATATGAGAACCCCATCACTACCTCTAGTCACTGGTCATATGAGAACCTCATCACTACCTCTAGTCACTGGTCACACGAGAACCTCATCACTACCTCTAGTCACTGGTCACATGAGAACCTCATCACTACCTCTAGTCACTGGTCATATGAGAACCTCATCACTACCTCTAGTCACTGGTCATATGAGAACCTCATCACTATCTCTAGTCATTGGTCACATGAGAACCCCATCACTACCTCTAGTCACATGAGAACCTCATCACTACCTCTAGTCACATGTGAATCTCATCACTACCTCTAGTCACTGGTCACATGAGAACCTCATCACTACCTATAGTCACATGAGAATAATCATCATTACCTCTAGTCACTGGTAACATGAGAACCTCATCACTATCTCTAGTCACTGGTCACATAAGAACCCCATCACTTCCTCTAGTCACTGGTCACATGAGTACCTCATCACTACCTCTAGTCCCTGGTCACATGAGAACTTCATCACTAACTCTAGACACTGGTCACATGAGAACCTCATCACTACCTCTAGTCACTGGTCATATGAGAACCTCATCACTATCTCTAGTCACTGGTCACATGAGAACCTCATCACTACCTCTAGTCACATGAGAATCTCATCCCTACCTCTAGTCACTGGTCACATGAGAATCTCATCACTACCTCTAGTCACTGGTCATATGAGAACCTCATCACTATCTCTAGTCACCGGTCATATGAGAACCCCATCACTTCCTCTAGTCACTGGTCATATGAGAACCTCATCACTATCTCTAGTCACCGGTCATATGAGAACCCCATCACTTCCTCTAGTCACTGGTCATATGAGAACCTCATCACTATCTCTAGTCACTGGTCATATGAGAACCTCATCACTATCTCTAGTCATTGGTCACATGAGAACCCCATCACTACCTCTAGTCACATGAGAACCTCATCACTACCTCTAGTCACTGGTCACATGAGAACCTCATCACTACCTCTAGTCACATGAGAATCTCATCACTACCTCTAGTCACTGGTCACATGAGAACCTCATCACTACCTCTAGTCACATGAGAATCTCATCACTACCTCTAGTTACTGGTCACATGAGAACCTCATCACTACCTCTAGTCACTGGTCACATAAGAACCCCATCACTTCCTCTAGTCACTGGTCACATGAGTACCTCATCACTACCTCTAGTCACTGGTCACATGAGAACCTCATCACTACCTCTAGTCACTGGTCATATGAGAACCTCATCACTATCTCTAGTCATTGGTCACATGAGAACCCCATCACTACCTCTAGTCACATGAGAACCTCATCACTACCTCTAGTCACATGAGAATCTCATCACTACCTCTAGTCACTGGTCACATGAGAACCTCATCACTACCTATAGTCACATGAGAATAATCATCATTACCTCTAGTCACTGGTAACATGAGAACCTCATCACTATCTCTAGTCACTGGTCCAACATAAGAACCCTCACTTCCTATAGTCACTGGTCAATGAGTAACCTCACACTACTCTAGTCCCGTACAGGAGAACTTAATCACTAACTCTAGACACTGGGTCACATGAGAACCTCATCACTACTCTAGTCAATGGTCAGTATGAGAAAACCTCATCACTTCGTCTAGTCACTGGTCACATGAACCTCATCACTACCTTTTAGTAAAATAGAAATCTCATCCCCTACCTACTAGTCAACTGGTCACATGAGAATACCTCAACCTTAGTCATGGTCATATGCGAAAACTCATCACTATCTCATAGTCACCGGTTCATTGAGAACCCCATCATTCCTTAGTCACGTGGTTCATATGAGAACCTCATCACTATCTCTAGCTAACCGGTCATATGAGAAACCCCATCACTTTCTAGTCACTGGTCATGATGAGAAACCTCATCACTATCTCTAGTCAATGGTCATTATGGAACATCTCCACTATCCTTTATTCATGACGTCACATTGGTAAAAAAGACCCCCCACTACCTCTAGTCACATGAGATCTCATCACTCCGCTAGTCACATGAGAAATCCTCATCACTACATCTAGGAACTGGTCACATGAGAAACCTCACAATACCTCTAGTCAAATGAAGAATCTCATCACTACCTCTAGTCACTGGTCACATGAGAACCTAATCACTACCTATAGTTCACATGGGAAGGAATTTCTCATCCACTACCTCTAGCACTGGTTCACATGAGAACCTCATCACTCTCTTAGTCATTGGTCACAACCAATCACTTCTCTAGTTACTGGTTCACATGAGTAAACATCATTCATCCTTGTCACTGGTCACCGAGAAACCCTCATAACTAATTCTAGGACACTGGTCATATGAGAACCTCATCACTACCTCTAGTCACTGGTCATAATCATAGCTCTATTCACTAGAAAGAGAACCTCATCACTACCTCTAGTCACATGAGAATCTCATCACTACCTCTAGTCACTGGTCACATGAGAACCTCATCACTACCTCTAGTCACATGAGAATCTCATCACTACCTCTAGTCACATGAGAATCTCATCACTACCTCTAGTCACTGGTCACATGAGAACCTCATCACTACCTCTAGTCACATGAGAATCTCATCACTACCTCTAGTCACTGGTCACATGAGAATCTCATCATTACCTCTAGTCACTGGTCATATGAGAACCTCATCACTATCTCTAGTCACTGGTAATATGAGAACTCATCACTATCTCTAGTCACTGGTCACATGAGAACCCCATCACTTTCTCTAGTCACTGGTCACATGAGAACCTCATCACTACCTCTAGTCACTGGTCACATGAGAACCTCATCACTATCTCTAGTCACTGGTCATATGAGAACCTCATCACTACCTCTAGTCACTGGTCATATGAGAACCTCATCACTATCTCTAGTCACTGGTCACATGAGAACCTCATCACTACCTAGTGAAGTGGACACATGGTGACCTAATGAAGTGGACACATGATGGCCTAATGAAGTGATGGACACATGGTGACCCAATGAAGTGGACACATGGTGAACGTATGAAGTGGACACATGGTGATCTAATGAAGTGGACACATGGTGACATAATGAAGTGGACACATGGTTAATTACAGTGTCTCCCACCCCCAGTGAAAATCACGCATGAAACCCTGCTAACGGTCTTTTATATTAGGCCATCAAATGGACAATACGATGTCCATTTCATTAATAAAGTAAGGAAAAAAAAACAAAAACAACAACAACAAAACAAAACATAAATCAACCACTAAATGTAGGTACAATTCAAGGAATTGAACTATCATGTATTGAGTTTAGGTCACTCACTAGATGGAAAGGACTCTGTGGAGTAAGCAGACAACCCGTCCACAGTCAAGCAATGGAGACTTTAAAGAGAGCTGATCTGCATGTTAGGCCCTGCAGTAGACATTGTATGGCTCCCTGTACTACAGCTCCATCCCTGTAAGACATATATGCATGTTTATGTTGGTAGCAGAGCCAATCACAGGGCAAATGTCACAGCACATCACACAATTAAATAAGGCAATTAATAGGGCATGTGCAGTCCTAATTAATGCCCATCTATATGTGGTACATAGTGGGTTGAGTGTAGCTATGTATATTATGCTAAGAAAGGTCACTTTAAATGTAATGGCCAATACATCAAATCATTGCATTTCTGCTAGCCCTGTATGTGATGGTTACTTATATTATTGCCCGATATAATGTGGAAAAGACACCAGAGTTGGGGTCAAAATACTTTAGAAGTATTAATTGCAATTGCAAATATAGCTCCTTAGCAAATACAGATACTTCATAGTAAGTTATACTTGTACAACTGAAGAAGACACTATGTATGTATGTACGTGTAGTATGAAATCAAGTTAACACAATAATAGAAGAGACTATTAGTTCATCCCAGGTGAGACTTGTAAATTATATTACCTATGTGCGTGCACAGTAATAGTACTACGTGCATGCACAGTGCTAGCACTATGTGCGTGCACAGTGTTAGTACTACGTGCATGCACAGTGTTAGTACTATGTGTGTGCACAGTGCTAGCACTATGTGCGTGCACAGTGTTAGTACTACGTGCATGCACAGTGTTAGTACTATGTGTGTGCACAGTGTTAGCACTATGTGTGTGCACAGTGTTAGCACTATGTGCATGCACAGTAATAGTACTACGTGTGTGCACAGTGCTAGTACTATGTGCATGCACAGTGCTAGCACTATGTGCGTGCATAGTATTACGTACATGCAGAGTGTTAGCACTATGTGTGTGTGCACAGTGTTAGCACTTCGTGTGCAGTACTACTTCGTGAATGCAGTGTTAGTATTAGTACGTGTATGTACAATGACAACAGTAGTGCATGCCTAGAGACTTACCATTATTCTCTTCTTCAATCAAGAACACCAGAACCTCAGCACAGATAGCAGCAGCCCAAGCACCATGAAATCTAGGAAATGAAAAAAAAAAAAAGGTTATGGCAATATTAATTCTAATGGAAAAGAAAATTAGTTATCAAGCCAAGCAAATGAAGCACCAAAGGTGTGAACCCTCAGCGCTACTATACACTAGCTAGCTATAACAAAATAATTTCTCAGACCGAAAAAATAATATATTTGGCTATTCCTAATCAGGTATCAATACAGCTCAAGCAATGAAAACATAGATGTAGCTAATTGCTGTCTAAAGAAGTAGCTAACATGCAGGAGACTCTCACCGGTATAATAGTTTCAACGTAAAACACCTGAATTCCAGCTCTCATTAACTTTTCAGTATGAAGCAAAAACTAACGTGGGAAGAAAAGAAATTATTTGCCCATGTGATTGCGACATGACGATAGGGGACATTACCTACAAAAATTTGAACCTACACGGAGCAGACAGCTTGTTAAATCATCATCCTGAGCAAGATCATACTTAAATCAACAGTTAATTGTCAGTAATCTCCAAAATCAGCTGACAGACAGACAAATAGACGGGACGACTACTATAACCCACTTGCGCATGTGCGCTGAGGGCTAATAATAACAATCTGGCCAATGCCACCAATATCATTGCATACTACAGAACCACTAGCCTCAGATGATACTTGATACTTTATAAATATATATCTCTGTTCTATATGCAACAGCACAGGCCACCCAACACTTTCATACTTGTTTCAACTCTAGTGTTATTAGGGCCCAAAGAGTGGGAGCTGGAGGACAACTTGAGGATGCTAGGGAAGGTCTAGTACAATAAAATAGCCAAGTGAAGAGTACATGGTAAGGTCATAAGGTAAGGGATAGCATCAGCAGATGAGCAGTGCAATGAGACTGTCACTAATAAAGCATGTATAGACTTGCCAGCAAAGTGTGAGCATCAACCAAGAATGGGTCAAAGCCATAGTCTAAAGAGACAGCCAAAGCAGCCAAGGGAACACACCACTACAAGTTTACCCTAATAATGCCCACCCTGTAACAAGTAATAGGATCCTTAACTCTTCAACTTTTTGGTTGGATCCAGTGTGGTAGACTCAATGCAGGTGAACCTAAGTCATGCCCCAAAACAAAAACAAACAAACAAACAAACAAAAAACTCTGGAAAGATTTGTACCTAGACAATAAAAGAGGCAGGGCCACCAACATTATCACTATTAGGGATGAGGCCTGGTTATGTTCACACCCGTTATCAACTTACTTCATGACACTTGCTTCGCCAACATCTTGTATTGACTAGCCTTGATACATCAGCAGTATGTTGCTACCTGAAAAATAAGCCAATGGGAAATGCCATCGCTACTGGACAAGATAATACAGTTGAGGTCCTGCTGTATAAAAATTACATGGATATAATAGCTATATGATTCCATTCAATTTTTATAGTTGTGCCGCCATTCCATTTAGCTACTCTAGTCTAGCTATTAGGTGAGCGAATTTTAAATTCACTGATATTATTACGAGTAAGTGACAAGTAGTACCCTTTAGACACTTGCTAACTAATGATAGGATTAGATGGAGGGACAAACATACAAGCCTAATGCAGCTGTCTTGTGAAACCACTGAAGATGACTCTAAGATATATATGTCAAGTTTACATAGCAAACAACCAGTTTCCATTTTTTGTCAGACTTACATACTAGCAAACTCAAACAGGCACCTTGTACACACTATTTGTCTCAAACTACTTAAGAAACTAGTGTACAGAATTATTAGACAGTCCTCCTCTCCCACATCACTAGAGTATTACTAGATTGGCATTACTTTTTTTAAAACTTACTCTTGAAAGCTGAGTGTGATACTTCATTTAACCGAACCGCCATAATGAAAAGTTAGTCTCATGTACCGATTCACTTTACCAATCGCTAATCGAGTGTAGAGGTTCTAGGTTGGTAAAGGGTCTCGCCCTCCCCTCGCTTTATTATCTAGCTTTTTTGCGTTGAGCCACGGGGCGGTTACGGGGCTACTAGCTAGATTACTGAACTCAGTCTTGGTAGCAACCGTGACAGAACAGTGAGTAAAGCCTACACAAACCAAAAGCGGTTGATTTAAATACAGCTTCTTACCCAATGCACGGATGATCCTTGTGTCTTACAACTAATATATAGTTAACTACAATTCGCCTTATTGGTAAGGTTACCTGCTGTCATCCTCCTAAACTACAGATTGGCAGTCTGAGCTGATGTGAGCCCGCAGTCATGTGTGCGCATGCTCCTTGCGTGAGGCAGCGGTATGACCTTGGACCCACCCCCCTGTGTGGCCTTGGGGGTGAGAGACTCGGCAGGTCAGTGGCAATTAGCATTAATTGCCCTGCATCGCCGGAGTCCCCCAAAGGGCCGCAGGAGGCGGCCTACACCCCCAAGGCTATAAGTAATAGGTTAGGAAAGGGGGTTGACAGCTCTCTTACCAATGTTAGTTGGCTGTATATCTGTGAAAGTAAGTACAGACAAGCATACACAGTGAGAACTGAGCGTTATGACAAGAGTAATGCTGAACTACCCATGACCCCCAACCTTCTCCCTCTCACTGGCTTTGTGATGTGGCCATCCAGTGACTACGTATTGGTTCCTCGGAGAAGGGAGTGGTGCCACCGACCTTGGAGTTGTGATCAGCGCCTGGTACCTGGATGACTCCAGCCACCATGTCTGTCTCGGGTAACCCGAATGGGCACAGCTTCAGTAAACCAGGACTGGTGAGTCCTGTATACTCCCAACTCACCTGCTTTCACTGCACACTGAAGTCTAAGTAGACTCTAGGAACACAACCAGGGTAGTGGCCGTCGGGTGAAGGAGACAGTAGTGGTTAATACGTGACGGACCCCATACCCCAGGCATGATCTGTCTGACCGCCACACCCCTATTGGGTGGAGAATCTAACCTTACGTGCTAACAGTACCATCACTACTCTCTACACCACTCTTGCCATAGTCAAGTGGCGTGTGACTCCATGACTTACTCCTGTATCCTAGTACTACTGTTCAACCCTCCCCAAGCCGGCATTAGCTATTCAGTCAAGTGACCGTGTCTTAGTAATAACAGTGGGTGTGCCTGGTGGAGGCAGCAACAGACACAAGTGAGAAGGAGCATGTCCTGATTGCGTAATGGGATAATTGAGTGGGCGCCGTGTAGATGCATACGAGAGCCTCAGAACAAATAGGCAGCGAGCCTGAGAATACATAGGCAGTGAGCCTGAGAATACCTAGGCAGTGAGCCTGAGATTACATAGGCAGTGAGCCTGAGAATAGCTGGGCAGTGAGCCTGAGAATACGTAGGCAGTGAGCCTGAGAATACGTAGGCAGTGAGCCTGACAATACATAGGCAGTGAGCCTGAGAATACATAGGCCGTGAGCCTGAGAATACATAGGCCGTGAGCCTGAGAATACATAGCTAGTGAGCCTGACAATACATAGGCAGTGAGCCTGAGAAAACATAGGCAGTGAGCCTGACAATACCTAGGCAGTGAGCCTGACAATACCTAGGCAGCGAGCCCCAGAATACATAGGCAGTGAGCCTGAGAATAGATAGGCAGCGAGCCCCAGAATACATAGGCAGTGAGCCTGAGAATAGATAGGCAGCGAGCCTGAGAATATATAGGCAGCGAGCCCCAGAACACATAGGCAGTGAGCCTGAGAATAGATAGGCAGCGAGCCTGAGAATATATAGGCAGCGAGCCCCAGAACACATAGGCAGTGAGCCTGAGAATACCTAGGCAGCGAGCCCCAGAATACATAGGCAGCAAGCCTGAGAGTATATAGGCAGCGAGCCTGAGAATACATGGGCAGTGAGCCTGTGACTAGATAGGCCATATGCCTTAGAATAGATAGGCAGCGAGCCTGAGAATACATGGGCAGTGAGCCTGTGACTAGATAGGCCGTAAGCCTTAGAATAGATAGGCAGCGAGCCTGAGAATAGATAGGCAGCGAGCCAGAGAATAGATAGGCAGCGAGCCCGAGAATAGATAGGCAGCGAGCCTGAGAGTATATAGGCAGCGAGCCTGAGAATACATGGGCAGTGAGCCTGTGACTAGATAGGCCGTAAGCCTTAGAATAGATAGGCAGCGAGCCTGAGAATATATAGGCAGCGAGCCTGAGAATAGATAGGCAGCGAGCCTGTGACTAGATAGGCCGTAAGCCTTAGAATAGATAGGCAGCGAGCCTGAGAATATATAGGCAGCGAGCCTGAGAATATATATCCTAAGATCTGTGACTAGATAGGCCGTAAGCCTTAGAATAGATAGGCAGCGAGCCTGAGAATAGATAGGCAGCGAGCCAGAGAAAGGATAGGCAGCGAGCCTGAGAGTATATAGGCAGCGAGCCTGAGAATACATGGGCAGTGAGCCTGTGACTAGATAGGCCGTAAGCCTTAGAATAGATAGGCAGCGAGCCTGAGAATAGATAGGCAGCCAGCCTGTGACTAGATAAGCCGTAAGCCTTAGAATAGATAGGCAGCGAGCCTGAGAATATATAGGCAGCGAGCCTGAGAATATATAGGCAGTGAGCCTGTGACTAGATAGGCCGTAAGCCTTAGAATAGATATGCAGTGATCCTAAGAATACATGGGCCGTGAGCCTGAGAATACATAGGCAGAGAGCTTGTGAGTAGATAGGCAGCAAGCCTGAGAATACATAGGCAGTGAGCCCTAGAATACGTAGGCAGCAAGCCTGAGAGTACATAGGCAGTGAGTCTGAGAATAGATAGGCAGTAAGTCTGAGAATAGATAGGCTGCGAGCCTGAGAATACCTAGGCAGTGAGCCTAAGAATACATAGGCAGTGAGCCTGAGAATACATAGGCAGTGAGCCTGTGACTAGATAGGACGTAAGCCTTAGAATAGATAGGCCGTAAGCCTTAGAATAGATATGCAGTGAGCCTAAGAATACGTAGGCAGCAAGCCTGAGAGTACATAGGCAGTGAGCCTGAGAATAGATAGGCAGTGAGTCTGAGAATAGATAGGCAGCAAGCCTGAGAATACATAGGCAGTGAGCCTAAGAATACGTAGGCAGCGAGCCTGAGAGTACATAGGCAGTGAGCCTGAGAATAGATAGGCAGTGAGTCTGAGAATACATAGGCAGTGAGCCTGAGAGTACATAGGCGGTGAGCCTGAGAATAGATAGGCAGTGAGTCTGAGAATAGATAGGCAGCGAGCCTGAGAATACATAGACAGCGAGCTTGAGAATACATAGGCAGTGAGCCTGAGAATACCTAGGCAGTGAGCTTAAGAATACATGGGCAGTGAGCCTGAGAATACATAGGCAGTGAGCTTGTGACTAGATAGGCAGCAAGCCTGAGAATACATAGGCAGTGAGACTGAGAATACATAGGCAGCAAGCCTGAGAATACATAGGCAGTGAGCCTGACAATACATAGGCAGTGAGCCTGAGGATACGTAGGCAGTGAGCCTGAGAATACCTAGGCAGTGAGCCTAAGAATACCTAGGCCGCGAGCCCCAGAATACATAGGCAGTGAGCCCGAGAATACATAGGCAGTGAGCTAGGCAGTGAGCCTGAGAATACATAGGCAGTGAGCCTGAGAATATAGCCAGTGAGCCTGAGAACCGATAGGCAGCGAGCCTGAGAATACATAGGCAGGGAGCCTGTGACTAGATAGGCCGTAAGCCTGAGAATAGATAGGCAGCGAGCCTGAGAATACATAGGCAGTGAGCCTGTGACTAGATAGGCCGTAAGCCTGAGAATAGATAGGCAGCGAGCCTGAGAATACCTAGGCAGTGAGCCTCTGACTAGATATGCAGTGAGCCTAAGAATACATGGGCAGTGAGCCTGATAATACATAGGCAGTGAGCTTGTGAGTAGATAGGCAGCAAGCCTGAGAATACCTAGGCAGCCTCTGACTAGATATGCAGTGAGCCTAAGAATACATGGGCAGTGAGCCTAAGAATACATGAGCAGTGAGCCTGAGAATACATAGGCAGTGAGCTTGTGAGTAGATAGGCAGTGAGCTTGAGAATACATAGGCAGTGAGCTTGAGAATACGCAGGTGAGCAAGCCCGATAGTGCATGCAAGAATATATAGGCCCTGGGCCTAAGTGCGAGATTAGGTAGGCAAGTCTGAAAGTGCAAGAACAGATGGCAGCGAGTTTGAGAGTGCACGAATAAAGCATGACAAAGTGCCAATAGATAGGCAGCCAGTCTGAATGTGAGAATGGATAAGAACAACAGTGACAGAATAGATAGGCAGCAAGCCTGCGAGTGAGAGTATGTAGACATGCAGTAAGCCTGATAGTGAGAGAATATGAGCCTGATAGAGAAAGACTAGACAGGCAGTGAGCCTGACAGTGAGAGAATAGACGGCCGTGAGCCTGATAGCGCAAGAATAGACAGGCAGAGAGCCTGATCATGTGAGAATAGACAGGCAGAGAGCCTGACAGTGCAAGAATAGTCAGGCAGAGAGCCTGATCATGTGAGAATAGACAGGCAGAGAGCTTGATAGTGTAAGAATAGACAGGCAGAGAGCCTGATAGTGCAAGAATAGACAGGCAGAGAGCCTGATCGTGTGAGAATAGACAGGCAGTGAGTGTAATAGTGTGAGAATAAGTCCAGTACCAATAGAGTGAAGGGCAGCGTGCCCTACATAGACGCTTTTAAGGGGGCCCCGACGGACCGTCACACCTCTACTAGGTGGAGATCTAACCCTAATTACTAGAACCTACTACCCAAGTTATATATTATAATGCCACACCGACAATAGTATAGTGTAGCTTATGAGTCCTAAAACACTGCATCCAGCACTACAGTTCATTCTCTAATCTCATTCATTATGTAACCCCTATTTGTTCCACCTCTTCTCATGTAACACTCTCATGTCAGCATAAATATCAATTACAGCATGCACCTGACTGATTCAGGAGTTTCTGCTTCGAGAATACCGCTCACTTTGACAGAGCCAACCTTAGCAACACCGTGAGAGGGTCTGGCCACATACTGCAGATAGTTACTAACATGCACTGGACAATAATGATCATTTTTTTTTTTTTTGAATGAAGGTTATAAAGCAGAGAGTGGGAGCCGGCAACACATCCCACACATGTAATGAAGGCCTACGCCTGACCATAGCGAGGGTTCAGCGTGCCCTTGTGATCTAGGGGGTTGTGACTGTGGGTAGAGAAACAGCATCAGGACTAGAGTCCAACTCTTAACCCAACTGCACTAGCTAAGCAAGGCAACTGAACTGGCAGCATGCCCATGTATTGTCGAGCCATAGAATTACTGTTTTCTGCTGATTGCATCTGTAAGTATCAATGAAGGCCATTCACCACTGACTGGTGGTTTAGATCCCATATATCCAACCTGACCTGCAGAAAACTAATTATTTAGAGTACAATATATCTACAGTCCCTTACTATTCCAACTAGAGCACTGAAGTGCAAACCCTCAGCGCTAGTTAGCTAGTATGATAAAGAAGAGGAATGAATGAAAATAGGTAGGAAGAAAAGGAAGAAGAAAGAAAGAAAAATAGTACAGGAAAGAAAGAGGAAATGAAAGGAAAAGGTAGAAAAGAAATAAAAACAGTAGGAAGAGGAAAATAAGGCAAGAAGACAAAAAAAAAAAGAAAAAAAAACAGGATGAAAAAAAAAGATGAAAAAAAAAAAAATATCGTCGACGAGGATTCGAACCAGAGACTATTGGGTTAGTTACTTGCTCACTCAACAACTACGCAACGCAACACCTCACGCTGAATGCATGTAATTGTTAGCTATTTAAAAATGATTTGCAACCTGCAAGCTGGCTCACGTGACAAGCACGTTTTTAAGGGGCGGTTCCCGCTGTAAGCCTACGATCGCACGGCTCTGGAAAGACTAGCTTTTTTCTGGAAAATGAAGTCCAAAATCAAAATTCTGGCACATTAAAGGAACTTACTTCGTGAAATACTGCTGTTTGATGCCGCTTTCAGAGCCTGGCTGGTTCCTACCTTCCAGAAGTGCTTGTTGACAGAGTGACAGAATGAACTAGAGCACTGAAGTGCAAACCCTCAGCGCTAGTTAGCTAGTATGATAAAGAAAATAATAACAAAGTGTAGAAACAAAAAAAAAAAGAAAGAGAAGAGGCATGAAGAGAGGCAGGAAAGAGAAAAAGACAATGAAGAGAGACAAAAGAAAGAGGAAAAGAAAGGAAAAGGTAGGAAAGAAATAAAAACAGTAGGAAGAGGAAAATAAGGCAAGAAGAAGAAAAAAAAGAAAGAAAAAATAATTGAAAAAAAAAATGAAAAAAAAAAGGTGTCTACTTGGGTTCGAACCAGAGACTTCAAGGTTAGCTGTTTGCTCACTCAACAACTATGCCACGGAACACCTCATGCTCAATCCGTGTAATTGTTAGCTATTTAAAAGCGATTTGCAACCTGCAAGCTGGCTCACGTGACAAGCAAGTTTTTTAAGGGGCGGTTCCCATTACCGTAACGTACGATTGTGGGACTGAAATTCTACTCGCTTTTTCTTGAAAACTAAGTCAAAACTAAAAATTCTGGCACATTAAAGGGACTTACTCTGTGAAGTGCTATAGTTTGATGTCGCTTTCAAAGCCTGGGTAGCCGTAATCTTCGAGATCCCCTGTTGACTGACGGAATGACTGACAGGACGACTACTGTAACCCTCTGGGCGCATGCGCGCTGAGGGTTAACTAGAGCACTGAAGTGCAAACCCTCAGCGCTAGTTAGCTAGTATGAAAAGAAAGAAGAATGAATGAAAAAAAGGTAGGAAGAAAAAAAAAGGAAGAAGAAAGAAAGAAAAACAGTACACGAAAAAGAAAGGAAAAGCTAGGAAAGAAATAAAAACAGTAGGAAGAAAGAGGAAAATAAAGAAAAATAAGGCAAGAAGACAAAAGGAAAAAAAAAAAAAGAAAACAGGATAAAAAAAAAAAAAAAGAAAAAAAAAATTAGCGTCGACTAGGATTTGAACCAGCAACTTCTAGGTTTGGTACTTGCTCACTCAACAACTACGCAACGCAACACCTCACGCTAAACGCAGGTAATTGTTAGGTATTTAAAAGTGATTTGCAACCTGCAAGCTGGCTCACGTGACAAGCACGTTTTTTAAGGGGCGGTTCCCGCTGTAAGCCTACGATCGCACGGCTCTGGAAAGACTCGCTTTTTTCTGGAAAATGAAGTCCAAAATCAAAATTCTGGCACATTAAAGGAACTTACTTCGTGAAATACTGTTGTTTGGTGCCGCTTTCAGAGCCTGGCTGGTTCCTACCTTCCAGAAGTGCCTGTTGACAGACAGAGTGACAGAACGAACGAATGACACTAGGACTACTGTAACCCTCTGGGCGCATGCGCGCTGAGGGTTAATGAATGAACTAGAGCACTGAAGTGCAAACCCTCAGCGCTAGTTAGCTAGTATGATAAAGAAAATAATAGCAAAGGAAATGTGTAGAAAAAAAAAGAAACAGAAGTGGCATGAAGAGAGGCAGGAAAGAGAAAAAGACAATGAAGAGGTACAAAAGAAAGAGGAATGAATGAAAAAAGGTAGGAAGAAAAGAAAAAGGAAGAAGAAAGAATCAAAAACAGTACACGAAAGAAATGAAAGGAAAAGGTAGGAAAGAAATAAAAACAGTAGGAAGAAAGAGGAAAATAAAGAAAAATAAGGCAAGAAGACAAAAGGAAAAAGAAAAAAAAACAGGATGAAAAAAAAAGATAAAAAAAAAATTGCGTCGACACGGATTCGAACCTGAGACTATTTGATCAGTTACTTGCTCACCGACTACACAACGCAACACCTCACGCTGAAAGCATGTAATTGTTAGCTATTTAAAAGTTTATTTTCAACGCAAGCTGGCTCACGTGACAAGTGAGTTTTTAAGGGGCGGTTCCCGCTGTAAGCCTACGATCGCACGGCTCTGGAAAGACTCGCTTTTTTCTTGAAAATGAAGTCCAAAATCAAAATTCTGGCATATTAACTGAGCTTACTTCGTGAAATACTGCTGTTTGATGCCGCTTTCAAAGCCTGGCTGGTTCCTACCTTCCAGAAGTGCCTGTTGACAGACAGAGTGACAGAATGAATGAATGAATGACACTAGGACTACTGTAACCCTCTTGCGCATGCGCGCTGAGGGTTAATGAATGACACTAGGACTACTGTAACCCTCTAGCGCATGCGCGCTGAGGGTTAATAATACCACCACTGAGGAGCAGCCATCCTTAGAGAGCTAATAGTGCCTGTGGTGGAACAGCCATTGGGCATACTATTTTACCTGATGAGAATTGCAAGTTGTAAACTCATGGGCCCCCAGCAGACTAGCGGTATCAGGTAGCTGCTAGCTATCAGGACTAATATACTGGTGCCCGGGTGCCATTGCTTCACGTGTGACCGCTTAGCACATGGTCGCCGTACTCACAGGTCCTCTGCCGACCTTTTCCTGGGCGCGTGTGATGCGTGGGCTACATCTTCGTTAACTACGTTTAACTACGTTAAACTACATTTTGTTTCGAGTTCATATTCAAGGGTTTTTGTACGCACCTGTGCTAATCAACTAATTGGGTAAAGGGATTTACAACTACTTAAACGGCTTCTCAAAGTGGTTCGGTAAAGCGTCACCTTTTCAATTACTATGGTAAGTTGATTTGTGCAAAGACAAATGCTGTTTTTACTTTCTTGAATTGCGTTGACACTTTTACCATATTAAGATGTAAGCTGCAATCTCAGGTTTTATTTAATTGTCTCCTATTTTTTTTAAAGCCAAGACTATCCCTGGCAGATGAAACCAATGAGACTCAGGTTAATGTTGATGTCATAATATAATTTTAATAATTATTAGAAATAACCACATATACATATTTAGCTGTCTTGTTCTCAAACTTAGCTATCAAGCATGCCTTGAAATTCTTCATTAGAACTTTGAGCTCTTCAGCTTCCTCGTTGTTAGTGCTGTGAATAAAAACATTAAAATTTAGTAAAGCTAGCCACTATGAATATAGCTTGCACAATGACGCATAAAGTGTGCTTTATAGAATCTTGCCCACTAAATTGTGAACCACATAAGACCAGCATAATGATATGCACATTAATTGTAAACATTCTATAACTTTTTTCTCAATGAATCCACAGCAATTCGTAAAAATGAAGATTGGCTATGTATATAGCTATATTCTATATCTAGAGTGCTATACCGTACGACTATAGAAATAAAAATAACAACTCACCACCAGAAGAGTAGTCGTTTCTAAAAAGTGCTCCAAGAGAATTCAAATTCTTCTCACTTGCTATTAAACAATAGCGAACTATACTAAACAATAGCGAAACCTTACCCATTGATCTTTGTCATTCGGTAAGGGGTTTTCCAGCCAAACGGCGATGTCATGGTGACACTGTACCACTTTCGCAGCAACAATTCTAAATTTGGTACGGGTCGCAAATAAAATTAATTCATCTATTGTATTGCTGTATTTATTTATTTATTCAATCATTGATTATTTCATGTTTTATTATTATGATAAATGAAAAGATGACAAGTTTTCTCACCACTAATCTAGACAATAAAGACAATGAAAAGCAATTGAGTAAAATATCTAAAAGTGAATAAATAAAAAAATCCAAGCAATTATTGTTTGCTGGTGTAGTTATAAATTGCCACTGCCTTCTTCCCTGCACTGCTACAGAAAGCCTCTGGAAGAGATGGCTGGTGAAATTTTTATCACCCGATTCGTGTGTCAGGCAATTTTCCCACTCTAAATAAAAGGCAGCGAGTTGAGGCCAACAAGCCACTGAAATAGATAAATAAGTTAATGATTTTAATTTATTTATTTCACTTCATATAATAAAGAATCAATTATTCATTTTAATATAAATATATAAACAAGTAAATGAATACATAACAATAAATAAATAAAATTTCCAGCCCTTTGCTAGACATCTCTTGAGTGTGATTATAAATTATATTTCTCTGTTAGTAACTATTTAATTAATTTAATTAATTTTTGATTTAAATACTTTTCACTTGTAATTTTCATTATTCATCAACAATGTAAAATAATAACTAAATTAATTAAATAACAATAAATAAATAAATTTCCAGCCCTGTGCTATGTAGATATCTCTTGAGTGCGATTATAAATTTTACTTCTCCTATTTAATTAATTTTTGATTTAAATATTTTTCACTCGTAATTTTCATTATTTCAACAACAATGTAAAATAATAACTAAAATTAATTAATTAATGAAATATACAAATGAATAAATAAATTGAGTATATAAATAAATAAATATAAATAGATAAAGAAATAAATAAAATAAAAACACATACATAAATAAATAAAGAAATAAAGAAATAATTAAATACATACACACATAAAATAAATAAATAAATAACTAAATAAATATGAATGAACTACTCAATAAATAAATAAACAAAGATAAATAAGTAAGTAAATAAAGAAATAAAGAAAGGAAGCAATAAAATAACAAATGAATAAATAAATAAACAAATAAAAAATATACTATTATTGTTATTATTATTATTACTATAATTATTATTAAATACCGTTGCTATATTGTTGTCAGGTGTAATAACTTGGCAAGTGTGCAATAACACTTGCCCGGTATTTAAAATAGTTAAAAGCATGAGCGCTTAGTTTCTAGTACATTTATCGCACTCAGTCCTCGGGCCTACGGCCCTCGGGCTGTCGTGCAATAAATCAACTAGAAACTAAGCGCTCATGCTTTAACTATAACTTATTACTATAGTTATTATTATTATTACTATTATATTAATATTATTATTATTAATATTATTATTATTAATAATAATAATAATAATATTATTATTATTAATTAGTATTGCTATTATATTATTATTATGATTATTATTTATTAGTTAGCTTATTGAACAAAATCAATCAATCAATAAATAAATAAGTAAATAAATAAATAAATACGTAAATAACTAAGTAAATTAATTAATTAATTAATAAATACCTATGTGAATAAACAAATAAATAAATAGATAATAAATAATTATATGAAAATAGATAAATAAATAACTAAATAAATAAAAATAAATAAATGAATGAATAAATAAATAAATAAATAAATATTTATTATTGTTGTAATTGTACAAATTAACAGTCAAATGTTTAATGCTAACTAAGTTTTTATTGTTGTTAACTAATACTTATTTGGAAATTATAATAAAAAACTTGATTTTGCCAATTAAATAATAAATAAATAAATAAATAATAAATAAATAAATGTATAAATAAGTAAAAAGTTCATAAATAAAACAAACATGTAAAATAAATAATTAATGAATAAATAAACTGACTTTTAGACAGACAAACTGAAAAAGAAACAAAAAAGTAATTGAATAAGAAAGAATTAATACTGAGTTGGTCCACAAACAGTTTTCAAATTTGGGTACAAGAAGTTTGCAAATAGTTCACAGTTCAGTTCATGAACACTTTGTTAACTACCATGTGTACTCCTACTCATAGAGTTTACAAGTAGTTTGCAAGACTGTCATTGTGAACCAATTGTGTATATCTTGGTAACCACTTGTAAACCTCAAACATTTGTTAACTTAGTGGAAACTACAAGTTCACAATTTGTAAACTACCCTTGTAAACTCGGGCTTTTGGCCCTGTGTGTGTATGTATGTGCGTGTGTAGTGAGTGTGTGTGTAGACTTCACATATAAATAGTTACACACTATAGCTATACATTTCGTTAAGCATGATAATAAATACTCTATCTGCATATTAGGTTAACATTATAGTTGCTTTAACCCTCTCGTTCCTGAATTGTTTGGACACACGTAAAAAAATCTAATCGTCGACCGCGGAATAGAGTATTACCGTTTTATTTTTTTAACTCGATGCTGGCTGGGAAAACCCCATAGCAACCATATATCACTAAACAGACCAAGAGTTTGGGATTCCCCTCATTTTTCGATTGAGAAAATTGAATAATATTAAGGCCATCTACTAATACTTCAAAAAAAAAAAGTTTTTCCCAAAAAATCCACTTTTCCCATCAATAAAAAAATAAAATAAAATAGAAATAATATTGTTTGATGCATTATATACCAATATTATATTAGTTCAACAATAAAATATGTTGTTTGTTGTGTGTGGTGCTGATTGTGATAATGTAGGAGACATCTATGAGTGTCCACAAGGAACGTATACCATCGGACGTCGAGCTCCACTACAAAACAATTTCATATACACAAAAACACAAACAACAAAGATATTTGTAATACAAACAACAAATTATTCATGATTCTATATAATTGCAACTTTATGATGTATTGTATGCGGTTTCATACAGGATTTTTGTTTGGGGTGGGGCTCCGAGTGTACTTTGCCACACCCATTTTTTGGAACCTACACTACTTTGATGCACATCTTTGCATACGAGTCTATACTTCACACTGATGATCAGTGTTCGGTCCTATGCACTAAATGGCTCAGTTATGATAGGAACATAATGGGATACAATATCAGACTAAAAATAAATGCTTCCTAAATGTTCATTTCTATTCAACTCCCAAAATTCTAGGGGGGAACCCAGGGCTAGCCTCCCACTGTATGAACCCCTGGTATGTATACTCCACACTGTACATGACAGAAACAATCGTTGTATTGAGAAAGTGTAATTTGAAAATGAAAAGCCGTACAAGCACACATGTGGAATTCAACTTACCCGGCATGGATGGTGTCACAGACTGAACGATCCCTCCCAGGTTAGTATCCGGAACCTCCATACAATACCAAAAAAACACAGACAACAATGATATTTGTAACATAACAGCTGGCCTCGCTGATTTGCCCCCCCCCCCTCCCCCGTCATTACTATTCACTGACATTCTTGTACCATAACCCCCCCCCCCTCCGCCCCAGCTGGACACCCAAATATCAGTAAGTTGAAATGAAATTCAACTTACCCGGCATGGATGATGTCACAGACCGAAAAAGACCCCCGAGTTCGTTCTCTCCCAGGTTGGATCCGGAAGTGCCACATACTGTTTGTCCATGGTTGCTCTCTCTCTTTCCACAAATGCACGCACACACATACACATACAAACACACAAGAAAAAAGAAGCTACAGGTGAATACAGATCATAAAAATAAATGTATAATTTATTATACATAAATTGACTGGTGTACACACACACACACACATGAAATTCAACTTACATGGGCATAGTAGCCCCGATCCAAAAAGATCCACAGTTCCCTCCCAGGTTGTATACGGAAGTGCCACATACTGTTTGTCCACGGTTGCTCTCTCTCATTCCACAAATGCACGCACACACATACACACACACTAGAAAAAAGAAGATACAAATGAATACAGATCATAAAAATAAATGCATAACATAAATTGACTGGTGTACACACACACATACATGAAATTCAACTTACATGGGCATAGTAGCCCCGATTGGAAAAGACCCCCCCCCCCCGAGTTCGTTTCCTCCCCGGTTAGATCTGGAAGCGCCAGAATAACATTTCAACTCCACGCACACACATATACATCGAGTGTGAAGCTCCACTACAACACCACAAAAACACAGACAACGACAACGACAATAACAATACATATTACAACTTTTGGGATGTTCAGGGGGGGGGGGGAGCAGCCACAAATATCAAAGTCTGTGGTCCTTCACACAAAAGATTATGGAATATCAATGGGTGTGTTGTCATCTTTCTTCCACTCTCCCCCTACCTCATCCACCCGACTCTTGTTCTTCGGTTCCCGCCTTCTCCGACCGCGAGGACGTCCAGAACTCGGAGCAGGAGGAGCCACTTCCTCTTCTTCATCACTGGAACCTGCTGCCTATTCGTGTTTCATCATTGGAAGACTCAGGTCCGGTATCCCTTCATGACTGGAAGACTCTGCTCCTGTCGCCTCATCTGCGTAATCGGGGTCGGTGACTGTATTCACATCTGGTCCTAGTAGTATATGTGGTTAAAAAATTTTTTAATTTTTTTGAAAATTTGAAATTGTTCAAAAAACCATAAGCCACTTTCAAATCTCAAAACTCAATGAAATATATATATATTATAGCTAAACAGCTTACTCTATCTCAATATAGCTATAAATAAGTCCTTTCCACAACAGAAGCTTGCTATTTTTCAAGAGAAAGACAAAAGAAAGACAAGCTTACCTCGATCACCTTTTTGACTCCCATTTTCAGTATCAGAGTTGACGGGGTCTGGTCCACCAACCCTGATACAGGGCCTCCTATAGCCCTAGATGTCGTCTCCCTTCTCTCCGCTTGATCCTGAGTCGCTAGAGTCAGCATCAAGCAAGTCTAATACTTGCACCGCATTGTAACTTCTAGATGCCATCTTCCAAAAAATGACTTTGAAAAAATTTTTTTTTTGCATAGTTACCGTGGTCACACGACACGCTCACTTTTTTCCTATGATGTAATAAGCATTACCTAAGACTGTGCGTAATAGGGAGGTCCCCAGTTGAACTGGCGATTTTATAAAAAATGGAGAAGACAGTAAGTCAAACCGCAAAGTCTTGGTCGGCAAAGAAGCGGCTGTTTCAATGTGTTATGGAAGGCTACTGAGCTCAAGCTATTTTTCGCTGCTTCTACAAAGCTCTGGAGATGACTGGATCCATAAATGAAGCTGCTGTGAAGAAGGTAACTTTTTAAAAAATTCGACGGAGAACTGATGTTTGTTTGTTTTTGCCGAGGAAGAAATAAACGCAACTGCTGTGAGGTACTGTCGAAGCAGTCCTGGCTGAAAGCTATTTTAGATGCTTCTCCAATGCATTGGGCACCTGTGTATGCAATCTGAAGGTTCTAACTATAAAGTAACTATTTTTAAAAATTCGGAGAAGCCAACCGGTCTCACCCCGCTTTAAAGCGGGATCCGGAACGAAAGGGTTAAAGTACATCTTACAAGAAATAACCACCCAAGTAAACCAATGGCTGTATTTATTGAAAATATTTGACATTGCCAGATTGTATGACAATAAGCCTACTAATCTGTCTTAAGAACCAGTGGTGCGAACCCTCAGCACACTCAATCAAATCACATGCGCACAGAGGTTAGTAATTTAATTTATCTCCACACATGCCTTTGAGTGAGGAAATTAACATTTATAAAGAAAACTGGGAGAGTATGTATTTTTGGCAAAAAATGAGGTACTAATCAAGGCTATAAATACTTGGTTTAATTTTAAAAAGGACTGGATAACCTGCCCTAAATAGATACATATATTATAATGTCAAGTTACCTGCACTAGCTCCATACTGTTTCAAAAATGCCTGCCACAGATTCTACCACTGCCTTGTCTTCATTGGTAAACGAATGTTTTGCGACCTTCGAGAGTGGCGGATTTTGTGGCTTTTTTTTTAAATCCATCTCTGTACAACATGTGACATTGAAATATTTTTAATAACAATTTAAATTTATTATCTTGGACAAGAAGCATATGTAAAAGGTAACACTATACTGTAGCTCTTATTTAGATATAACTCATTTTTCGTTGGTCCCCAGGCAATGCCAACCCAAGCACTAGCTCAACCAGCCATAAAATAGCTCAGTAACACCTGACAGGACGTCACAATTGTCCCAATGTGTATTGATTCCTAACAACAACCGAGTTTTTTTTACACATTTCCTTTTTCATCCAGGAATGTGAAAGGTTTATAATCATAAGATGGTGTGAATAAAAAAATATAACTAGATAGGTGATTAATAGCACAGCTATAGACAGCCAGAAACTTTCAAACCTCACAAAACCCTGGATCTTTATACTGCTGAGTAGTACTACAGTGGAGCAATATTGTACTCAACTGCCACCAATATACAAACACCTTTCGGTGTGAACTGTAAACACCTCTCCCTGGGGAGGAGCCATAATATTGAAAGTCCAGCTTATATCAAATTTTATCTCTTAGCTTATTCTTTCACCGTGGGATGTGAGAAATTTTCATAATGATGGACGATTTAGGGGGCATGTCCAAATTATTTTTGAAACATTAACGTCATTAAGACGCTAGGGGGGGAAGGTGGTTTGTGATGTTAAGGTTTTGGGGGCATTATTTCTATAGAGCTACAAAGCCATTCCACCCTAGTTTAAATACCAGTACTTCATGGTAGCCCGTTATCGCCTAATCATGGTAGCCCGTTATCGCCTAATCTGGCATAGTCAACCCTGTACCTTCCTTTATATGTGGGCATGGGGGAAGGAAGAAGAGTCTGGTGAGAGCTCACATTGGATTCGTACTCACGGCTCTACTACGTTATGGATGAAACGAACACAGTCCTCTGAAAGATTACTATCTCTTGAGACAGCAGCTATCTTAGCTGCATATGATCTTCTGACTCCAACCATACCAAACTTATAGTACGTATTCAGTAAGGCTATTTGAGTAGGAGTACGCCTGATTCTCTTTTTCTGGCTGCCTTTTTCTTAGTCACTTTCCCAAGATGAAATAACTTCATTATCGAGCTTATAATCCATCTACTCCTTCAATCAACGGCTCCAGTGGTAGCTAGCTAGCTTCTAGCTTCTGCACACACACCTGTTTTCTATTGTGCTCGCGCGCGTGCTACAATAAACGGTGGAGGGGTGGGGTGTGGTGGGGTGAGTGGGGCGGGTGGGTGGGACGGGGGGGTGGTGGGTTGGGACTGGGGGTTGTGGTTGGGTATGTGGGGGGCAAAAAGTAATGGTGAGTGGCGCGCCGGGTGGAGTTGATTTGGAATGTAACGTACTTCCAAAGGACTAGACTGCGGACATTCCCTGATTTCGAGCCTCTTCCCGGAACTAGGCAATATTCCTGAACCTGGTGAATTGTGGTGAATTGAGGATACTCAAATTTACTTGACACCAGGCGGTGGTTATTCTGCCTCCTTTCAAATTCCGCGCTAAGAGAAGTTTGCCCTTCCAGGAGGGTGCAGAGCGAACAAGAGCCGAGGGAGGATACTCTGTTCACCAGCAATTCGAACCTTCTTTTTGTATTATTTCTCTGTTCCCCAATGCCCATTAAAGCCAGTGGTGAGCTGAAGCTTTGTGTGGCTAGTTCAGTTGGTACTGAAGTATATGAATTAACAAGTGGGCTTCAATGAGCAATTGGGGGGGGGGGGGAAGGAAGCAGTGAACAATGCCATGTTTATACACCAAAGGTTTAGTAAATACAATATTATAATGTGAACTGAGGAAAATGTAGACATTGTACATTCCTAGTACAGTAGATAAAAACCTGAGTATAGTATAGTTTTTCTACTGGGTCGAAACACTTAGAATTAATTACACCATCATTAGAGTGGTAAGTCTTCTGAGGAAGACCAAATAATAAGAATACTCATTCAGACTCTATTCTTCTTTCCTCATTTCTTCCTGGTGATTTAGTCCACATCTCACATTCATCATGTAACAGCATCGCAAGCTACAAACATGCATTGTTGCTAGATCGATATCCATCTCTATTAGGCTTACCAATTATTTCATCAAAGTAAACATTAAAATAAGATTCGTTGTTATCACCTGCCCATCTCAAAAAAATGACAACCAGTATACATTTTTCATTATCTCATTACTGCATCATATTACCCTTATTTCAATGGCCTCTGGAATAATACTCAGTGGTGCAAGAATTTTTTGGTATAGGAGAGAGAGAGAGGAGGTGCTCCAGTGGTGATAACCTCTCCTGTGTTCTGAGTTGGATGATATGAATAATAATAATATGTGTGGGTGTTACACGAGGTAAACAGCAGTTGCTCTCTCTCTAATCAATATTCATCTCACTATGAATTCATTTAATGTATTCTGCTGTTTGTTAACTCCGCATAGGCACTAGCTATTGTAGGTAACACGTCATGTCATCACATAGGCAAATAATTTCTTGCTGCCTGCGGTAGTTTTGCTCTATGCTGGGAAGTGAACAGAGTGATGGAAGTGGAGTTTTGTGTGACTTCCCCAACCTAGGCCATGTGCATGGGTGGGGAGGGGCTGTTCAACTGTTCCAGACAACCTCTGTAATCTCACTAATCCAGGAATAACTGAACAGTGGTTGCCCACTACTTCAAGCTCCATATCTCCCACATTAATTCTTCATAATTTTTAATTCTTAGTGCAAGCTGCAAATGCATTAATTGGCGAGCGAGCGAGACAGTATTAGGGGTGGATAATGCAAAATCGGGTACAATGTTATATATGTATGGATGGTACATACTCATCTCAAACGCGCGCGCGGGTGACTTTTTTTTTTTTCTCCTAAAAACATGGCTTTTCAGGCTTGACTCCAGTTTCTTCGGATACTACAGTATTAGCCAAGTCTTACTTAAAATTGGGCTCAAAATTGTGAAAGAATTCCTGCGAAAAAGCTTGTTTTTCAAGTCACATAATGTTTCTGCGACCGGTTACTATGGCATTGAAGACCCTTTTCCAGTTTTGGGGAGTCTGCGAAGAGCCAATTGTGGGTTGTCAAGAGCCACTGAAGGAAGCTACCACTACTTGGGGGTAGCTGAGGTATGTAATTCCATATTTGTTAGCTAAAATTACAAAAATAACTCTGGCCTTTCTTATTTGTAACTGAGAACTTGTTGTCATGTTTTTGTAGCTGAGCTTGTTATCAAGAATTATGAGTAATTCAGATGGTCAAACTAGCTTAAATTTGATACTACAGAAGTTACACTGGCTTTTTTTTTTCTTTTTTCTTTTTTTTTTTGTAGCTGACAGCTTTTTCAAGAGATACTGGTAATTGAGGTAGTCAGAATGGCTTAAGTTTGATACTACAGAAGTTACTATTACTCATGTAAGAGAGTAATTTTGATTTTGTTTGCTAAAATTAATGGTCAACTGCTATTATAGTGTTTTGCATGAACTAAGCTAAATAGTAACAATACTGTACTTTTATGTTACCTAACTAGGCAGGCTCGCTCACCATTTGTGCTCAAGCACACCACTAGTATAAAGACAAGCAGTGTAAATGCGACTTGAAGTTAGAGGCTCCGTTTTAGTGACCCTAGCTGGAAACTGTTTCTAAACAACTACTGTTCCAATATTGTAGGTCGATTCAGTCCCCGCCTCAATTGCTGGAGGGTGTTAGTCTTGCAGGCCTACATGGGTAGTCTGGTGTCTGTGGAGACGGCGTTTACTTCTACAGCTGTAGCTAATTAATGAACTTATCTTTTTCAGGTCATGTTCAAGTTAACAAGCATTTTAGTCTACATTCTCCTGTATGGAATTCCTTCTATGGCACAGTTGATCTTCCTAAAAGCTGTGGATAGACTTGGTTCAACAGCGTATACCGACTACTATTTCTGCTGTAACTACAATGGAAGCTTTATGCAGTGGGAGTACAACAGTCAAACTCTCAGTGGTTTTCGTACAAATGATGTTGGAGAAGTCTTGTTTGATGAGAGACCTGATTACACTTATGCTGCAACTTTGCTATCATCTAAACCTACAATGGATAATGAAGCAGAGATGGTCTCAGTTCTTGTAATCTCGTTCCGTAATGGTAACAATCCTGGCAATTTTTCAGTGACTTGTAGCAGTAACAGAAACATTTCTACCGTTTTTTCTCAAAATATATCTCCTGTAAAGAATAATAGATCAAAAGGTGCTGATATTCGACTTGATTATGTTTTATCAGCACCAATAGTACGCCAGGAACCTCAATATATGTCGTACATATTCATATGTGGGGTAAGCCAAGCTCCACAGTTTGTAGAAGTCACTGAATTAACTCTTGGTTTCAGTGCATCTGACAATGCTGGACGAGCTAGAACATTATTTTCAGACAATAGAAACACAGCTAAAATTCAAGGGGTTGTCATGTCTAGAGAAAATTTGAAGTTTGTCGCCTTAATCATAGTTTCATTAGAGGCCAGTGTGGCGAATGTTACCTGCTATGACATAGAGAATATTGTTGAATTGCCATTAGTTGAGGCAGGATCATCTGACAACCAGGTAATAACAATTGATGGTACAATGGAAACTCTGCCAGCAGATGATACAACGGAAAGTGTGCAGGCAACAGAATTACCTCAAACTATGTATGAGTCAAACAACTTCACTGGCGACATTTTTGTGACACCACAAGCTGGTGATGAGGATTTACCGATTTATTTCAGTGTTAGTGTCATCACTACCGTCTTGATAGCCACCTCCGTAATAATACTGTTATTGGTTCATAGACTTTTCAAGCACAGGTAAGCTTAATTTCAGTAATTGGGGAAAAAAATTCATGAGGTGTTTTATATTATGTGGATATATTGACTCCACTTTATAGTTATAGATTATGGCATAATACATTGTATTAAAAAAAAAACAATAGTAAATTTTTGTTGTCAGTAGGACAGTATGTTAAACATCTAGATGGATGGGTGTGTGCTGGGATAAATTATTCTCTCTAGTTGTCTGTATAGCAAACATTACAGTTATCATATGTGCATACGTTACTTCCTTTTCTTGTACTTTATTGTTTATTTACAGCTCAGGGAAGAAGAAAAGTCGTGATTTGTGTGTTGTTGCTATGGAAGTACAACCGTAAGTGTATATTCCTCAAAGTAAACGTGTTCAAATAAATAGTGTTAACTAGTTATTATGTCATGTCAATACAATATGCAATTTATGTCATTAATCATTATAGGATAATATATAGGTGTTATGGTTGTAAGATTACTGTACTAGAAACGAAAGGTGAAGGACATATTCAGTTATTGGGTATTGATCAAGTGTCAAAGAATGATTCTAGTCACTAGATGTCACTAGTTGCACTGGTGGTAGTTAACAAGCTGCTCCCCCAATGCCCAGCTATAGAAACATTCTTATGTCTTTTTGTTAACATTGTAGAAGCAAGGCTGATACAAAAGGGTCATCAATTTTTGTATTTAATCACATGCTATTTTATATGCCACACATACATGATTCAGTTTATACTTATTATTATTTTATTTTTTTTAGCATTTCTGATCCCAACAGATTTGGCCCAAAAACTATTCGGATGAGTCTCACAAACAAAAAGGGAGGCACCATTGTGACGTATGTATTCCGTTCTTCTAAATTATCAATTATTCATTATTTGCATAAATTTCTTGGCATAGGCTGAATAGCATGTATGAGTCTACTATTAGGGATGTGGTGACTTTCCAAAATCTTGCTGCGCCTGCTCCAGCGAAGTAAGTTCTCTCATTTTATAATCAACTACTCCTGACAATGTATTTTGTGTTAGTATTTTAGTATTTTTTTTATTAAAACACAACCTCAGTACCTTGATTACTTCAAGTCAGAAAATATACATTGAATGTGTGGGTACACACTCACTTTGTTGTATAAAGTTGAATTTATTTATAGGTTACCATCCCAACTAGCAGTGCAAGACGATGGTTATTCTTCAACATCAACTATGACGTAAGTTTTGAATTAATTATTAAGAGTGTGTCTGCTCTGCATACATTTACATAATTTCTTTTTTACTTACTCAGGTCCGGATCTGAGACAAGTCTCAGCAGCATTTCAGACAGTGATCCACCAATGTGAGTTACATATTGATTTCAAATTGTTATAATCATAGTGTAAATCTTATTTTCTTTTAGTTGTATCGAAGTTGAGGGACTTCCTGAAGGTGGGCAGCTATTGGAAGACAAGCCACTGGAGTAAGTTGTTGTTGGTTATTATTGCTATGTCAACACTTAGCACTTAATCATATAGTGTGCACTGTATTGGAAACCCAAACCAAAAAATAAATGAAATAGTTGTGGGAGTTTATGCAAATCTTTTTTTTTTTTTTTTTAAGGACAATTGTTTACATCATCTCATCCAGTTTTATTTTTATATATGGTTCAATGTAAGATTAAATATTGCTGACTGATGGTTACTTTTTGTAGGTCGCTGCATTCTGGGATATTCACGTGAGTTAATCGTTGGATAATTGATGCATATTAGCCAATGACATGTTACGGAAATTGTTAGTGATTAGTCTAGCACCAAAAACATCTGAAAAGTTGTAGTCACACTTGCTTCTAACTTCCACCTACTTCACCAACCTTTACATCAAACTCCATCAATGACATATCACAGTAGTTCCTCCCATTCAAGATTCAGCTTGGTTCTTAATATCTCTATTCTAAGAGAATGGACTGGGATACACTATCCTGGTGTCAGGAATAAACTGATATCTGTGGGATATACAGTAATCCCAACTTCTAACACCAATTTCTCTCTCTCTCTTCCCCCCCCCCCCCCCCCCCCCCCCCCTCCCCCCTCCTCCCTCTCTCTCCTTGATAGTCTTAAGTCCTATTAGTGTTTCAAAAAAAGTCCTATAATTGCTACAGCCTTGGTCAAGAAGAAACAGGCAAGAGCATCAAGGATGAAGCTGCACTTCCAAAGTGAGTGGATTGAAATATATTTTGTACATTCACTTGTAATTGTATATCAATGTGCAGAATGAGTACTGCTGTTGTGATAGACGACGAGACAGACCCAGATCGGAAAAGGTTCATGTGAGTCACTTTGTTTATTGTGTTAATTACAAGCATAAGATTCAAATAGATAAGAATACCTTTGGTTGTGTTTCTTGTTTGTTAGTATTTTTGTGCCTATTACATACTTGTATGGTTTGTTTGTGTATTTACTGATTATGCACGAGCTAAATGCATTGATCTGTATTATTTTTCACAATTTTTGCAAATTGTTTAGGGCAAACGAAGCAGAGCTGCTTGCACATGGGCTTGCACTCAGGTAAGCTTTCTGTAAGCTGCAAGTTTGTGGTATGAAGTATTATGTTGTTGATTGTGCAGGCTAAACAAATTCGGACGAAATGTGGAACCTCTTTTTAGGAGAAAACTGTAATGAGTGTTTGTTTTGGCTTGGAATGAATGTTCACAGATAATTATTTATGATCTTTACAGATTGGCCGAACTTCCACTACTCAAGAAGCTGACAAAAATAGTCACAGATATGTAAGCTATTGATTGTTTTGTAATTTTGTTTATACATAGGTAAATGTAATCACTACCTAATACTGGGTTCAACTAACACCACGGTTCAGTTGAAAGTTTAGTATATAATGAGTAACAAACAAACAAGTAAACATCAGTGTTAAGAATGTTGCAATTTATTCTCTTTCAGAGGTCGTCAAGTGGAGGCTAACTATTTCTGTATCTAATGCCTATGTATTGCAACTAATGCAGTTGTCTATTTTGTGATGATTTGGGTAGGAACTTGAAGCCATGCAAGCTTATCATGGCTAGCAACAATGTCTTTGTATTGGAGGATGACCACTGTGAGGAGGAAGGCAATGAAGCTATCGATGATGGAGAAGAAGATGGTGAAATGGCCAACTCTACCTCTGGGATAAAATCAGAGCAGGTTTTATCTCCTGTAAGTGAAGAGAAACAGCTGAAAAGTGATTCCTTTCAAGAGACTTCATCTGTGTAAGTTTAGCCACTGGGAGATTTGTTACACTTATTTTACTTTCATAACATTACCATCCACAAAAACAACTTTTTACTTTTTTTCTTTCTTTTTTCATTTCTTTTTTTCCATAACATTAGCAGCAAACTGTTACGCATCTAATACAACTGCAATATTGCAATTTATTTCCCGCCCACTTAATCGAGGTCCCCAGATAAACAACATAAATCACGACTATTTTTGTTTGTCATGATTACAATATGTTGTTTTATGCTTGTCATGCAATCACCATAAATAACCCTTACCTGCAGTTGACTCATTTGATTAGTCATTAGCTACGTTCCTTGTTAAACTATGATAACAATGCAGTGAAATTGAGAGGAATACAAAATAATAAGGCAGTGCATATTTGCTGAGCATGTACATGTATGTGTGTATGCATGTATGAACTTGGATCTACATGTGTGTGTACACATGTTTAAAGTGTGTATGGGTGTGTGTATACATATAAACACTGATTTGTTTATTAATTACATTTTACAATATTTCTCTGCTATTGATGTTTCTTTGTTTTGGTAATGCTGCAGTGACAACAGTAACATTGTGTATTGCTTTGTCTTCATTAAAGAAAATGTGGGAGAAAATCTGAAGTAAGTTGAATGTTTTGGATGTGTGCCCATTCTGATATTGCTTCATGTACCCTACTTGTATGGCTGTCATACATAAGTGATCTTGGCATGTATGGAATGAAGGAAAGGCACACATGTTATTCCTTTTTAGGGAATAGTATTAATACCGTAGACTCGAGTTGTTATGTGCCCCTGCTTATAACTCCAATGGTACGGAAATGGGCACTTAATAAAAAAAATGGGCGCTTAACAGGGAGTGGCATCCTAAAAACTTGAGCTGAGCGTCAATTGCAATTAGCAGTAGATGGACAGTATGGAGCGCTTAATAGAAAGTGTTACAAACTGGGAAGAAAACAAGTGCTTAACAAAAAGCAGGGCTTAACAAAGAAGGGGCGCTTCATAACCTGAATCTATGGTAATCTAGACTGTCACTAAGTTTCAAGGGTTTAATTTATTGTCATTTTATATTACAATTAACATCTAAACTGTCTGCAGAATGGATCAGTGTGAGGATAAACCTGTCATTTACGATGATGATTCCAGTGTATCTGAACACAGCCCCCAATGTCATGGATTGGAGAATCCTTTCACAGCATTATCTGGCGAGCATCAGCCAGACGAGTTTGAAAAGTAAATCTATGATCTCATAATGATACAATAACTACTTCAGCTGTTAACATAGTTCTATTCTAGTTCACTGGAACTAGTAATGGGTATTGGATGTAGTTGTCAGGTGTGCCAACCCTTGTGTTTGTTTGTTTGTTTGTTTGTTTAGTTTCTTGTGGCTTTACATGTATATATAATTATGTAGATTGGAATTTTCAACTCCTTCAGTTAAAGCTGACTTGGATTCTAATGAGTCATCGCTGAGTGTATATGAAGAGTCACTGACCAAAGGCTGCAGTGGTGGTGATGCTGACAAACCTGCCATGGAGGTTAGACGGAGATACAAATGAACTGCCTAACAGTTTTTTTCTTTATTTTTCACTGGTTATGTTAGTAACCACTGAGTTGCACTATATGTATTATTATGCACATATTTGCATTGATGTCAATGTCATCAAGTCTCTAACTGTTACAGTTCAGTCTGTACCCCTATTCAATTCGATTATTTTTTGGACAATTTTTGTGTGCCTATCAGACTTTTTTTTAAATTCATTGTAGTTTTATTAATTAGTAGTATGCCGTAGAAATGTAACTTTCATGCTAATAATTTAATAATAATAGAATGAGTAAAAAGGTGGAAATGAAGAATACAAAAATATATATATATATATATATTGCAAGTGAATTACATGTGATTGAATGAGTGGCTTGATTTACAAAACAACACACAAGCAGCTGGATATTGAGGTTGTATTCATAACTAGCAGTTTATGGGAATTTTGGACTTGTCTAGAAAATTGATGATCCTTTGTATAAATATTATTGCGTAAGTAGTGTTAATATCCTTAACTTTGTAAGTAAAACAAATCTAACTACACAGGTTTTGTTGTTCATAGTCTTCATGAGGCTGACTCATTGGTAACCACATGTTTACTTATACCAACTAATACCATAATCATAATCATAGTCAGTTAACCACATGTGTTTGTAAACACATGAAGTCACTTTTACTTCTGAGTATACAGTATATGTTGTGTGTTGTGATTCACAAGAGGGTTAAATATTCATGACTACTTCAAAGGTAAGGGTATGCTATGAACACTAATAATACTTTACCTAGTGTTTGTGAGTATAGAACAAACAAGTGTTCAACACAAACACCGTACTGAACTGTTTCACAAATTAGTAAGCTTGCTAGACTCAATTATAATATGTATTGTTCTTTCCAGTCCAAATAGTGTAATTATAGTGCAAGTTTCAGTTGAATAGAGTATACTAACATTATGTAAGCCTCTGTTGTACAGTTTACACATCATGTACACGACTATAATAATAAAATACATGGTATAAGGAGATTATCATGGAAAACTGGTATTACCACAAGTGGAGTGAGAAAAAATTCACAAGGCGAAACCAAGTAACAGTTCATTTCTGCAGCTAAGAAATCCCATATTTTTCATTCCGCTCCTACTTTTGTTTATACTTTTCTTACCATTGTTGCCGAGGAATGTCACCGTGGAACTGCCTAGCTGATAAAAGAGCAGAGAGATCGGTCCGACTAATTAGATCATTTTTTTCAGTTTTCCACAGCTGTGGTATTTCAAAATAATTCAAACTTTTTGATTAAAAAAAAAAAAGACTCGGTATTAGTAGGAGTAATAGCACGGGTAACCGTGCTATTCGGGATTAATAGCATGAGTAACGTGATTGAAATAGTACGAGGCAAAGCCAAGTGCTATTTCAATTGCTTTACAAGTGCTATTGATCCCTAATAGCACAGGTTACCCGTGCTATCACTCGCTAATAGTAGGTCAGCTTTTAAAAAGCCATTTGCAATTGTAGCTATATTATATCGTTCACTCACTATCTCCTTATTTCAGGATTAGCTTCCGCTGGAACTTCGTTTTCAATGTGCGGCTCCTCCTGATCTGTTGTAAAACATTCCGTCTAATACAGGTAGAGCTTCTGTGGTAAAGAATGACATTGTCTCCAACTAAAACTACTCGAACTGTACGTTTCCAAGGTTAACACTGCATGCGTGCGCACTTACCCGTACTATTTCACTTAGCTACTGAGGTATTTCACTTAGTTTCCACTTAGTTACCGAGGTATTTCAATTAGTTACTCACTATTTCACTTTCCCCGTGCGATTTCAATTAAACAGCGATTTTTCCCATACATTTTTGAATGGGCAACTTACGCGCCGTACTATTATAATAATTATACAACATTTACATATCTAGCAGCAGCCAGATGCTATAGCAACATCTGTAGTTTAAGAATAACAAAATATCTTAACTGTATATCTGCCATACAAATAATATGTACATGTTTTTGATGGACAGTTTCAGTATCCCACATGTGGCCGATTTAGTCACACAGTTTTTTTGTTATTAAGCAAAAGTTTACCATACCAAGTCCATATTTACATCAATATATTATCTATCAGTTTCTGATGCTCCTTTTTGTCAATTTATCAATTCTTAATGAAGTTTGTTGTAAGCTAAGAGCATACTGATAGAATGCTAGTAGTTAAAAGAGCATTTGAATTTCTGGTAGGTCTTATGCAGTTACTGCTTACTCGAATACAATAGTTAAAGCCATTGCTGTACTTCAGTGTGAGAGTAAGAACATAATTATAGGTCTTCACCTAACCTGAAACCTATGACCATAAGCAAATTTTCTTTGTGGACTATCGCAACAATTTGTGAGAAAGTTAGTCAGAGTCAACATACAACAACAATAACAAACACCAAGAATTAACAATATATATCGTTCAAGCTCAGTGTATTTTTTAAAAAAAGTCTTGCGTGAAGTGACGTTGTTTACTCTTCAATGCACAACAACCGTAAACAAGTATGTACACATGTACATATACTATTACAGCCTATATTAAATAAGAACCAAACACTCACTTTTATAGTGGCTATTAGTGATACATTTAAACTTTTTGTTAATGACCCGTATTATGAACATCGTGTTGTTTTTAATGATATGAAAGCAAGGTCAATAGGTCATGAAGAATCTAATATTATAGACTCAAACATTTCTTGTGCTCTGGCCACGTTATCCTTAATTTCAACATTTACCATTGCAATATGTACTGCTTGCTGTAGTCTGAAACTCATCAGACCATCAAATGCTGCCCCTAACCTGGTCACGGTCAGCTCACTCTATTCAAGGAAAGGTCACAAAAATGTGAAGTAGAATTACAAGAAGTATGTATTCACAGCTGGAGTAAATCATATTCATGAGTTTGTGGTATACATCAATGAATTTAAATGTCATGCGCACAACATGAACTGAATATTTTTTCACTTATTTGACTAGTGTGATTTAATTAGGAATATCAGTGTTGTTATGGCCGTAACTCAACACAAGTATTGTAGAGACTAGTACACTAACACAGTTGGGATTGGACGAATAATTGGAGTGCATTCACGGTACTGTTACACTGCTTGTGACGGTCAGATATAGTCAGAAGCATTGGCACAATAATTGGAGAACATGCTCTTTTCTTGTATGTATTCATTAACATTGCCCTCAGGCATTTTATCTTTGTCTTATACAGCTTGCTACAAATTGGCTGTCGCTGATTACAAACTCAGGACGACTTGCTTGTGTATTAAGCTAGTAATCCTGGGTTTGATCCCGTATGACAGAGTTTTTTTTAATTCCGTGTTGTAAGGGACTGCCCTGCTATACACACTAAACTTGATTTCGTGTCTATATTTTTTATAATTCTTGCCAGATCTGCCATTTAGTGCAGGAAATCTCTACGATGAATAACTAATTCTTATTCAGGTGAAGTTCGCTTGCAAATTGAGTCCAAAGTTTAGATTACTGGAAGTGATGAATTTGTCTCCCAATTGCATCACTAGAAAAGTGGGACTTTTAACAAGAACATGACGAGAAAAACATGATCTAAACACCTTATGTGTGAATGTTTGTGTGTACCTATTGTTGTTGTTGTTTGTTTGTCACGTTCTGTTGCCATTTGGGATCTTATTTTCAAACGAACTCAGAGATGATGTGATAAAACTAATTTCTAAAACTTTCACTGCAGGGACTACATTGGCTGTTTAAAAAAACAAAGGAAAAATGCACAAACAAATGTCTAGGGTGAGGTACATGAGTGTGTTACATGTAGGACAAGCTGAGGTGCACTTACCTGCAAAGTTGGAGAGCAAGGTCATCACATGTTCAGCTAAGGAGAGCTGTTCTGATTAATGTGGACAATCACGATCTTCTTCAGTTTGACTATAGCTAAAGAAATAACAGTCACACAATAGCTAAATTAAACTCGGCTAACTTTATTTTACTCTTCAAACACTGAGTCTGCTAATTTGGACATCCCTTATATGAGCACCAGTTTGGTTTCTGACTACCGGAACACTAGTGAAACCCACCCCCCCCCCCCCTCCCCACCACCACCAATAAATATGATTTAGTTACCAATCAAGTAATGAACACAGCTCTTGGAATATGGTATCCTTAAAAGACTCTTAGTTCTTATTGCAACATTCCAATTCTTTACCCCTACCCAATACAAAATGGCTGCCTTCACCAATGCTGGTAAAACAACAACAATGGATTACAACAATAATACTGATGCATCTGATAGTGTAATGAACTCTGGTCTTTTACAACCTGATTATACATGGCCATCACAGCTGCAAAATTTGGTGCTCTCAGCAAAACAGTGTGTCTTGGTCATCAAAATTTCAGGCTTCAAATGCAATTACAGTGACTAGTTCACATCCTGTCTGTATTTGTGCTGAATAGAACATCATGTGAGGAGGGACACACCTCTTATTGCTTTGTCATCACTCCCATAAAAATGATGAGGCAAGAATAGTAACATAAATTTAGAGGTGCAATGGCAAAGGACTCGTAAGCAAAAAAATGTCTAATGACTAGCGTGAAATATATACGTAATATTAACTTCATTCTGTTGTATATTATTATTGTAGTGGTGGTGGCGGATTTTTACCGGGACAGGAATTTTAAGATTCTAGAACATGTGTAATGTATGTGTTTGTACATGTCAGTGTGTGTATGTATGGATATGTATGTTTCCGCATGTGCGTGACTATAATTAATTGTACCTATGTGTAAGTGCAAAAAGACATAGTTTGCAATTGAGGACCATGAGTGGACATGAGAAAGGTAGGATGGTTCGGGTCTTGTAACGGTACATAGGACTCAATGGTTGACAGCTTCTCAACAGAATGAGCTATTATTGTTCGAAATGGTGTGAGTGGGTGTGAAGTTACAGGGCCCATAGTATATTGCATACTTATCATGGCCCCAGTGCAAGCTCAATTTAGACTGCCTCCTTAGGACAAATTACCCATGTCCATAAATGTATTCTAGCCATCATCTTACGCGTATGACGATGGGTAAACATTTTCAATGTGTTTTTACAGACCCACAGTGGTTAACATGCACATACACACACACATACACACACATGTGTGCAGGGGTAAATCCCAGGCAATCCACATTCTTAACTATTCAACGTTACCTATTTTAATAAATTATCCCTTATACAGTTGTCATTATAAAGTTTAGTAGATGATCCAACACATTCCAGTGTGTGTATGTGTGTGTGTGTGTGTGGTTGTATGTGCTTATACAATGTGTGTGTTATTGTGGTGGCTGTGTGGTGTAGTGGTTGTGGCCTTGGCTCAGGGCCTGAGGTCCTAGTGTTCAAGCCCAACTCTGGCAATTTTTCCATCCGATTTTCCATCTGCCTCCCACCAGTCCACCCAGGGTACCTGGCATTTGCTGGGGTGAAAATTGAAGGCCTTTTCTCATGAACAGCAATGGTCCAGGTGGGACTTCGGGTGCCCATACCACTTGCTGTGAGGAAAGGTCTGTTCTCCTGCGAGTTCCTAGCCTGGCTCCAGGAGCTTTGCTTGCACGGCTCACAGTGCCAGCTTAGTGTACAGGCATCCTGGCTCTGCCAGGTGCGCGTGACCGCATAGCAGTAGGAAGAGATTTTCTGTTGACTTAAAATTATTAGACACATTGCCCTTGAGCTTGATTGTAGCCACAAACACGCATACTTGATACGAGTCATGATATATATCACTAATCCACAGAAATTACAACTATTATTTTTATAATGATATATAATTATATGCAACATTCTGATAGTTCCAGAGAATCACTATCAATTAAAAATAAAAAATCACTCTACACACATGCACACACACATGCAAGCACACATATATATGTGAAGTCGAGTTCCTTTTGTGGGCTTCACTATTTGAAGTCTTCACTTCTTTCAGTGACTTGATTCAAAACATCAACAAAAAAAACCCCAAAAATATATGAGTAATTTAAAACATACGCATGTATTCTATAATTGTAAGAGTGAAACTTTTTAAAATTAATTTTTGGTGTATGTGTGTGTATGCGTGTGTGTAAACATGCAAGAAGAGGGAGTGGATGATGATGTGCTGTTATATGTTGTAACTTGTATCATGTTATGATCGATTATTTTAATCAGGTTTCTGTATCATATACATATGTGTGCATACACATCATGTTTATCCTTTTGATTGATTGATGCTGTATGAACTCACAGTCATGAATTTAATCAATGTTTAGAAATTGATTGTTTGGGTATCACTCTTTCATCTTTATGAAATATACTTGTGTGTTCGAATCGTCCAATCAGATTGTTCAAATCAGATGGTTTAAATAAGTGAAGCGTCCACAATAATTAGTTTTGATATGTTTCATTAGCCTAAATAAAACAACTGTACAAATTGGCTGCACTACTTTGTTTGGTCAATAGTCCACCTTCAGACTTTAGTGTAAATCTAGTTCCTATCCATGTTTTTATGTATCTAGTCTGTGTATGTGTGTGCATGTGTGTGTGTGTGTGTGTGTGTGTGTGTGTGAGCATCTATGTACCATAATCTATACTATAAAAAAATACTAAAGAAATCAAAGAGGTGCCATATGAAATGACATGTTTCTTTAAGTTAGTTCACTGGAACCCTCACTGATAGTCACTTGCAGATCACACGATCCATATTCACCTGTAACTTCCTTTCCAGGCACAAAAATAAGTGTGAGCAAATATATTGTGTACACCTCACACACACACCCACTCATGCACACACACACATGCACACATATTCATCAAACCCTCGTTAGTTGTACCACCATCACTATAATCACTAGCTGTGAAGTGCAGACGCAGAGTGTGTATAGTTGCATATGTATACACACTTAAATGCAGAAATGTATCGCCTACCGCACAAGTAAACAACACCATTACACACAACATGCAATCACACATTCATGCAATAGCACTAGCTAGTGCACATAGCTACTGATATTAAAGGAACATTTGAGATACTGTGGATGTGATTTCTTTATTTCTGTTAAGATAACAGTCACAATTCATGTACGCACAAGATTTGAGGGAAATTCTTTGAAAGACAAACTTCATGTACGTATGTGTAGAGCCTCCGTGTTAATATTGTCTGACACCAACACTAATTCAATGATGTTATGCTCAAACATACTTTATCAAACTAATAGCTATGAAGTTTTTAGAAATGATTTCAAAATAACCATATATTTTCCATCACTGAATCACTGACAAGGACCCAGGACTTCATAATGCTTTCCATGGAATTCCAAATTAAGGTGTGTGTGCGTGTGTGTGTGTGTGGGGGGGGGGGGGGGGGGGGGGAAAGAGGTTGCAAAGACACATCTTTCAAAAGTATGGCTAATTATATAAGAGTCAATCAATTTGTGAATTTACAAAGTATTCGGTGATCACTTTTGAATAATAATGAAAATCTGAGATGGATTAACTATTAATAGGCCGCAATAGTTTTAGCCGTGTGCTCGCTCACTAAAGTGAGAGCTATACTGATGGGACCACAGCATTAATGCCTATGGAGTGGAAGAAGAATTAGCCACTAATGATAATAATAAATCTCACCAAAAATTGTACATTATTGCTAGAATAAATTGGACGCTGTGGTAGAAAAAAAAAATTAATAAATTAATAAAGTTTCCAGGAGCACCTGGAATTTATTTGCGGTCTTATTGGTTAGGGTGTCCATTTTTTGTCAGCATCAAAGTGAAGTGATTTCTGCTTAGTCAGCAGTTAGTTTGGAGTGTGTTAGTTGTTTGATGTTGTGTGTTATATGTATACTGTAGTATGAGAATATAAGTGTGTGTTTGTTTTTTGTTGCAGTATGGGTGCATGGCCTTCATGCAGATGTTCATTTAGGGGGGGACATGGGGCACTCGCCCCCCCCCCCCCCCTTGAAATATTCTTAAAATTGTGTAACCAAAAGCAAAGATATAATGTAAATAATTAAGGTGATGGCAAATGCTTGAATCAGTGTGGGCTTTTTTTTTTGCAATATAAAGAGTTTTTTATGTGTTGTATCACAGCTTCATGAATATGATTAAGACTTGATATGGCATATGTGTGTGTTCATGAATCTAATTACTAAATCACAAGACAGTCAGGCTTTTAATACTGCAGGGATTATTCAATAATTCTGCACAGCACAAGGAAAGAGAACATCGTAATATAATATGCAAAATATTAATAATAATGCTGATATTGTTGTGTATTCTCTTATATTAATCATTCATCGTCCACTATAACTACAATAATGCTATCGTTGATCACAATATTATTGAGATTAGTCAACACGTTTAAGCCACACCCACTTTTAATGGGTGTGCCTCCCCTATAGCCACACCCACTTCCTGGCTTGACCAACTAAAAGTTGCTTCCTATGGCTCTGTGTATGGTAACTATTCAAACTAAATTGCTATTTGTTGCAGGCCAACTAAATAGGATTTGAAGGAAACGTGAAAACTAACATTGCTAATAACAAGTTAAATATCAGGTTTTCTCAATTTTAACAGCCAATGTATGTTTTATTATAACGACGTTTATTTCTTGCCAAAGTCCAGGGTCAATGAGGTTGAAATTTATATTTAGAACTCGAAAATGTCAAGTCAAGTTTTAATTATTTGCTGTTAAAACTGAGAAAACTGCTTTTTTTTTATATAATTATTTCCAGCTGAAACTGACAGATTCACTATTGCATGCGTAAAGCTACTGAACATGTATCTATTATAGACCAGAGAATTTCAGTATAGCAATACAGTAGACCCTCAGTTATCCGAACCCCGTTAATCCGAACTCTCGCTAATCCGAACACCATTTTTGGGAATTATAATGATATTCATTGGAATTTTGCTGTGCATTAAATAGCTAAGAGACTCCATTCAAATTTCGAATATCCGAACATTTCAAATATCCGAACAACCCTCGGTCCTGAGGTGTTCGGATAACTGAGGGTGTACTGTACACTACAAACTGTAAACTATTATTCATAACTGTTTATGTGAACTCATGATAGTATTGATGATGTCAAAACATTTCGGTTTCAAGAAGCCTCCATCAGTTGTGAGATGGTACAATCACAGTTTTCACAATTGTACCATCTCACGACTAATGGAAGCTTCTCGAAGCCGAAATGTCTTGTTATAATCAAACTTTATTACTACTACGATAAGCTCAAATATATGGATTATTATATTCATTGATGAGTATTAACATATTAGATATAAAAATACATTTGTATACTATTATTCAATCAACATTCTACCATTCACTTTAACGTTAAATCTGTCAGTGGTACCTTTGATTAGAACTAAATATTTAACATGGCACATCTTGTATGAAACTGAAAAGATTAATCTTACATTGAATTTAACTATAATTGTGGGGAAGTCTCTGAATAAGGTGCCAATACTCTGAGGCATTAATCATCCCCTCCCTAGAAAGAGAAGAGAACTTCACCACCTAGATGTTGAGGGTGAGAGGATTGAAAAAACTAATAGAATGTACTTTCACATGAACTTAATCTAGTCCTACTCATAATATGGTAAGGGCAGTGGTCTCTTATATTGGGGTGACTGCTGGCATACATATTGATGCAGTGGCTCAGGAAAGGGTTGGGTGGGAGGGGGGGAGGGGGATCCTTATAAATTTGGGGTACAATTTAACTAAGTAATTCCTCACATAAATCCTTTTAGACTACAAAACACATTTATTGGTTCAGTTGCTCATCTGAACAATCTTACTGTATATGTCCTTTTGTAGTCTACTCATTGAATACTTACTGCTGTTAATACCAGTCCTTTGTAATGTAAGATTTTATGGCTTTCATTTGAAACCACACAATAACAAGCATGCACACACAAATACACACACTAACAAACACATACACAAAGAAACAAACACACACAAAAACACACAAACAAACAAACAAATACACCAACAAACACACACACACACACACGCAATCATAAGTAGTGCCACATTTGAAGATAATGGATTATAAAAACTAACACGTATGCGCACAATGGAATGTTCATGTTTAGAGCACTTTTAACGATATTTATCTTAGCAATTGTACTTTTCTGACCTAAATTGGTCTAGATGACAATACCATTTTGATAGGCATTATTATCTTTACTCCATAATTGAATTATTATTACAATATTAATAATACAAAATGTACCTCTCATATTTTGTAAACATGTTTGAACATTGTTATGAGCAAACTATTATAGCTACTGCTCCTGCCATATTTTTACTGGTACATACAAAGAAATGTTGAATTTGACACATTATATGCTGGCTGTCTCTCTTCATTTCATTAATTACCTCACTGTACGTGTGACTATATGTATCGGGAGACGACATCTGTTTTGTTTATCAGATAGCGTGTGTATTCGTGGTACTCTCTTGTTGATTATAGCTTTATAGTGGCGTCACTATTTGTAATTTCTAACTACTGCAATTGTAATTGTGAGTAAATATCTGGTCTCAGCAACATTAATCGTCATTATTAAAACTGATATTATGCTATGGCTAAAAAACATTATTCAAATCTTTAACTATGAATACTATTAGCTCTAAACGGTGTGCCTGGCAAGTCTCATGCTCATAAGCCTTTTAAAAAAATGTATTTTAGTACAATACAATCAATTAGATGCATTCTCTCTCTTTCACAGGCTTTTTTTTTTTAACAATACAGAATTTAAAAAATTTAGTCCCCACCGGGAATTGAACCCATAACCACTTGCTGAACGCACAAGCGCTCTGCCACTGAGCTATGACAATCAGCCGGCGAACAAACACTCCAATTACATACAATAATAAATAAAAATAATAAATAAGAATGAATCTAGTAGTAAAAGAAGGCTGGGAAAGAAATTATGCACATAATAGAAAGTGCAGGTAATGATTTCTCTTTTGTTGGTAGCCACAAACTCTCCTCATTTCCTGCACTTCTCATGAATAACTACTTCAAAGTCCAGTTCATAGATTGCATGAATAAAATTATGAACACTGAATGTCAAAACAAAATGTTTCACAACATTTCCATAGTTATAGTCATCACCGTACACTTCACCCCAAGAACGTATACTTATAATTCCATTCTCACAATTCCATTCTCGTAATTGCATTCATAGACGTGAATGTAAACATTTTCACAAAAAAGAGTTATATACAAATATAGATTGGTTGGAGATTTGAAACCAAAGAAATTTGTGTTTAGTGTTTGTTTGTGTTTCAGTTGCTAACTACATAGTAAAAGAAGTGCACTATCACATCTTGTTTTATTACTCAACTGTCTTATTGTGTAATTTTCCAGAGTTCCAGTATGCGTGTTAAATAACCTAAGTTCCACAATATAGAATACTAACTCATAAGGCTGCATCTACAATCCAATATTGAAACTACCGGCATCTTTTTGTTGTACAACATTTGAAATATTCAAGTTAATGCAAGATGGCATTACAACCGTCTAACTCAGCTGTTTGTCTGAAAGCCGTTACTAGCAAAGAGTATCACAAATAATTTTTGGAAAAAAAAATTGGTAAGAGGATATTGCACATTAAAAAAAAACTTGTGTATAGCTATGATGTTTGCATGTGTGCGTATGATAAATGAGCATGCATTTTTTAAATGTTAGTTTAGTTTTAAAGTATCTACTGTATGTGCATGCACATTTGAGCATGTGTAAACACAACGTATCATTCTACACACGCACACGCACATACACACAAATGGATATACAGTCCATATGCAAACAATGAAGATACACATCACATCCATTTCAAGGAATCACATGATGTTGAGTTAAGACAAGAATAGGTTGCTATTATGCCTTTGCTCTGAAAGTAAGACTGAGCTAATGTACAGTATGTCAAAGATCTACATTAAGTATTTCGAGTAATAATATGGCACTAACCAGGACAAGTGCAAGCTAATGAATTACTCCTGTAATAAACACATACTATTCTTTTATTCCTTTTCTTTTCTTTCTTTTTTCTTTTTTTCGTGATGACTTTGGAAAACTGTTGGTAAAACTGTTAGTAGACGAAAAAAACAAATGGCTTCATTTACACATCATCGTGTAAATCTACTAATATAGAGAGTGAATATGCTAGTATAAAACTAATGCAAACTGTAATTGCACCCATACAATTAAAGTATTACATAAACATATCCCGGTCAGCCATCTGTTCGGTACGCAACAATTTTTTATTATGTGTATAATAATTTGATGAACATAATACATTTTGTTGTTCTGTCAGCAATATCTCAGACTAGAATATGGCAATTTATTTTGAATATCTTCATACAGCTGTCCATAAAATTGAAGCAACATATTTAATTTCTCTCTCTCCTCTCCCCCAATTAATATTCACACTTTACCAAACTCATTATACATTACATAGAATATTCTTTTGTATAATTATTTGTACTCACCTCACAGTTCACTGTAATGTCCACCATTTCTAGTTGAGTGTACGTACATGATGTAATATAAAAATATAAAAAATATCATTAGAAAAAACTTGAATATGCTTACTATAGTCAATATGCCATTTCAATCACAATATTTAATTTAATTTGATTTCCCTGTAATCTCTTGGGTATTGATAGTCAGCTTGTACAAACTGACTATCATTACCCATTTTTAATATGTGTGCATTCTGAATGCAATTTGTTATTTGAAGAAAAACAAAACAATTGCAGCCCTTAAGTCTTTTTAGCTAAGTGGCTTGTGGTAAATGAGTTGTAAATGATCCTGATGACAGGTTGGTCAACATCTAGGGAAGCCAAAGTAAATCAAAGTTAGTTATTGCAATAGTTACAGTAACACAGAATTATTTGCTGAATGGTATTGTCTCAGTGTGGGTATATACGTGTGCATATGAGTGTTTGTGTGCGTGTGTGTGTTTATGTGCATGTGTTTGTGTGGGTGTGTGTGTGTGTGTGTGTGGTTGTATGCGTCTGGCTCAGAGCCTATAAAAGTTATGAGTTTATGGCAGTTTTCCATTTAATTCTTCAGTCCAACAGCTGTGATTGGGTACCTGGCATTTGCTGGTGCTAATTCAAGGTCTTTTCTCATGAAACAGCAATGGTCCAGGTGGGAGGACTTGGCCTACACCACTTGTTGTCAGGAATGACCTGCTCTCTTTTAACCTTTTCTAGAGCTTTGTCTGCACCATTGTGTTGTTAGGCACTCTGCCAGGTGCCTATAACTGCCTAAGGCATTCACGGGATGTCAGAGAGAATTATGTGTGTGCGTGTGTGATGTGCATGACTTGTGTGTATGTGTGCGTGCGCATGTGTATGTGTGCATCTGTGTGTGTGATGTGATATGTGTTATTGTGGTGGCTGTGTGGTGTAGTTGTTGTGTCCTTGGCTCGGGGCCTGAGGTCCCAGATCTGATTCTCCATTCTGCCTCTCCCCAGCCCCACCAGTCCACCCAGCTGTGATTGGGTACCTGGCATATGCTGGCTGGCTCCAGGAGCTTTGCTTGCACAACTCACAAATCATACTGTTAATTTTTGTGCTTTTTTTTTAATTGGATATGATTTTGAAAAAATGAAGATCTTGAAAGCTATCTTGCTTTCTCATTCTAATCTTGCAAGATCTTGACTTTTTGTTAGTGGAGATGTAGATGCTGACACTTGCTGGGTTCTTATGAGGAAAATCACTCAGTTCATTCTCAGTTCATTTTTTGATGTAAGATTCATAGCACTGAGCAAGAATTTTACAATGTTGTAATAATAATAATAATTATAATAATAATAATAATAATAATTAATCATTATTACTATATTATAATCACAATAGTGACAGCAGCATAATTTTCATTACTGGTCTAATTTTGAGATTTTTTAAGATATGTAGCTACTGATGATAAAAATGGACAATAAATGAACAGAATGAGAATACACTTTATGACTTGCAATATTAATTTGTATCTGTCCATGAAGTCTATATCTGTCAATCTAAAATTTAGAATGCTCTAACTCAAAAATGAATTACAGGTGGCCTCTAAAATTAATTTTCATGATTCAAAGAATTTTTAGCTATTGATCAAATTTCCAATGAATTAGATTGAAAGATCACTCCTGGATGGTGAAAAACAATGCACTCTATGAATTACATACCAAACAATGGCTACTAGTTTCTTCCCATAAAAGTCAAACTATTCATTATCGTAGTTACAATTCTACCCTTTATCTCAGAATGATTGTTGCAGATGTGCATTTTACGGAAAGACTACAGTACATGAAGTGAAATAAAATATTATTATAGCTGCTGTAATTAATAGGGGCCCAATTATATGGGGGAGGGACGAAGGGTAGGGAGTTGGAATGTTCCTATAAAGTTGTTTTTTTTTGCCATCAGAATTTTATTACAAAAAGACTTGCAATTGCAGTTTCCACGTGCTTGTATGGTTTGATAGTAAAGTGTATGGCTTTAGATGCTACCATATATAATAGAAAGGCTTAGTCAACAGGTAAGTAACAAGCATCATGTGCATGCATATACAGCAAATGTGTGACAATGTGCATGCATATACAGCAAATGTGTGACAATGTGCATGCATATACAGCAAATGTGTGACAATGTGCATGCATATACAGCAAATGTGTGACAATGTGCATGCATATACAGCAAATGTGTGACAATAATCAGTCAGATCATCATGGCATGTGACTTGACTGCCAGCTCACACATATATCATACTAGAAAATGCTCGTGTAGCATTGGTTGGGCGAGCGAGATTCTGGGGAAATGTTGACACTTTCAATTGCATTGGGGTCGTTTAATTTGAATTTGCATTGGTTTTCTTCCTGCAAGTTGCCAAATCTGAATTCACATCTCATTATTAGTAGTAGAATATGTAATGACATGTAAAGGGGGAAATGATGATTGGTAAAGGGTAAAGAATGGTACTCCTCATGATAAAGTAACAATTGGAACCTTGAAACCGCCCACAGAATATGAAATGCGATAGCGGGCCTAGCGTAACCTAGGCTGGTAACGTCTAGCTCTCATAGAAACGTCTTGTTAGATCACCCTGCCTTCTGAAATGTCTTCTGCAGGCACACAAAAACAATGAAGTTGGTTGTTGCCTATTTGCAGCACAGGATCTCCTCTACCTGCTAGATGCTGTCACACACACACACATACACACAGACACACAACACACACACACAACACAGCCTCACATGACTTGTTTATCTTCTTCAATCTGTACCTAAAACTTCAGCCCCCCCACCCTGGATTTCAGACAGAAGTCTTAATGTCAGGTTTTTAATTAATAAAACATATACGCAGCTGCAGGTGGTTAGAACTTAAAATTTGCTATTATTGTAGCTGCAATTTGTTCATTCACTTATTATTTATGTGCAACTGATTCACTGGGATTTATCCAAAATTGTCTTGTGTGTGTACTTGCAAACACCCACACATTCACATCATACTCTCTCCTGTAAAACATCTTACTGAATAAATTTGGTCAAGGGAATCAAAACAATCAGCTAAAGAAGATTGAATAGTTAATCTTCTGTTTCTTACCTCTGTGCTGTGTGTGGTCATCTCTGGAGTGGGTTTATTTAATTGAGATTTGACCCCCCCTCTCCCCTGCAACATTTCCGAACTTGTTTCCCAATTATAAGGTATTATGTCAATCTACTGATGATATTTGATGGTTTCAAATTTGCAGTACACTTGATCGCAAATAAAAGTTTAGAAACAAATCCCATAGATGGTTTCATCGTATTCGCAGCCATAGACAGTGTTATGAGGTGAGTCCAGAGACATAAGTGTATTGTCCAGAGACATAAGTGTAATGTGTGTTTGCCAAGTTAGTACTAGCTGACAGTATGGTTGGTATACTTTGTCAGGTACAAGTTGTGACTATGGTTTAATGTTTTTCACACCTTTACAGTATACATGCACCACATTAGGCAGAGACATAACCAATTATGGTTGTCACCTTGTGTTAGGCAATGTTTTACTTTTTACAGCTTGTTTCACCACTAGGCGTTAGTAGCACTTATAATTATATATATACACACACACACACACACACACACACACATACAAAGGCTTGTTTGGCAAATTTTACAATAGTAATAATTATATTATTAATAATAATAAAGAAATAATAATAACGATAATAATAATAATAATAATAATAATAATAATAATTATAATAGTGGTTCAAGTAGCAGCAGAAGTTATTGGTGTAGTAGTAGCAGTAGTAGTAACAGTGTAAGTAATAATAGTAGCAGTAGTAGTATTAATAATAGTAGTAGTAATAGTAGCAGTATTGTAGAAATAGTAGTAGCAGTAGTAGTAGAAGTTCTCTATGTTATAACTTTTATACAAACTCGGCACTTCCTCTTCCGAATTGAAACAGGGCTGTTTACTCGTGAAATAATAATAATTATCTTGCTTTGCTTGGGATCACACTGTTTTGGCTGTGCTACAGGTCCTGATCTAGACTAGATGATTCAGTTGGACCTTTAGTTGCAATATAGCAAGTACACATAACTTCATGAGCAAGAATACAATAAAGAATCTGTCATTTCATTGATTTATTGTCTATACTTCCAGCAGTATACTTGAGCTAGAAAATGCGCTATGATTTGGAGTTATAATGCAATGATCTGTGTACTAAGGATCTAGCCTTGATAAAGATCAATGATGTTTGTCATAATAGACGATGTCATTTAATGTAGCTAGTTTATAAAGAGTCCTGAAGTATACTATCAGTTAACTAATTGTGTGGTGTTTCCTTTGTGCAATTAATGAGAATCACTTATTTGTTTTAAGGGTGTCAAAGCAATTAGCTAAACCTACCATAGTTTTCTTCTGATTAAAGTTCCTGTGTATCCTATAAACCACCTAAGCTGTAGACCTGTGGTAATGCCATAATTATTCTTTTATAATAATATATAAAAACGGTATACCATTTTAGCATTCGGCGGTAAGGTGTGTGCCAGGCAGAATGGTCACGGTCACTGTGCTATGACTTCAAAATCCACTAGCAGATGTTTTGATTTACATACTGTAGCTGTGCATTTTATCAGAATGCAGAATGAACATGTCAATCGCTTATAGTGCACTAGGCTTGGCTGTGTGTATCACTTGCTTGGGATAAAATTCCAATATAAAAGATCAGATACAATTGGTTCTAAGAGTATCATGACTTTTTAAATTAAAGCTACACTTGGTACAGGATCATCACAAGTATGATCAACAATGACTATGTGGCAGAAGTGAAGTTGAATTTTTTTGAGAAATTGAAAATCATGTTGTAAATTTAGGTATGTGAAAATTTTAGCTGCAAATCTCATTTACTGCACTTCATAGCATACTATATAGAACTGTATTCTGATAATTATTATTATAGAGCAGATATTTGCATGTGATTTACTACCAGAAAACATTTGAGTGTAATTGGATGTTTATAACTACTTGATGGCAAATCTTACTTAGATGGTATTGCATTACCCAAATTCTTTCAATAGATGCACAATTTGGATAGATTCAAAATTTCCTGAAAAACAAACAAACAAACAAACAACAACAACAACCACAACAAACAATGACCAGTCAGGTCACACATGCATGCACACACAGACATACCCCCCCCCCCCCCCCCCCTCCCAGACTCACACTAAGTGACTTACTCACTTGTTGTTCATCTGCTTCAATCCTCTTTAC
>WLWD01002157.1_pt1:55000-64722 | contig 64722 bp, 44 predicted proteins | sample 6712731 | NCBI WGS metagenome assembly WLWD01 (sample SAMN12718690, study PRJNA576275) | sponge metagenome | isolation source: marine sponge | host: Mycale hentscheli | place: New Zealand: South Island, Marlborough, Capsize Point | collected 2014-11-01
TCTTTGCCTAGCATTTCAAACTCACACCCAGGGTTTCCTCAGCTCAATATGTTTATTTAGGGAATAGGAATTCCTCACCACTAGACATTGTGTTTCTCATTATCAGGCACTTTTATAGCTATCCTTTTTTGACACCAAAGTTGAAGATCTTTTATTATTAAGCAGAATATTATCCTGTTAGTGGTAAATACATCAAACTCCAGTATAATCACAAATTTTCGGCTGTAAAACTGAGAGTAAATATTGAAACTCCAAGTGGATAATTCAAATGTACTCTTCTATCTAAGCATCACACAGATTGTTTAGACTAGTATCTGAAGTACTTGTAAATGTGTCCCAAATGCACATCACGAGTTCCGTAGATAATCCTTATTTATGTCAACTAGATAGCTACTCCAAAGTTTTGGATTAAAAAAACAAAAAAAAAAAAACTTTACAATATCAAAATTGAAAGTTGACTGAAATCCCAGGAGTATAAACAAAATGATATAAAATTTTAAAGAAAAACACCTTTTTTTAATTACCTAAAATAAGTTTTAAATATTTTTTAACCTGATCCATAAATTTATCATGCAAAGATATATGGCTTGTAGAAAGTCCTTGAAGTTCTTGTCCATGTGTTTATCAGACTCTTTTTACAGAAAAATAGGATAGAAATTACATCTAACTGTAGTGCACAGTGTAACCCTTTCCATTCTCAGTAAGCATCAGAGAATCTAAAGTCTCTGATCCCAGACTAAACTAACAGAATTACCTGAATAAACTTCGAAAGCAGTGGCAAAGAAGCGCAGCTTGACAAAGACTTCACAATTATTTCAAGAAGAGAGTACCTGTAAACGCAAAAGAATTCAAAGCAGTAAACAATTCAATTTCTAAGGTGATACGGGTAATGGTCGCTAAACCGGAGGATTCTGTTTAGTGAAGTTTGGGACGGGGTCGAACGCGGAGCGAACACAAAAATACGGAGGGTCAAAGTACAAAATGACATACATACGTCCAAACAAATAAATAAACAAACATCCCCGATTTTCAATTGTTTTACCCCTGTAAGTGTCTCGCTCGCTACGCGGCTCGCTCGCCAATAAATATAGCGAAATCTCGATTGCGTTACCCCTGAGAGTGTCTCGCTCGCTTCGCTCGCTCGCCAATAACAAATACCCGATTTTGCATTATCAACCCCTAATATTGTCTCGCTCGCTACGCTCGCTCGCCAATTATGATAATGTTAACATTAAGTTATAAAATTGATGTACTTCACAATAATTAATATGTATATAACCCGAAGAATACTTCAGTTATATAAACTTAACTAGTGGTGTGCTTGAGCACAAATGGCGAGCGAGCCTTAAACTACACTATTGTTATTCAAACTACTAAAATAAAGTCGAGTTGTTAAATTACGCATATACGGTAAAGGGGATTCAATGCCATAGTAACCACTCCCCTCAACTGTTTGAATTGAAAAATAAGCAACAAAATCAAGTCACGTTATTTAAAATTTTCTCTGTGATATTCTTAATAGTACGTAGTTGTAACGCACAATACTTTCACACAACTGAACATACCTACGCAAGACTTACCTTCGTGGTTCGTCTAATGGACAATGAATTGTCAAGTAAATGCTGTTGAGTAGGGCTTATAACTGTGACAAATACTTACCACCGCCACTAACTCGAATAGAAATGGAGCTCCCATAAGATTTTGAGTTTTAACTGCACCCGCAAAACAATTCAAAGCCGTAAACAATTCAATTTCTAAGGTGATACGGGTAATGGTCGCAAAACCAGAGGATTCTGTTTAGTGAAGTTTGGGACGGGGTCGAACGCCGAGCGAACACAAAAATACGGAGGGTCAAAGTACAAAATGACATACATACGTCCAAACATATATATAAATAAATAAATAAACAAACATCCCCGATTTTCGATTGTGTTACCCCTGTAAGTGTCTCGCTCGCTACGCTCGCTCGCCAATTACAGTTTATGATGCACAATTTGGGACTACAGTAAAAAATTATAAAGTTCTCTTAAATTGACAAATAGTGAACTATCAAGAACACAACCGATCCACGTTATTACTACTTGAAAGTATTTGGGATTTCTTCAAAAGAAATGAATTTACATGATTGCCAAATATCTAGCTTTACTGATTCACGCTATCTGATGTTCATGTTTGGTAGTCCTGTATATCATAAACACACAGGAAAAAAATAACATGCTTACTTCATTGCACTTTAGAAATGTATGTCAATTAGGGAAGTAGCTTATTGCCACAAATTACCATTTGGTTGCAAAAATGTTGAATTATCACAACTAATATAAGCTATGACATTATACAATCAAGTTAAGAATTTCATGAATGTGGTTGATTTAATTTCTTACAATTTATACGCTTGTTTGTCAGTAATGACGATTGTATGTGTAGTAATTAATTATTCATGAGCAGAGCAGAGTTGGAAAAGAATTCTCATTATCTGAATGAAGTTCTACCTGCTCTATACTTGACTTAAGAAGAAAAAAGACTAGGAAAAGTCTTCCCTGTCAATTTGAACTGTGGAGCCAGTGCATAGCAATCATACACCCAATACCAATTGAATTTTGTTATCGCAAATTGTATTTTAAGTTTTGGACACCCAAATATTTTTGAAAAGATAATTTAGCATCATAAAATTAGTTAAGTTTCCTATAAAATTTTCCAATATAACATTGTATTCACTTAAATTGAAATCACTAAGATTACATGTTTACATAATCAGTTTGCATTACCATAAGCAACATTATAAGACATACTAACAGTTTCTGTTTGCTCTCTCAATTCTACAGTCTCATAAACAGGACTATCTGATTGTTCCTGTGTACTTGCTGGTCTCTGAACTGTCTTGCTCTTCATAATCTTATAAACAAACAATGCTCCAACAACAAAACCCATGGAAATGCCTACTAAGAAACTCAGTGGTAGAGCTGCTATGATGATATTTTGAATATTGTTGTTGTTTTTCTGTAAGTACACATCTGAATTAATACATCAATAAATACAGATAGTATTCAACTTACAATACCATGTTCAGTAGTCGTTGAAGTAACAAAAGAATAAATGGTTTCGTTGATGTCTATTTCAATACATAAAGAACTGATATAATTATATGAAAACATTAATTTTCAGAATTTAATTATTATTCCATCATAAAATTTAATCCAGAAATAAACATTAATGTTGTCTTTGGAAGATGCAGCAAAAGTGATAGTTATGTAAAGCCATTAAAAGAAAAAGGTTTAAACTATAAGCACCATGTTTGTTAAATAAATTGATTACCTTTGCTGGCAAGCAAGAATAAAAAAAATTACATATATCACATTACAGAATTTGCTAGTACAATGAACATAGTAACATAAGTGAAAACAACAAGTTATCTCAGTCACATGGGCATAAACTTAGAATTTGATTGTTTTCTTACTGTCCGTCATAATTTTTTTACTATTAAGTATAAGATTGTGTACTTAAAACATGTTCACTTTAAAAACTACTTACATTTCTCACATGAAGTGTCAGTCCACATTTTATCAACTCCACATTCTATAGTTTCACTGTATTCAACTTCACTGAAGATACACCTCACAAAAGCTGTTGTAATTCCAGATTTCAATAAGTTGTAATGTAATACATGTACAGTAGAGGTATTTCTCAAGAAGCCACAATGACCTGAAAAAGCAGGTTAATTATTATCTACCACCAATCAATTAAGTAGGTTACCTATAGTAAATTGCTTATCGATGTTGTCGGAATGTATTCCAGGAGATATTGTAACATTGTATGCAACATTGTCATGCACACCTAATGTAATAGCAGACAATTGTGTTATTCTTTCTCCGTAGCCATTAGCTGGAGTGGGAGTGATCATTACCGTATAAACATCACTTATGATGTCTGCTAATTCCCATGTCATTAGAAAATAGTTTATGCCATTAATGTACATCCTTGGAGTTAGTGTAACATATGAAGTAGTAGAATCTATATACAATAATTTGTAAATATATTTCATACTTCATGTAAATAAAGATGTTATTAATAATTATGTGAGCTTTATGTAAGAATGACAAACAATTAAATGAAATAGAAATATATTGTAAGCCTATTATTATATATATCTACGTGGATTACAGGTGGGCATATTTCATATTATACATAGATGTAAACAAAAACTATAATTTAATAGATATCATGTGCATTCAATGAAAATAATTGCATTTTAAACTTTTAAAACTATGAAGATATTAATAGTAATACATACAAAAAGATAAATTATATTTCATTTGATCTCTATTGTAGTTTGATGTAAATATAGCAGATAACTAACCTAGGGCTGAACAATATATATCAGTAGACCATCCAGTAGCAGTACAATTAGTTTGATACTCTAGAAATGTTGTGGAACAGTTCTGATAAATTGTCCATATATCATGACGGTTTATGTTGAAACTTCTGTTTTGTATAATGTTTTCTGTAAGATTTTCCAATAGACAAGGACCTAAACATATCATAGAATGTGTTATCAAATTAACTGCTTTATACATTCATGAGTATTTAATTAATGATGTTAATGCCTTGGTGAAAATAAACATCAATTAATCAATAACATAAAATACTACATTTACGTAACATCCTTCGAAGTAAATAAGAAAAGCAAATAAGAAGCACAGGTACGTTATTAAAGAGAAGTGAGAACAAATGAAGGCAATTTAGAATTACAGTTATATCAAGTTGGAAGAATTTAACAAAATAAAAATGGAAATTCAAGTCATTAAAACCTCAATTATGACCGTAGCTAACTATTGTTTTTTTTCATAATTAGATTCGGATGATGTGGTAAGAATATTAAAGTCACGTTTAATATTATTGTTTAATTTTACAACTTATTGATATAGTTTAGTATATTGCTAGTATTACAGCTTGTAAAAGTATTTATCACGTTTTCCAATTCTTCAATTAGATATTATACCATTGTCAGGTACAAGTGGATAGTTTAAATATTGTATCTCAGAACTTAATCAGCAAAATGTAACGTTTACTTGGTATTTAAAATGTAGTTGTAAAATGTTTTATGCCTTTTTACAAAAAAACCCCACCAATATAAAACATAGACGATGAGCCTGAACAAGTAGAAGTAAAGTTCACCATTAGAGACCTTACATTAGTAACATTAACAGTGAAAGATGATGAATTGATTTTGTATTCATATACAATGAACTGATCTGAAGCCACATCTATTGTTAAATAACGAGAATTAATATTAGGGTCCCATGATATTGTAATAGTATGATCTATTGAACCTAGTATTACAGCTGGAACCATGTCAGGATAATCTGCATATACATTAATAAAAAATAATAGATTAATTGAGAATCAAGGGTTGATTTATAGTTGTCATATTTTATGAATAATGGATGAATTGCTTTTAAACACCAGGTTTAATTTTTTTTGCCATCCTTGTAATATTAATATGTTGTAATAATACAACAGTTTTCGCAGTTCCACTGTATTAAATGTGTTTCAGAAATGTTACCACTCTCATTATACTGTTTTATTAAACAAGTTGTATCACTAAATTATTTTATTGATAGAGTCATAGTTAAGTCAATAATATAAAAAGCATATAAGTATTGAATTTTGCATTGCCCATATTGTTTTTATCATATCAAAGCTATAACAAGATTGAGATACATAATACGTTCTAAATATTCATTTCAAATTGGCTTATTAACTTACTTTGAAAATCTAACAGCTGTTGTCCAGACCTAGAGCATTCAATTCTCAATCTAGGATTCAAGTGAGTGCCATTTATTGTTAGAGTAGAATACAAGAAACTTGAATTTTTAAATATCAATTCCACATAAAAATTCATTGCAAAAATGCTTGATAAATATCTGTTACCAACCATAGAAGTTTGATCAAAAGTATAAGTAAATATAGTTATTTCTTCTCTATAGATATCCCAAATGAGATAATTGTTATTACCACAATTAAAGGTGGCTGCATTTAAGCAAACACTCACTGGGGTCAAATAGGCTGAAAATAGAGTAACAAAAAATTTCCTAATAATATTTATTTTGAAATTTAGCTAACTCTCACCGGTTGCAAGAGATACATAAAAAAGACTGCAGCAAGTCAGCACTAATGGTAGCATTTTTCAGTCGCTATTTTTTCCCGCATACAACCGCTATCTTTTTTAAAAAGAAAAACCAGCCCAGTAACCGGCACCTACAGATAGAAATACAGCCCTAACATTTTAAGCTGCGTTACAAGACTTTCTTAGCGATCCTAACGTGGGCGTTGACTTCCGCATTTGTTTCAAATTGACATTACGTTATTACCTATCGTATACGCGTAGCTATATTCTCCGCACATGAAATATGTGGCCTCATTTACCACATTCTGAACTCCTTCCGGTGACCGGAAGGAGTTCAGAATGTGGTAAATGAGGCCACATATTTCATGTGCGGAGAATATAAGTATTCATTTCAAATTGGCTTATTTACTTACTGTCAATTTGAAACAAATGCGGAAGTCAACGCCCACGTTAGGATCGCTAAGAAAGTCTTGTTCTCAAGCTATTTAAAAGTTGATTTGCAACGCAAGCTGGCTCGCGTGACAAGCAAGTTTTTTAAGGGGCGGTTCCCGCTGTAAGCCTACGATCGCACGGCTCTGGAAAGACTCGCTTTTTCCTGAAAAATGAAGTCCAAAATCAAAATTCTGGCATATTAAAGGAACTTACTTCGTGAAATACTGCTGTTTGATGCCGCTTTCAGAGCCTGGCTGGTTCCTACCTTCCAGAAGTGCCTGTTGACAGACAGAGTGACAGAATGATTGAATGACACTAGGACTACTGTAACCCTCTGGGCGCATGCGCGCTGAGGGTTAATGACACTAGGACTACTGTAACCCTCTTGCGCATGCGCGCTGAGGGTTAATGAATGAATGACACTAGGACTACTTTTTTTCTTGCACATGCGCGCTGAGGGTTAATTAGCTATTCTGGGGAGTTGTTGTAACCATTATTTTTCTTTATTTTCCTCTCTTTCTTCCTACTGTTTTTATTCTTTCCTACCTTTTCCTTTCTTTTCTCTTTCTTTCGTGTACTGTTTTTCTTTCTTTCTTCTTCCTTTTTCTTTTCTTCCTACCTTTTTTCATTCATTCTTCTTTCTTTTCATACTAGCTAACTAGCGCTGAGGGTTTGCACTTCAGTGCTCTAGTTCTGTCACTCTTTCTGTCACTCTGTCTGTCAACAGGCACTTCTGGAAGGTAGGAACCAGCCAGGCTCTGAAAGCGGCATCAAACAGCAGTATTTCACGAAGTAAGTTCTTTTAATATGCCAGAATTTTGATTTTGGACTTCATTTTTCAGAAAAAAGCGAGTCTTTCCAGAGCCGTGCGATCATAGGCTTACCGCGGGAATCGCCCCTTAAAAAACTTGCTTGTCACGTGAGCCAACTTGCAGGTTGCAAATCACTTTTAAATAGCTAACAATTGTATGCATTCAGGGTGACGTGTTGCGTTGCGTAGTTGTTGAGTGAGCAAATACCTAACCTGCATTCAGGGTGACGTGTTGCGTTGCGTAGTTGTTGAGTGAGCAAATACCTAACCTGTAAGTCTCTGGTTCGAATCCTCGTCGACGCTTTTTTTTTTTCATCTTTTTTTTTTCTTTTTCCTTTTGTCTTCTTGCCTTATTTTTCTTTATTTTCCTCTTTCTTCCTACTGTTTTTATCCTTTCTTTTCCTCTTTCTTTCGTGTACTGTTTTTCTTTCTTTCTTCTTCCTTTTTCTTTTCTTTCTACCTTTTTCATTCATTCCTCTTTCTTTTGTCCCTCTTCATTGTCTTTTTCTCTTTCCTGCCTCTCTTCATGCCACTTCTCTTTCTTTTTTTTTGTTTCTACACTTTTCCTTTGTTATTATTTTCTTTATCATACTAGCTAACTAGCGCTGAGGGTTTGCACTTCAGTGTTCTAGTTCATTCTGTCACTCTGTCTGTCAACAGGCACTTCTGGAAGGTAGGAACCAGCCAGGCTTTGAAAGCGGCATCAAACAGCAGTATTTCACGAAGTAAGTTCCGTTAATATGCCAGAATTTTGATTTTGGACTTCATTTTCCAGAAAAAAGCGAGTCTTTCCAGAGCCGTGCGATCGTAGGCTTACAGCGGGAACCGCCCCTTAAAAAACTTACTTGTCACGTGAGCCAGCTTGCGTTGCAAATCAACTTTTAAATAGCTAACAATTACATGCATTGAGCGTGAGGTGTTGCGTTGCGTAGTCGTTGAGTGAGCAAGTAACTAATCTAATAGTCTCTGGTTCGAATCCTTGTCGACGCTATTTTTTTTTTCATCTTTTTTTTTCATCCTGTTTTTTTTTTCTTTTTCCTTTTGTCTTCTTGCCTTATTTTTCTTTATTTTCCTCTTTCTTCCTACTGTTTTTATTTCTTTCCTACCTTTTCCTTTCTTTTCTTTCGTGTACTGTTTTTCATTTTTTCTTCTTCCTTTTTCTTTTCTTCCTACCTTTTTTCATTCATTCCTCTTTCTTTTGTCCCTCTTCATTGTCTTTTTCTCTTTCCTGCCTCTCTTCATGCCACTTCTCTTTCTTTTTTTGTTTCTACACTTTTCCTTTGTTATTATTTTCTTTATCATACTAGCTAACTAGCGCTGAGGGTTTGCACTTCAGTGCTCTAGTTTTTCACTGTATTCGATCCATGATCCATACCGTTCTTCAAACACATGCCCAACACACAAATAACAGTGCAATACATATTGCTTCATCACTTTTAGCAGAGACACACTGTCCACAAAGTCCAGGTAAAAAAACTAATGGCAGTACTAAACAAAATGACAAAAAAATTGTGTATTTTAAAAGATGGAAGCAATATTCAGCAATGGTAGTCCTCCTCCTGGTTTTCTGGATGACTTGGGTCTGTGTCAGAACTACAGTGTGGAACTGATATCTATGAAGAGAAGACACAACAGCCAGTAAATTGATCACATACAAAAAAAATCACTCACATTTTGGTGATGAAATTCATGAACTGGGCAGTTTTAATCCTAGTAGCAGTGAATAATTTACAGAAAGTAGAAAATGAGGCAGAGTGGTGGGAAAGGATTGAGAAGGAGATGGTGAACGGGAAGCAGTAGACGAGGAAATTGGGAAAGGGAGAGTGGTAGATGAAAAGATGGAGGAAGGGGGGGTGGACGAGGAGATGGATGAAGAAAGTGAGATGGACGAGCAGATAAAGGAAGAGAGAGAGGTGGATGAGGAGATGGAGGAAGTGGACAAGGAGATAGAGAAAGAGAGAGAGGTAGATGAGGAGATGGAGGAAGGGGAACCTGTGGACAAGGAGACAGAAGAAGACAGAGAAGTGGATGAGGAGATGGAGGAAGGGGAACCAGTGGACGAGGAGATAGAGGAAGAGAGAGAGGTGGAGGAGGAGATGGAGGAAGGGAACTGTTGGACGAGGAGATGGAGGAAGAGAGAGAGGTGGATGAAGTTATGGAGGAGGAGATGGAGGAAGGGGAACTGTTGGACGAGGAGATAGAGGAAGAGAGAGAGGTGGAGGAGGAGATGGAGGAGGAGATGGAGGAAGGGGAACCAGTGGACGAGGAGATAGAGGAAGAGAGAGAGGTGGAGGAGGAGATGGAGGAGATGGAGGAAGGGGAACCAGTGGACGAGGAGATAGAGGAAGAGAGAGA
>WLWD01003120.1_pt1 | contig 64721 bp, 34 predicted proteins | sample 6712731 | NCBI WGS metagenome assembly WLWD01 (sample SAMN12718690, study PRJNA576275) | sponge metagenome | isolation source: marine sponge | host: Mycale hentscheli | place: New Zealand: South Island, Marlborough, Capsize Point | collected 2014-11-01
CATCGCCATCATCATTGTTATTTATACACAAGTGTATTACTATATAGGTTGAGTTCTATTTATTTATTTCTTCTCAGTTAATTGTTTTCTTAGCAATACACAATTTTTTTAAATTGAAATTTACTTATTGCTACAAGAAACTTATACAAGAATCTGCATTTTTGGGTGAAAAGGTAGAGTGTTTATTTATAAAGGGACCACTTATCATCCTGTAATTGAAATATGTACAATGAATCTAAGGTGAGTCATTGCACAAATGGTTGGCAAGCAAGCTAATTATATTTCAAGGAACAATAATGCAGAATATTGGCTCTTCAAAATTTATTTTATTCATCACAATTGTGCGAATAGATTTGTAACCAAATCTTTAAAGCTTTAAAAGGTGACCCTAGTTTTTTAAAAAAGGTATAAAAAGATATTTGGCGGTTGTGCTACTATTTGTTTTGAAATGAATATTGAATAGGCTTTATCTACAAAAAAGTATATTCACGTAATATATTTTATCAATTATATTTTTATCTGGAAATGGAAAAGGAGATAACTTCTGTAGTTTCTTATGACTAGTACTGGGTTATTAACTAAACATACCAATTCCTTTGAGTCATACTGTAGCTTACTAATTATAAGTTTATAATTGTTTTAGTAGCATGAAATTATAAATAAGTAAGTTGAGAATCCAGGACAGTATCTTAACATTCGGTCAAGGCATATTATGGTCTGTACAATGTTACTAAATGTATTTTTTGTTATTCTATTGTGTCTATTATTGCATTTTTATTTTAGGGCCTTAATTTTCTCGAAAGTATAGTTCAAATGTATTGTGAATTGCCTGATGGCATTGTTCAGGAAACACGTCAATGGTTGAATTTTCTACTTGATGAAGTTAATATTAATGTTTTGAAGCAAGATTCATTTCATCTTAAACCATTTTTTCGAAAGGATTACAAAGTACTCACTTCTAAAAACAAATCATATATATATATGCAAGTAAGTTCTTATGCTACATATTTATATATATATGTGTGTGTGTATACATGAATATATATTTATAGATGTATATATATATATATGATTATTGTACATTTGCTATTTTCCTTGAGCATTTCCACATCATGCAAACATTCAAAATTTTCCTGTATTGAACACATGCATATAGAGCATTCCGATGTGCCCTATATTTATGGACACCTGAATTTTTAGAAGTATGGCAGAGTTACCTCTGAGTGGCGAGGCTTGTTTGTTATGACTTTAACCCTTTCCACGCCGGCTTTTTTCAATGCTTGGGGTGTCTTTTAGAATTCGAATTTGATTTTTGAATTTCTACCACCACAAAGCAACCGCAAAAATCCAACAAAAAACAACAGCCAGGCGTATAAAGTAGGTAGCTATAGCCTTATAACAAGCAAAATAAGCTTCTAAAAGCCAGAAAAATAACCGGAACAAGTCCATCTTATGGCAGGTTTCAAGGAGACCCTGAGGAACTATTCCAATCGATTGCTCTAGATGTCCAGTAGGAAAAGCTTTATCCATATTCTTCCAAAATGCTGAAGGACTCTCTATGGCTTCATACTTTCTATTCTGAGTGTTTGAAATCCGCAGACAACAAAAAAAGGGTGCTCGGCGTCGTGAAAATTCTCGGTCAAAAAATTTTCTCGATCTCCATTTTCAGACATTCAAATAAATACTTAACCTAGCTGTATGGGTTCAATATTTTTTTAAAAGGAAATGCAATGCCTAATTTACGTATAAAAATGGAATGACGGCTTAATTTAAAATACATTTAAAAAGAAGAATTTGGAGAACACGGACCTGTTCTCGCTTGCATATACGCGGTTACAGCATTGAAAGAGTTAAGATTAGGGTAAACAGTTTCACCCACTGAACTGAATGTCTTATGAATATCATTATGTGGTCTGTTACATACTGCGATTTTAGCGCCCACCCTGCAGGTGTTGCCGTGGCTTTGAAAGAATTTTGTAAATGGTACCTGTTACAGATTTTGTCGTATCATAAATGAAAAATAATGTGCAGTTCTCCAGAATGTGAAAGTTTGTATGAGTAATAGCATGGGTAACCGTGCTATTGATCCCTAATAGCACAGGTTACCCTGCTATTACTCACTAATAGTAGGCCAGTATAGTAGTCGCTCACTATCTCTTTATTTCAGGATTTAGCTTCTACTGGAACTTTGTTTTCAATGTACACTCCTCCTGATCTGTTGAAAAACATTCCGTCTAATACGGGTAGAGCTTCTGTGATAAAGAATGGCATAGAAAAGTATGAATAATAGCAGAACCGGGATGAAAAAATATTCTTTGATGGAAATAGAATACAACATTATGGTTTTCTTGGCTGCAGAAATGAACTGTTATCTTTGGCTATAGTATTAACATATGATAGCATGGAAAACTTGGTATACCCATAAATAGCATTCATGCGGCGAGAAATTTCACTTGGCTATTGGCCAAGTTTTCCATGCTATCATATGTGACCGGATTTGTGAAAACCCGGCTAAACGCGGCATCTAAAGTTTTCTAATTTATTCTACCAGTAGGCTGCACGGGGCCTTGGGATGCCTTCCTCCTAATTTGGAAGCTGTAGCACAAGCCGTCTTCACCCTACGCACTACAACACTTCAGTATTTTTGCTAAACTTATTATTGCCGATTTCGAAAAAACGCCGGGTAAAGGCGTTGCTAAGGTCAGGGGGCGTGCCTTGTGTCCGTATACTATTACTGCGTGTCTCCGGGACACTATGGAATAAACCGGTTACAGGCGGATTGAAAGACGTCTAAAAGGCTTAATGCAGGGCTCCTTAAGAAACTATGATGACGAGAATTGCGTGAGTACGTGAATTATGTAGAATAGTAAGTGAATTAGTTAGCTACAGTTTTTTCCCGGCTGTTAGTGAAAAGCCCGCCAATAATTTCTTAGCAACTCTCCGTACACGAGTCCAACCGGCTAGTGTTTCTAGCCTCCTAGTGTGAGTTCTAGAGCATGCCAGAGCTTACACAACTGCGTCATAAGCTAGAGCTAACTGGTGTCTATCCATTTCTGCCATAAAAATTTTTTCGAAAAAAATCGACCCATATGGCTTTACCCGGTGATACTGAAAAAAATTGTTTGCCGCGTTTAGGCGGATTTTCCCAAATCCGGTCACATATGTTAATACTATAGCCAAAGATAACAGTTCATTTCTGCAGCCAAGAAAACCATAATGTTGTATTCTATTTCCATCAAAGAATATTTTTTCATCCCGGTTCTGCTATTATTCATACTTTTCTTACCATTGCTAAATAGTGTTTCCCTGGAATTTCGCCGTGACATTGCCTAGCGGGTAAAAGTGCGGCAAGGTCGCGAAGAGATCATCTTGACCAATCAGATCATTATTTCAGTTTTCCACTGCTGTGGTATTTCAAAGTAATACACACTTTTTTGTATTGAAAAATAACTCAACCAAAGTATTACAATTAGTTACACGCTATTTCACTTTCCCCGTGCGATTTCAATTAACAGCAATTTTTCTCATACATTTTTTAATGGGCAACTTACTTGCCTTACTATTATTGAAGTAATGCTTTGAAATGAAAATCTTTCAGTTTCTTGATTTTTCCCCCCATAAGATATCCTTGTAGGCTCTTTGTAGATGGAGATCAATGTCTGTTTTAACTATAAACTTGTTCTCTTCTCTACCTGCTTTCAGCATGAACTCACTCAGGTTCTCCTTCCACCAATCCTTGTGTCCAGCTCAGTTTTGATGAAGGTTGATGTAGTCATCACTTGGCACTCCCAAACCTCCCGTAGCTTCCTCACCTGCTCACTTCCTACCACCATTAATCATAATACTGCTGCCATATTGTATCCTCATCTTGCATACTTTCCAGGACCTTTCACTCTAGAGTATGTTTCTAGCTAAGAGTGATTGTGTGCATGGACTTTAAACACTGCCCTGAACATATAGAGACCAACTTCAGTCTCACTTCACCACTTAAATGAATCGAACAACCACAGCTAGATGAATGCTAACTTAACTCAGATGTGTACTGCTGAAGTTTGTCATTTGTGCAACTCAATGCCACACTATCTTTGGCCACTCCATCGTTCACCTGTGCTGCCCCCGGCTTACCTTCTTACTAGCAGACTGCTCTATGAAACTGCACTTGTTTAGCATGCTGTCTTTCTTTCCTGAACATGTACCTGCCTGCCTGCATGGGTGTTTCTGTAGTGCAAGTTTATTACTAGCTTCCCATTTCCAATCACCACCAGTAAGTAGCATATCAATCAACAGGGCGGAGCTATATTTTTAATTGGGAAAACCAGCAGATTCAGTGGGTTGAGTGGGCAGTTCCTTCATATTCAGCTAATAGCTGGTGGTTCTACAGAGTGTCCTACTTCTACTTCATATTTTCCCTTTCCTATAAATATTAAACCAAAAATTCTAAAGTTTCTTGTTAATTAGAATCTGGGGAAGATTCTGAAAATAGTTTTTTTTCTCAAAAATCTGTGATGGAGCTACCCGTGGAGGCCCCTCCTTTAGCTGTGAAGAAAAAGTGTGGTTTGCTTTGAAGTAATGGAGAGTTTGCTAGTATTGTAATAAAACTGTATCTGGACCTTCAGTAGGTATAGTTCTTCTTAGAAAAGCATGATAAAAGATAATTAGATTAGCAATAGTGTACTTCAACTGATGCAGAAGGCTGAAGGCATAAAATTAGTATTAGGACCCTAGAATAGGTATTATAGAGTTAGCCGTGGGATTTTGGTGAAGCTCTTAATGCATTCTTTGCTTTGTAAGATTTGTGTGAGTCAAGAAATAAATTTAAAGTGTATATATTAAGAGGGGAAAAGAAACTCATTAATATTCATGAGCTAACACTGTACCCTAACCTTGGAGAAGAGAAATGGGGATGAATACAAACCTGGTAGCGTAGCGTAATTTTTCTATAGATGTGATTAGGGGGAATAGAATATTGCATTTTAACAGACAAAGAATATTAGAAGTGAAGAAGAAATAATAAAGAAGGCAAGAAAAAGGTGCTTTTTTTAAAATGCCCAATACACAATAGATGATTTATTACACTCATTGTATAATATGGGGATGATATTTCACTCTTATGCTTTTATTGCAAAGTTAGTGGGGTTTTTTTTCAGAATAGTGCATTTGGTCTTTATGTAGACTGGACTTGTACTTTTATTAGTACTTATTCTGAGCTCTAAAACACTGCACCTATAAAAATGGTGGATAACAATTCCAAGCGTTGAGGACTCAGATGATGAGTTTGAACAAAAAATAACAACAGCAAAATAAAATTGTATATGTACAGCAGACCCAGATTTTTTACTCAAACAAGTGCTATGGCCAGTGTGTAGCAAGTTCATAATTAGCTAGACCATGCCTTTCATGTCTCTCTCATTGCACTAGCTCCATCATACAACTGCCCTCTAATGGAAGTTAATTCTACACAAACAATCTTTGAAATCAGCCACAAGCGTAATAGAATCAATGGAGAGTATTTTATAATCCAATGATTTTGAATTCCTCAATCCTCAAAATTGTTAAAGGACCTTATAACAATTGTAAACTTACATAAATTACCATCTTCTTTTCCATCTTTATGTAGTGGTAAAACCTGCCTTTTAAGTAGCACAGAGGCAGCTGTGAAAAGGGTAAAGTAGCCTAACTACAGCCTTTCAAAGTGGGGGGTATGAGGCTTTAATGGAAGAAGCTCTCCCTGGTAACTGTTTAGATTATCCTGTATTTCAGATTAGTGAGTTCCAGATTGCTGAGGTTCCGCTGTATAGATAATTACTAAATTGGAGGAAGAAAGAACTTGAAATACTTTGTGAAGTCTCACGCTATTGTGTCATTAATATATTTGGTTTTATAATGTGGATTGTCTAAATGTGGTGGCATAACAATTTATAATTTGGTCCATATGATATGTTGGGGCTAGTTGTTGTTATTAAACTGAATATTTTTGTTTATGCATGCATATATGTAAGTATATATTATATATATATGTATATATTTAGATAGAATCTTTAGTTCGGAAGTCTATCAAAGAGATAAGTATTCAACAATTTCATAATGTGCATAAAATTATTGGATTCAAACAGCAGGTAAGTAAGCAGCACCATTATTTTTTTATAATCTATTGAGTTACAGTCCAATGTTTATCTATTGTATAAGTAAGTAATGAATACCTTAATATTAATATAAATATGTGTATTATCAGTTTGTAGAATTGTATCTAGGCCAGTATGACATTGAAGACACTATTAGCATCTGTGATCCTTCATGGGAAGCTTTTTTCAAGTTTGAAGTTTCGAATAGTCCATCGAAGCATTCACACTTGTTTAAATTTTTACAAGATTGCAGCAAACACTACACAGGAAAAAGGAAGTGTTGTTTTATTTTGGATTTGCTGAAGTTAAAAGTTGATCGTCTCTTTGGTGAGTATAAGCACTTGCCTATGTTTAAAAAACCATTTATACACATGATAAAATACTAAATCTTTTTTTTTTAACAAATGGTGTAATTTTAATTATGTGATAAATTGTTAAGTAAAAGGCAAATTGAGTTGTGCTATTATGAATTTTTAACTAGCATTATTGAACTTGTTCAAACTGGATCATCATGGACAGGTAATTGTCATGTAAATAGAACAATCTAATATGGCCAACTATTTGCGTAATATGACTGGACTTTTTGTGCTCAGTTTTGATGTTGTCTATAACAATAGTATCAGTTATGGTGTTGATAAGTACAAGATTTTGCTAGGACTGGCTTTTAGGCTAGGACTATAGCTTTTTAGGCTGAAACTGGCATTTAGGTTCGAACTATGTCTTGTTAGGCTGAAACTGGCATTTAGGTTCGAACTATGTCCTTTTAGGCTAGATTTTGGCTCTTAGGCTTGGACTATAGCTTTTTAGGCTAGGATTAAGGCTTTTCTATGGCTTTTTTTAGCCTTGGATTATAGCTTTTTTTGGCTTGGATTATAGCTTTTTAGGTTAAGACTATGGCTTCTTAGGCTTATGGCTTTTAGGCTAGAACTATGGCTTTTTAGGCTAGGACTATGGCTTTTTAGCCTAAAACTGGCATTTAGGTTTGAACTATGGCTTTTTAGGCTAGGACTATGGCTTTTTAGGCTAGGATTAAGGCTTTTTAGGCTAGGATTAAGGCTTTTCTATGGCTTTTTTAGGCTTGGATTATAGCTTTTTTTAGGCTTGGATTATAGCTTTTTAGGCTAGAATTGTGGCTTTTAGGCTAGGACTATGGCTTTCAGGCTGGGACTATGGCTTTTAGGCTGGGATTATGTCTTTTAGGCTAGGACTAATGCTTTTTAGGCTGGAACTGCTTATTAGGCTGGGAGTTTGTTTTTCTGGCTTGGACTATAATACTTTTTAGGTTGGGACAATGTCTTTTTAGGCTGGGACTTAGCTTTTTAGGTTGGAACTATGGCTCTTTATCCTAGGACTATGGCTTTTTAGGCTAGTACTATAGCCTAAAAAGCATAGTCTAAGCCTAAATTACCAAAGTTCCAGCCTTATAAAGTCATAGTTTGAGTCTAAAAAGCCATCATCCTAGCCAAAAAGGCATGGTTCCCATTAAAAAGACATAGTTCCAGCCTAAAAGCCATGGTCCCAGCAATCCTAGCTCAAAATGTTGTGGTATATTGAACTTACATACTCATACATCAATACTCCCATTACCAATTGTATCACTTATTATTTCTGTTTTGTGCTCATCCAATTCTTTTGTTTTAGTTATTGCTATTAGAACATATTATTGTAGTAAATGGGGAAGTAGCTAAGTTGCCATTATAACTGTATTGTAGAGGTTCATTGCTATGAGTATCAACTGAATGAGTATATATTAGCTTAACAGCATAGTTTAATTGTTAAAGAACGTTTCGGTCTGTGGTCCTTCTTGAGCTATAATGAACCCCGAGAACAAATATATGATAACCCAATAATGTCATAGTTCCAGCCCTAAAAACCTAGGCAGGAAACCTTATGTGCATCAGCATGAAACCCATTCCACAACAGGAAGTGAATTTCAAAGAAGCTGAATAGCTGTAATTAATGGTGTTATTATGAAGCATCAGCTCAGTTTTGAGTATATGGTTTGGGCCATGTTAATACATGATATGAGAGTACTTTTCATGTTATTTGTAGGGAAAAATATTCCACCGCAGTTAACCTTTAAATTAAAAAGTATAATTAGCTATAGTTAAAAAATACAATAACTCTACTTAATATCACATTTTTTTATAAGAATGCTTATCATTATGTGCTCATGATCTCATTCAGCACCCAATAGTGTTTACACATTTGAATGAACACGTTAGCTTATCAGCCTTCACTATTGAGCAAAATTACATTTGCATTGATATTATTCTTTTTCTTTTCTTTTTTTTGCTAAATAAAAAAACCTGAATATTTTTTCAATCCGGACTTATGTTTGACATCAACTAAATGGTTGTAATCATCTAAGTATGTACTTAGTACAAATATATTTGATTGTAATAACTAGAGGTGTACCGATAATCTATCGGTTTATCGGTTTATCAGCCTACTTTTTCGATATCGATATCGGTCATCAACACCCGCCGTACCGATATAATTAACTGATAGAAAAATTTCGTACTCGCCGCGTGGACACTGAACGGATGAGTTCTGCTTGCTCCTAGACGGCGTAAAGACAAAGACTCTTAACTACGATGTCTAAAAAGAGGTCGCCAATTTGGCACTACTTTGTTCCTGACACTGAAGACTCTAGACTTACCATTATACTTCTAATTATGTAAAAATTAAATTTTCAAAATTCAATAAATATATCTATCGGTATCGTCCTTGATTCTAGATAAAATACCGGTTATTGGTATATCGGTAAAATCTTCTATCGGTGCACCTCTAGTAATCACTCTTAGTGTGAGTTCCCTGTGATCCCTTAGCCCCAGCAGATGTTGTAACAGCTGCTTTGACCTGGTTGGATTGCTGGCAGAAGATATAGCTGTAATAACCACATAAGGAACCAGTTTAAACAGCTAGGTTGTGGTAATTCTGAGTAGTAGTAGTTAATTATCCAGATAGTTTGGACCAATATCCTGATAGTAATTTTTATATTACTTCCATCTCTAAAAAAACATTATTAGAGTATGATTATGATGTTGTTAACCACTTGTACTGCCTGAACATGATCTAATTTTTTTTCATCATTTCAGAAGGTGACGATGAAAATTTACTGTGTGATTTTTTGACTGGTTTTATTCAATCAAATGGGTTAGTACCACAACTTCTGAAGTTGTATGAAAAAATTTGGGTAAGTTTAAGTACTAGAACTATTTTGTGATTTAGAACACACTTTGTGTATTGCAGAATATGTTATTAGATCGAAAGAGTTATTTTCAAGAATTGATAGTTACTGTGCTATACAAAGTACTTGTTCCAGAAATAAATCAGATTGATTTTAATTTCACAAATTTAATGAAAAGAATTGTAAGTTGTATTACAAACTTGCACAAAATTACTTCATGGACAAGCAAAGTTCATTTTTGTTGGGGCATTCTCAACAGTATTTGTTCTAAAATCAAGATTGATAATTCTAATTTAACGTGGGTTAAAAATTACAGTGAACAATTAATCCAATGTGATTTAGCTGGAATTTATCGACATTATGAATTGAATGACTTACCTGAAGTAATACATCAACATCATTCTGGTCTGCCTTCATGGTGAGCTATATTTTAAATAGTAGTTTTAAACTGTAGTGATCCAGTTAGCCTGTGGCTATTAGAGTAGACTGGTTTAATTCTCCTCAGGTGTATGAGCTAAAGATAGTACTAAATTATACAATAACAAATTATTTATAGCTTCTGAAAGCTAAAATTAATATAATTATCAAGTTCTGACCCTTCATAAAAACCAGATTGTCGTAGCTCAGTGGTTTGAACACTGGTGGTGGCTAAAGGAAGTGGTCTTGGGTTTGATTCCCTGGCGAGAACTAAGATTTTTTCACATTTTTCCTTAGCTTTTTTCCAGACCCCTTTAGGTGAGTAAGTTTCAATCTAAAATTAATATAATGTGTTGTTACAGCAATTGAAGTATTTTCTCCTCATTGAAAATGGCTCTGTACTTCTCTTACCTATGAAAATAATCTAAACCTTCAGGGTGAACCTGCACACTAATTTTCATCTATTTCATGAATATGACTTACCGCCACGAAATTTTCCTTTATTTTACATAATTGTGTGATTTTTTGTGTTTTTGTTTCGTTTTGCACTGAAGCAAGTCTTCAGTTATAACATTTTTACTAAATTTTCTGAATTTTATATTATTTTGCTGTTTTTAAACACATTGTTTTATTATAACTGCCTGTCAACTTAGATTCAATGGTATTAGTTAAATTTACAATATTCTTGTGTAAGCCTTCATATTACATCAAATGTACTAGTATGAAATCTTGCTAGTGATTTCTTTATTCATATATTAGTGTGTATATAATCTGAACTATTGAATCTTTTTAGTTACGTCCAGTGGATTGAATCTGTTAAAAATGCAATGCATACGTGGAAAGTAAAATTTGATTCTAATTCTGTTAAATTTTCAGAAATTAACTTATACAATAAGTTTTTTAAGACAATATCAGAAGTGAGCTGTCAATTTAATGTGAAAGATTTTCTAATCGATTATGACATGGTAAATTTCAACAGAGATGTATACAAAAATTTGCAGTACAAATTAAGAGATATTCTAATTAAAAAGACCAACAACCCTCAAATGACTGATATTTCATGTTTGTTATCAACAATTTTGAAAAAGTATGATATAAACTTACCAGATGATGTTACTGATTTTGTTTCCAAGCATGTTACGTTTACTAGACTTGGACTGAATTATAAACACCAATATCTTAGTGACATTGTCATCAGCGATGAAGTCATGCTTAAAGAATTAACTGATATTGTGAATAATCTTCTTCAATTGGAAGCACCGCTTTTGGCACATATTAATGAATTAGTATTTTTTGAGGTTCATCCTTCTTGCTTTTTTGACACATTTATTAAACATCATCGTCGTAAAATGCAGTCAAGTCGGTGCGATATTCATCAGGGATTTTTAGATAACTTTGGTAAAGCTGTATTGCATTCCAAGCAAAACCTTGAACGAATTTTTGCTGGTCAAGCTTTATTTGATGACATAATAGTGGAAGATGAGAGTATTTTGGGTAATATTGACATTGATTTCGAATTTTCTACGTTGAGAAAGTATGCTACTGTTTTTTCAATGCCTTATGGTAATAATCTAGATGGAACACAAGCAATGTTAGAATTGGTTCAACTTACATCACACATTGAAAGTATTAACAATGTTTGTAATCAATATTTAACACACTGTCTTCAAAGTGACAATTTTCAAGAATTGGTAACAATTTTTGAAAAAATTAAAGATCGTAGCCAATTATCAGCAAGTTCTGCTCGGGTCAAAGTTAAAGATGTACGACGTTTATTATGTTTTGACAATAATACAAATGCCAAAAGTCTGAAAATATTTGCCGAAATTACTGATAGTGAGGATTTTTATCAGTTCATTAAGGCACATAAATTTTATGGAGCAGATGGATGTGAATTATTTAATCAACAGTATGAACTTATCACAGCACAACTTCAACATGAAGAATACGATGAATCTGTGTTACACCATCTCAAAGTAGCATTCAATTACATGACTATAATTATGGATCCAATGATTACTTTTGAAGTTCTAATGAATTTTGTAAAGAAACAAGAATCAGCTCATGGCTTTAAAGAACTCAGTACCGTTAATTCTGCTATGACACTCATTAATTTATGGTTTTCACGATCTGAGGTAATATTGCTCTAGCATTAAAATGAGGCATTCGAGGATATAAATTAATTTTGTCTATACTAATGTGTTTTCAATATTATTGGTACCAAGCTGTTGTACTCACTCTTACATGTCTGATTATATCCATCTCACTATTTACTTACTTCACATGCTTCTGAAAAAGTTGCATTTTAAGTTCTCTAGTTAAAGCTAAAGAAATTTTTTAAAAATGTGTAGTATACATATATATTTATTCCAACCTAGATATTTTCATAATGATATCATTAGGAACATGACCCGTGAAATAACTCATGATATTTCGCGGTTGTTATTTCTTGCTTTATTGGGCAAGCTTATTACCTGTGTAGTTATAGCAACAGGCCAAACTTGCCACTTTTCCTGGTTTATACAGCTGCCTTCCTCTGGTGTAGCAGCATGCTCAACTTGGTTAGAGTAGCTTCTAAAATATCGGTTAGAGGTTATGGGTAGCCCCTGCAACATACTTTAAATGTATGTTACCAGTCCTAGTACTAACTACAGCAGTGAAGATATCAAGTGTGGAATAAACCACTTGTTATACTCGTCAGAGTGATGATATGGCAAGATATTCACTCTCAGGGTTTATTTTCACTGGCTCCTGGCTCATGAAAATAAATTAGCCTGTTCGTAAAATATTTCGCCATATCACTCTGAATCGTGTTATAATATATATGTGAGCGGGTCTGGGAAAAGGGACCTTACGGCGCAAAAATTGAAATTGAGATATAGGCTCCAGAAGTAAGTCTTCAGAAAAATTCTTTCTTTCTCCTATTTTTGTTTTTTGCAGAATTAGTCTTAGTGACCCTTACTCTACGTCTATGCCAAATTTCGCATGTCAAAACGACTTAAAAGACCCCAAGCGTGCCGTGAAAAGACAAGCTACTTTTTATTCTCTCTCATTCTCGAAGTACAATAAACGGGGAATGGGCGGAGTTTCTAGTGCTAGCTAAAAAAAAACGGCATAGCTTTGAGACTACTGCATGCACTCTACAGCTTACCTTTGGCTTAAAGTTTACCGCTACAGCGAATAGAGCAGCCAAGGATTCCAACAAGACAGGTCGTGAGACGCTCTGAAAGCTAAAAAGAACTCTACGCAAACTTCGTTAGTCGCCGAAAAAGCGGCTGTACGATTTAGTTGCGTATGCGGAGTACGCCGTTAAGTATACGGAAACGTTAATTATACCGGAAGTGGAAATTCAATTTATGTTTTCTCGATTTCTAGCTCAATTGCTTTGCGGAATAGGGCCCAGTTCAACTGCCAGTTTTTCTGCGTGTCGAAGGTTTTACCCTCCAGTATTTTAGCACTAAGTTGAGATAAATTGTATCTTTTTATTAGCATAATAAACTCAACTTTTTTGATTTGCGCCATAAGGTCCCTTTTCCTAGACCCACTCACATATATATATATATATATATACAGTGCTTCGAGCTTAAAGAGTAAACTTTTTGAAACACGATCAATTTTGTCTCAGAAAACTGTAGTTAAAACTTCTTTGTCACAAAAATAATAGGTTAATGCAATCCTAACACCACAAAGTTGCTCAGAAACTTCAAACCAGACTTCTCCTATATAGACTCTAATACCTTGTCGCCATTTTATTTTGTCATCATTATTTTCTTTCGTGTCGTCACCAGATCATTCAATCCTCACCCACGTTGATGCTTTCCCTATTAATTTTTGCTCATGTGTATTAGAAATTGCTGCTTGCTTAATTAAGGCTTGAGGAGAGTTTATACTGGTTGGATTTTCTAGCACTATTAATCGTAAACGAGCAAAGATAATATAGCATGCTCTTCTGACCCTCTCCTGGTGATGCTCAAGGTCCTTGGACTAAAGAACTGGATGTTCCTTCCCACACTAGTCTACACTATACCAATGCTTACCAGTCACTCTTCTGGAAAACACATAATTTATGTACATATATTTATCAAATAAGTTGCTATTTCAGATACAAGGCAACATCACTTTAAAAAAAAAAAAGTTGCCAAAATTTATTCATTTTTGATAATGCACCTTCATACCAGAAAGCTGATAAAAATAATGTTATGTGTGACAATATTATTATGACAAGTGACAACATCAGGGGAAATTCCAGAAGAGCCTGAAAAGTGCCTGTCAGAGTGAGGTAGAATCGGGAGGGATGAATGTTTCATACATCAGTGTGCAAGCTAACACATATAACAAAATTAGTTCCAGCAATATTAAGTATTAGTTAACGTTACGGAACTTTTTTTGGCTTCCCATACAATTCTTTCAAGAGTGTACCACCACCAGAATGCAATCTGAAGTTCACAGCATTAAGGCACAATTGTATCATGTATTTGATGTATATAATAAGTATCTTTGTATCCCAGGGTCTCCCAAGTTCTGTTTAAAGCCCTAGCTCATTCTAGAACTACTAGTTTAGACATATAACTTGCCAGCTAAAATCTTAATTGCTGATTGCTCACCTCTTAGCTACTAATCCAGAGCACAGAAGAGGTGCTACAAACACCGAAGCCTCTCATCAAGGTGCCTCTGCTAGCCCAAACATGCAGACATTTCAGGAGTGCTTGATTAGTTCCAGTTTTCGGCTTTGCCTGGTTCCAAACAGCAGTACTGCTTGTTTTCTCTTAGTAGTCCCTCAAGATGGATGACAATAAACTTATTCCCTTTCGGTGGCGCATAATCTAGCTACCACTTCCAATAATGCGTAGCTTTCACCTGGGAGAAAGAAATGCATTAAGAAGTGCTACTTGTTTTTTCACTGCCACAGAAAAACTGCTATTTCTATTGGAACTACAATTTCTATTTCTATTGGATCTTAATTTTTTTTAATAATACTGTAAGTTTTGTTTCCTGTAAAGATATAGGTAAGCTCAGCTCTATAATTTGAGTTGTTCAAATATAATGTGCATTACATGCATTTAATCAATGACAATCTCTATAAATTTAATTCAAATTTGTAAATACAACAATGTCTCTATTGATGCCTTCTGCATGGACCTATCAAGTAAGAAAATTGAAAAAAATGTCCATACCAAATAGACGATGCCTTGACACCCAGGATGGATAATTATATATATACAACTTCATCTGCTGATGCTGTTTCTGATGTCTGGGAAATATCTGCACAGCAAGTACATTCTGTTGCAGTGAGTGTTATTACACAATTGCCAAGTGAACACCTCAAAAAGAACTAGCAGTTAGAGTCGTGTCAGAAATTATTTTGTGGTAGCTTTCCTGAATCCTAGATAAAGCACCTTTATCAGAATCACTAGCTATCTCCTGCAAATATGCTGATTTTGTCTATGCTGGTTCATACATAGCTAAACTTCATGATCACAAGTTCTTCCAGATTAAAAAAGGGTGATTTATGCACCAACTCAAGGTTTCTTAACAGTGGCTGCTGAAATTACTCGGTTACTGCTGTGGCTGCCAGGATCGCTCTTTGTACTGTCAGAATTCATAGTTCAAGCTTAGAAAGCCTGGAATAGAATACTCCTTACACGTCATTATGAGGCCCCGCCCAGAACAGGAAGTAAATTTTAAGAAACCAAAATAGCTGCAAAGAATGGTGCCATTGTGAAGCAATAACTCACTTTTGAGTTATATGGTTTTGGGCTATGTTTATTCATGATATGAGAGTACTTTTCAGGATATATTTGCAGAAAATTTTTCCACGACAGTTACCCTTTATGCTGGAAGCACAGTATATATATATATAACTTTTTATGTTTTTTTGCTATATTAGATTGACGTGCAAACGTAAAAATTTTAGTCATTTTACTTTTTTCTGCCCTTGAATTTTTTCTCTATTGTGTAAGATTGAAATTTTCTTTTGTAAATTCAATAACAGAGCTCTGTTAAATAACAACAAGCATTCTTAATTTAGAAGATATTTTTAAAAGTGGGTTTATTTTTCAATTAACTTGCACATCATTGAAAATTTCTTTGATTTTGTGTACTATTAGGGTAGAATTACAAAAGTAAATTGCGACTCACTATTTATAATATTGTATAGTGTAAAATATATGCATATTTTTATTGTTCGCTTTTGTTATTTAATTATCTGCTAAAGAATTTGTTTGTCTTCATGGATTTCAGGGAGATACTGTTGAAAATGTGGAAAAAGAATTGGAGTGTATTATTCGTTCTGGTGAATATAAATTTGATTTCGCTACAATGTCAAGCACAGAAGACGATACTGGACCAAGAAAATATGAATTATTTTTAAAATATGAAGCTTATGTTCCAGTTATTTCTAAAAAAAGTGTGCCAGAAATAGCAAAACGTGACAGCCAAGTTCAAGTACAGTCTTTAAACATGGAACAAATTGAAGACTTTTTACGTAAAGTTGGTTTTATTGATAAGGAAAGAAAGGATATATCTAGTGCTAATTTTTTGTACTTAAGTCAAGTAAGTTATTAGAATTAACATACAATGATGTAGGTTTGACACTATTAGACTTTTATCAATTTGAAAACTTGAGTTTTAGCGTAGTACATTGTAGATATTGTTGGGCTTTAGTTTAAATATAGTTTGTCATAAATTATTCATATAATAATCATGAATTGACTCAATTTTACAATTGTTTAATCGTTGTTTCATGAACTATGAAGTACTGGTTTATTAAGTAAATGTCTATAGTATGTTCAAGTTGAGTTGGCCGCAAGAAAAACTTGAATAACTTAAGCTCGGAAGCAGCTATGCATCCTGGTTTGCACCTTTGGAAAGCTATCGCCGAAGCGGTTAAAAATATTCCCTCAGTAAACTCCAAAACTGGAGGGAAAGATCTATTCCAAAACTCAATACAAAAAAAAGAAGAAACAATAACAACAAAAAAAAAGTCTCTTGACATATTAAGACATACACCAATGATTCGAAGCAGTATTAGTACCTAGACCAGAAAAATAACCACTATACTTATAGGAAATGGAACCGCCTACTCTGAATAGCTAACAAATAAAATCCTCCTATCCAATCTGCCTAATATAAGGCTGCCTAGTGAAATCATAGACTATTACTCTAAGTATATTTTGATGACCCTGCAGCTCCAGCCAGCCACCTCCAGGAATCATAATTTCTAAATTCTCCATTTGTATCTCAATTCTGTAGTTTAAATTAATTTGTATAAGAATTATAATTAACTGGTTATCGCACAGGCAGTCTAGCCTCGAGGTGCCTGTCTCAATTTCTTGTGAACAATTTTGGACTATGCATTCGTAATTGTGAATTTAATTTTAAGAGATAGTTGGTTCACTACCTTAACTAGTGGTGTGCTTGAGCAGAAATGGTGAGCGAGCCTCCCTAGATAGGCTACATAAGAAAACATATTGTGATTATTTTTAACATCTAACACTCCAGAGACTAAAAATGGTCCATTCTAAAAAAAATACGTACATATAGTAAAGCGGTTTCGAATGCCATAGTAACCACTCACTGCAATTGTTTGACTTAAAAACAAGACAAAACTAAATAACAGGCATTTCTTAGAAGTTACAGCACAGGTTTGAACCAAACCTATTAAGACATACTTACTGCCGTAGTAGCTGAAACAGCTGTGTATAGACAGCTAATATATTTATTTGTTACTATAATGTTTAGTTGTGCTATTCTTTAGCCATGCAGTAGCTGTAACACACAACACTTTCACTCATACATATTTACTGAGCATACCAACACAAGACTTACCTGCTTGCTTACACTATTGGACAATGGATATTCAGGTAAGGAAGAACATTGTTGCATAGGGTGCATTATTATGACCAATAGCGTATAAGCTTACCACCGCTGCTAATTCGAATAAAAAATGAACTCTGGTAAGTTTGTAACTTTAACTGCTCCACAAAAGAATTCAAAGTGGTAAACAATTCTATTTTTTTGAATGATACAGGTAATGATCGATTAATTGAAGTATTTTGTTTAGTAGAATATGGGACGGGATTAACCTCCTAGCAAACAAATAATGCGAGGGTCAAAGTACAAAATGACATACGTATGTCCAAACATACATGTAAGCAAACGAACATCCCCAATTTTTAATTGTGTTACCCCTGTAAGTGTCTCGCTCGCTTTGCTTGCTCACCAATTAGGCTTTTAGAAATAATAATAACGACACATATTTTATTGCAATCTAGGCTGTTCAAAAACTTCTCAATATTTTTATAAGACTGAAAGAACTTGGACATCCAGATTATGTAATGAAAGCAACTAAATATGCAATAAAGTGTTCCATTAGTAAGCAAGAAATTGATGAAGTATTAGAAGCCAAACAAGATGAAATTAAAAGTTGGAAGGATCATTTACAAGAGCTACAGAATGAAAATATATGGTTGTTATACTTTAGCATGCCTAAACTTTTGCAACTACAAAATATTCTGTTTAAAACAGAAGAAAACACTAAGATCAATTTTGTATTAAAGGAGATAAATTTTTTAACATGCCGAAACATTGCAAAAAAGGAATGGCTTTGGGAACGAACACAAGTAAGTCTATAGTAACACCTCATATTGTTTTTTTTTTATTAACTATAATTATAATAGGCACAACTTCAGCAAAGAGAAAAAGTCACTTTTATTTCATCAGATGTTTCTGAAGTTGGACAATTTCTGGAATGTCTTTTGCATGATTTCTCTGTATCATTTGCAAAGTTTAATACGAATCTTAATCTAGGAATTCGCCAAGGTCATACCAGTGAAAGTTTAGTAACCTCTACATTCTTATATTCTTGTTATAATTTTACTCAGAGAGAATTGTTATGTATAATTTTGGAACTATTTTCGAATGTACCTTATACCTTTCAAATATTGCATTGCAAATCAACTACATCAAGTGAAGAATTACATCTGTTTTTAAAACGCTTGCAAACAGTTAATGGAGATTATGTCATTTTAGATATCAATAAGCTTTCATTTGAACTCGAGGTTAGTGTTTATTTAAGATTACTTGAATAATATTGTTATCACGTATTTAAAAATTTCCAGCAATGTTTGCAGCAATATTTAGTTCATCTCAAGCATGACAGCACAGATGTAGTCAAATCAAGAACCATCATTTTAGAGACTGGACCTTCTGAAATGCATCATGTTCCTTGGATTAATGTTGTAAATTTAAAGGTTAGTAAAATTTAATATGAAAGTGAAAACCATAAGGGGTTATTGTATATACTGTACTTTCTTGCTAACTAGAATCACCTAAATTCGACTATAAAAAAATTGCATCAGCAATAGATTATCACTGTCATCATTACCAATGATTTACGGATGTTTTCAAGCATGAACATGCATGTAAGCGTGCGCAAAATGAAAATGCTTAATTGTTGGACAAATCTCATATAACGAGAAGTGAAGTGGTATAAACTGTTGGGGATAACTGATTCAGTAGTGTGTATAGTTCAATGACAGTCAGATCTGATACCTTACTTTCTGTGGCAGAGTTATAAATTGGCCTGTTGATGATGACATTATATGACATGCATAATAGCCTTGTTTGACACAATCTGGATAATTAGACTGAGAAAAAGATCCAGCTTGTGGACATTAATCTTGAACTTGTTGAGTAGGAAGAGGATGAGTATGATTATAGTATGTCCCAGTTGAGTTGGCAAAAAATAGAAAGCAATTTATGTGACTCTAATGGCACTGGTGTGTGAGTAAACCAACATTCATGTGAGAAGTGGAAGGTTAGGGTACATATTATTGAGGTTAGAGTTTGGTAAAGTCTATGTTGTCGTCCTAAGTAGCAGATGTGCACCTATTAAGTAAAACCTGAAAAAGTAAAATAACCAACCACAGAAAATTTTACAGGCAGCCCAATATATATTCTTTTATTTTTTTTGTGAGCATTGAAACGTCCATTTGTGTCTCAGTGAGAATTCTTCAAGTTACAAGAATGATAGTAATATCTTGTATATTCATTATTACGTCTTCAAATATAATGATTTTTTAATTTAAAATATGCAATTAAGGATTTATTGAAGATTAACAAAAATTTCAGTTCATCAGTAATATCAGCTACAATTGAAATAGAGGCTCCGCGGGAGAAGATTGATACAGTTGTAAAACACAATTTTCCCCAAAAAGTTAGCTAACTGACAATGTTTGTTAAAATTTTAGATGAAATCTGAATTTGCTATCCTTCAATGTACTCTATGTTTAGGTAGTTGCACTTTGTACTTTTACCTCGTCCAATATGACACTAAACAATATTTGGTTTACCAATCTTTACCCATATTATTCAATGAATTAGTTGTTTACCGCTTTGAATTCTTTTGAGAGTGCAATTAAAACTTACTAAATCACCAGAGTTAATTTTTTATTCAAATTAGGTACTGTGTTAAGTTAATGTGCTCTTTATCATAGTTACACAACACTATTGTTTGTGCACTTGAAAATTTTATTGTCCAATAGGCTAAATGCGAAGGTAAGTCTTGTGAACATGTTTGTGTGATGTGTTGTTCAATAAAGCTGCTGCTAAGCTATAATAGCACAGAGTAGCTAACGCAGCTTTTAGGCTACTAACAGTAGTAAACATATCCTAATATACAGTCCTATAGGTAATCCCTTAAAAATGCCTTTTTTTTTTAATCTTAAAATTTTAAGTCAAACAGTTTGCATTAAGTGGTTACTATGGCCCTGAAACCCCTTTATCATATATTCGTAATTAAAAAATTTGATCATTTTTTAGTAGCTAGTGTTATACAGCAGTACTTAAGTTTATGTAGCCTAACTCGGGTGGCTCACTTGCCATTTTTGCTCAGGCACACCACTAGTTGTTGTGTTTCTTGTCAAAAAAACAAGTTAAGTATTAATTAGGCTGTCAAAACAATGAAAACCTGCTATTATTGTATTTAGGACTATCTTTGCAACATGTATTTTAAAAGCTCATCATTTACAAGTTTGTTTATTTTATTAATATTTCGGTAATTACTATTTCCTGTACAGATTTAGGTCATTTCCTATTACAATTAGTTGAGTTATTCGAATACAATGTGCATTTTGTGTACTTAATCAATGATAATCTATATAAATTTATACCATAGTTGCTGTGGTAACAGCCATGGATTAAATTTGTTTATTCCCCTTGTGCTTCCCCTCCAATTACCTGCTGGAAAAAAATTGTGTACCACAATACGAGTTTAAATTTCATACAGAAGAATTTTTTGTCGAAATAGAGTAAAATGCACAAATGATTATATATAAAGTGATGTATCATGACTTTTTAGTTTTAAATGAAAACCTAGTTTTTTTTTACTTGTATGAAGCTTTCTTTTTGAATGGTTAACTACCTCATCCCTGTACAAGGAACTGACTCGGATAATTTTTATTGGTGTACCAAGTCAAGTGTTGTAAACTTCACTAGATATCATTGTACTTATCTTGTTGTCGTTTTTAATGACCCTCGCAGCATTGACTCAGCATGTTTCCCTTCAAAACAACAATATCCGCTTTTTAACCCTCAGTCCGTATGCGCGTGAGGGTTGCATTAGATTTTTTGTCATTCTGTCTGTCACTCTGTCAATAGTGGATCTCGAAGATGGTGGAACTTTATGCCTTGTGATTTTTTGTCATTCTGTCTGTCACGCTGTCAATAGTGGATCTCGAAGATGGTGGAACTTTATGCCTTGTAACTTAGACAAGTTGACGAGTTAAGTCCATTTAATTTGAAACTTTTTTTGGATTTCGGTTTGGGAAAATGAGAGAAAAAGCAGACACTATGGTCGGTAATGCTATGCAGCCATGCCCATTCATTCATTTTCCTGCATTTAGAATCACATGTACTCAATGTTTACCGTGCTCAGTTCAGATTTGTTACTTGCATTATATATGCAGTCTAATCTTTGTCCGTAGTTAGAAGTTCTGCTGCTGGAGATGTACTTTTTTCATCAATTGTAATTATGCCTGCTCTCCAAAATGTGTGCCCTAATTGTTCATTTAATGTGCATGTCAGAAAGTCCAAATGTTCCTGTGGTTAATGTTTTCTACCAAGCCAAGGTTAATACTAAAGTCAGAGAATGCCATGAAGTTTTCACAAGTTTTAAAGACATATGGCTGAGTGCCAAGCTAGTACGAGAGCTTTAGAAGAGTGCATCAGTTCCAGGAGATTTGAATAGCTGACTGTAAATGTCATGTCCCTTAACAATGCTCTTAATACTCCTGAGGAATCCGAGAGATGCAAGCAGGCCAACGCTAAATGACATCCATGCCTGTGAGACAAAAACGTTGTCCACACTGAGCCATTGCTAATTTAGCTAGGCAAGTTAAAAAATGTAATCATAATTAGAACAAAACTATTATTGCTATGAACTGAAAATTTAAGAAAACTTTGTTGTTCAACTGTGTAGTGACTTATTTTGTAAATATGATTTTTTAACTAATGCTGATAGTTTGCACTCTTAGTGCTCTAGTTTTATTTGTAGTTTTTTTGTTTTTTTACTCTGTTCAATAAGGTAACTATGGTATGTAATAGTTAAACGATGGCAACTCTTGGAATTATTGCTAGCCCTCTCAACCACGCTTTGCCCTTGGGATGGCGACAGTTATCAGTGATAATTCCTTGAATCGATGGTTCAACTATTACTTAATTAATATTTATGAACACAACAATATCACTACCAAACTATCATGTCTTAAGCCGGTCCCTATCAAGTAAGAATAATGAAGAAAATTTCTTTACTAACTGTTCATTTACATTGGGAACTACTTGAACATTAGATCACATATATTTCCCTAAATTTCAACTGATAGTCTGCTTTCATTATGTTTATCACAGTATATAGCAATTAGCTTTTTAAAAAAATGAAATAGTGGAATATGGCAACAATTATTTCTGATATATTTTTATGATTCAGCTTTAGAATCATAATTTGTATTTTATTTAGAAACCAAATGTTGATGTGAAGTGTTCATTCAGTTCTACTTGCTTCTTTGCTGATGTTGAACTTGTTTATGGACGAGCAGGTATGATATTATACTGTCGCCATTTCAGTTGAGAGTTACTATAATAATACAGTACATTTACATTGTTCAGAATAAAACGTATTGAAACAAAAAAAAAGAACTAATCACATTTTGGGTAATATTAGTTAACTAATATAATTTATATTGAGTGTTTTTTTTTATTATTGTATTGTGGTCAGCAAGTTGTTCATTTAACAGGTAGGTGAACTTAAATGTCAACACTATTGCATTATCAGAATAAATGAGTTTCCGGGCTGATTGATTGCTGTCAGTCACAGAACATTTTCTGCTGAAAAGTACATTTTTCTGATCTTACTTTGGTTATTGGAACCTTTATCAGGTGTGATAGGAGGCAAAAAGAGTAGAATGCAAGTACACCATGCTGGAACTGTAACCATAGTTAGCAAGTAATGTCCATTAATTAGAGCTAGAAATTGAGTGATCAGTCACAAGACACTTTCTGCTGGTTGAAGTTACTGACTCTATTGGCGAGCTTCTTCTTCTCTTTAATTGTCACCTTGTGGAGTTTTAACATGTTCACCTCCATAATCATCATACGGCTAATAACACAAGCATCTCAATAAATGCATAAGGGACGTAGATTTGGCAGATTTCTTCCGCAAACTGCCAAGTATACAGCATACAATGTTGGGTACAGGAGTACCCCAAGACCTAGCATATAATGTCGGGGACAGGAGTACTCCAAGACCTAGCATACAATGTCGGGGACAGGAGTACCCCAAGACCTAGCATACAATGTCGGGGACAGGAGTACCCCAAGACCTAGCATACAATGTCGGGGACAGGGGTACCCCAAGACCCAGCATACAATGTCGGGGACAGGAGTACACCAAGACCTAGCATACAATGTCGGGGACAGGAGTACCCCAAGACCTAGCATACAATGTCGGGGACAGGAGTACCCCAAGACCTGTTTGTAAGCCTGCAAATGACAAATGATAACGCACCCCTTACTGGGTCCTCTGAATTTCAGCTTCTATTCATCAACTGCTAAACTATTTGCTCTCCTAACTAATACATACAACGACTAATGCACATCCTTATAAATATATAGATGATACTTATTACTTGAGTCAGAGTGGGATATGGCAAAATATTTCATGAGCAAACTATTTTATTTCCCGAGCCGGAGAGAAGTGAAAATATAACCTGACAGTGAAATATCTTGCCATATCACTCTGATGATTTTAATAAGTGGTTTATTCTATGCTAGATATTTTCTAGATACTCCTAAACGAGTCCCGGCTAGTGTTTCTAGCCTCGTAGCGTGAGTTCTAGAGCTCGCTAGAGCTTACAACTGCGCCATAAGCTATAGCTAACCGATGTTTATCCATTACTGCCATAAAAAAAAAATTTTTTTAAATCTACCCATCCCCAGGGATACGGGGAAAAAATGTTCGCTGTGTTTAGGTCAATTTTCCCAAAACCGGTCACATATATTTACAATTATTTCACAAAGCCCTGAAACCAAAAAAAAATTATATCATTTCTCTTGTATTATTTTATTACTAACCTACAGAGATTCCAGAGACATTGAAATGTAAGGTTCTTGCCCAACTATCCTAATCCGGCTAAAGTATTATAGTCTATGCAATATTTTCTCCTTGTGGACTTCTGCCACATATATTAATTATTAACCTTACCTTTGTTTGCCTATAATCTAATATAATCCATAGAAGGGAAAAGTATGTGGTGATAATAACCATACTTTTTTGCATGTACTTTTAGTCTAAATGATAATTTTATAAATGTATTCGATAACTTAAGTGCATTGGCTCAGGAGTAGGGGTTAAGTCTGTTATTGTCAATTTAGAGCTAGTCTCTCAGTATATATTGATGGTTTCACCAGACTGAAAAGGATAAAGCTGTAATAATATATATGTGTATATATATGTGTGTATATATGTGTGTATATATTTATATTATATATAAACTGTATATACAGTATAGAGATATGCTGTGAGACACTAAATTTACAAGGTTGTTGCTACGATTGTGTAGGAATAATTACATAGTAATGAAGTCGCTATTAGTTTCTAAATATTTGTGGTGATATACAAAGTTCATTTATACTTTATTTAAACACTAAAGCTTACTTTTTATGTGAGGAATCACAATTATAATACAAAACTTTATTCCAATTTAGGTGATGGAAAAACTCATTATATTATGAACCAATTGAAAAATCATTCTGAGAAGCTAAGTATTGCTATTAATGAAGACTTCAGTATTGGAAATATTATTAAAAAATTGCGATCATTGTCTTGTCTTAATGATGATGTTGGAATTTTTTTCAACTTCACCATTCTCCCTCCTGAGGTAGCTTTTTGATTTAATAATTTAATTTTGCTCGTTTGTTTCTAATAATTATAATAATAAAAAAAATTTTCTTTAGCCGAGAATGACAGTTTCTAATATTATTAATTTTATATTTATTACCGAAGTGTTGTTACATGTCCTACTATTAGCAAAACTAGCTAGTACAACTGAATTTAATTATTAAGATGGTAAACTTACCTTAAGTTTTTATTGGTAATTAGACATTCCAGTCTGGTGTATATGCTATGAGCATATTAATTTGGCTGCTTCACTAGACTCCCATGTTTAACTATGGTAGACACCTTTTATAGACTTGGTGATTTCGTACTTAAAATAATCAGGCCGTGGAAGTTTGTATCAGTCTCTCTCAAGCCTTCAGTACACTCTCATTGTCAATGCTTTTAATGTGTGTTGATATTATTTTCTTTTGTTTCATCTCCTCGACCAACTTCTTTATATATGATATGCTTGACAAATGCTTGCTGTGGTACTAGCCTAGTGACAGCAGGAGAGTACTCCCACATCAGCGCTACTGTTGAAGCAGATAAGAGATTTAGCTGTCATCATGAGAAATACAAGTTTAAAGCAAATGACTTTAAAAGCATTCATTATTAATAATTAACTCTTTCATTCATCAAAAAATCATTAAAAACTTATTTTATGAAGTGGCTTCACATATCCGGAAATTTCACGTATCCGAACCAGGGTCGGTCCCATATAGGTTCGGATATGAGAGGGTCTACTGTATATATAATATGTATGGATTATATATATGCCCCTTAAACGAATGCATGCGCTCTTTTTTCTCCTAAAAGCAACACTTTTTAGGCTTGAACTACAACATTAGGAAAGTCTTCCTTTAAACTTAAACTCCAAATTGTGATTTAATTCCAACGGAACGCTTGTTATTTAAGTCCCAAAAGTTACTGCTCTGGTTACTATGGCATTGAAAACCCCATACCAGATGTAATTTCAAATGTCGCCTTTGTTGGGGCTGCTGTTAAGTGCTGTTTGTTGGTTGTCAAGAGCCACTGATAGTTAAAATGGCTTAATATTAATACTATGGAAGTTATCATACTCAGGGAAAGCTTAAGTACATAATTCCATATTTATTGACTAAAAATACAAAAATAACTTTTGCCTTTTTTTGTGACTGAGAGCTTGTTCAAGAGTTACTGGTAATTAAGTTAGTCAGAATAGCTTAAATTTGATACAACAGAAGTTACTGTTACTCAGGTGAGAGAGTAATTTTGTATTTGTTTGCTAAAATTAATTGTCAACTGCTTTTATACTGTTTTGCAATCACTAAGCTATAATAAAAATTATGTAGTAACAATACTGTAGTTTTATGTAACCTAACTAGGCAGGCTCACTCGATATTTGTGCTCAAGTACGTATGCCCGTTAAAGATGCGTTGGGAACTTTTGCCCCCTACAACACGGCTTTTTAGGCTTGACTTCGGTTTATTCTGATATTGCAGCATTAAGCAAGTCTTATTCTACACTTAGGTTCCAAATTGTGAGATGTTTTCCATGAAACGCTTGTTTTTCATGTCACAAAAAGTTGTTAGGACTTACTATGGCATTGAAAATCCTTTACCAGATGTAATTTCAAAACTTTGCCATTTTATTGGGCTGCTAAGTGCAGCTTGTTGGTTGTCCAGAGCCACTAGTAGTCTGCCTTAATATTAAGACTAAGTAAGCTACCACTATTCTGCACAAACTGAAGTAAGTACTTAATTTCATATTTGTTAGCTAAAATTGCAAAAATAATTCTGGCCTTTTTTTGTAGCTGAGAGCTCGTCGTCAAGCGTTACTGTTAATTCAGATAGTCAGAATGACTTATATTTGATACTACAAGAGTTAACACTCTCAAGAAATTTAGGTAAGAAAGTAATTTTGTGTAAAAAATTAAAGGTCAACTGCTAAATGTAAAATCCACTATTGAAATAGAAGTAAATTACATCACATAACTATAGTTTTAAGTAACCTGACTAGGCAGGCTTGCTTGATATTTGTGCACAAGCACACCACTAGTACATATATATATATATATATATGTATGGATGGTACGTATGCCCCTTTAGCGTGCCCACGGGTGCCTGTTTTTTCTAAAAAAAACACAGCTTTTCAGACTTGACACCATTTTGTTCAGATACTACAGCATTAGAAAATCTTACTTTAAACTCAAATTGTAATAGAATTCAAGCGAAATGCTTGTTTTTCAAATCACAAAAAGTTGCTGTGACCGGTTATATGGCATTGAAAACCCTATACTAAACGTAACTTCAAAACTTCGCCTTTTTGGGGGGAATGTTAAGTGCCACCACGGGTCAAAAATTTGAATTTCCTGTAGTCAAGTATTTAGGACATTTCTTACTTTCACCACCAGTGAAAGTAAGAAAGTGTAGTTAAGATGCATGTATGTCATTTTTTACTTTGACCCTGGTGTTTTCACCGTTAAAAATGGGGAGTTTGGAGAACTTACTTTTGGTGTTAAATAGGAGGCGCTACCAGGGCACCCCAGTTTAAAGCCTAAAATTGTCTCAGTAGTTTGTCATTTCCGAAAGATGTTTTTATTGAAGAAACTAGAGGATATAAATTATTAATTATTTGTGCTGATTTGATATAAAAAATATTGGTGTGGGATTTATAAGGGCTTGAATTTTACGGGTGCAGTTTAACTTGCAGACTTACGGAGTTCATTTTCTATTTTAATTAGTGACTGTTGCTAACGTCAATGCTCTATTAGTCATAGTTATATGCCCTAACAACATAGTGTTATTCCTTACTTGAAATTCTATTGCCAATAATCTGACCATGACTGTAAGTCTTATGTTGGTATGTCCTGTGAACATGTGCGTGACAGTGTCATGCATTTACAGCTATTGCTTATCTAAAGAATACCACAAAAAGCATGTCTTAATATAAGCTGGCTTGTTCAAATCTTTGCTGTAATTAGCTTTAGAAATGCCTATTTTTTTTTTTGTTTCTTTTTTTTTAGTCAAACAGTTGATTGACATTATTACTGTATATATGTAATTTTAAAACTTGACCTTTTTTAGTAGCTTGAGTGTTAGAAGTTAAAGTCAATCATTTAACAATAGTGTAGTTTTAGGCTCACTCGCCATTTTTGCTCAAGCACTTCACTAATGGTATTGTAAATTATGCCATAGCTGTTTGAGTAATAAATAGGTATAGACTAAAGATTATATTGTATGCATTATATTGGGTGTGTCAACCATAACATTAAATTATGTAACATTTTGTTTTACATATCTAGGTTACTTCTAGTGCTTTGGATAAATCTAAATATATGGACTTAATTACTACCATAGGATGGTTCTTTTTTGATTTGCTACTCATTGGTAATGTAGAAGACTATAGAACAGGATTATCTTTTTCACTACCAGGGTTAAAGTGGCACTTTTATGTTGAGGTAATACTGTATGTGCTAGTATTTCTTACTGCCATTAAGAATATTTCATATTATCGTAAATAGGTTTAAAATTGTTCATGTTAAAAAGTATATATTAACAAATATGTACTGAAGATTACAATATACAGCAAATTATATTACATAAACTACAATTGTTCAAGATAACATTGGATTACTCTAGTTTTAGCTAGAGAGTAAGTTATTCCTTGAAGTAATTCAGTGTTCTGCTTTTAACACCACCAAAGTAATAGAGTTAAATAACAAATGACTTAACCAAGGATAATTAGGCACGTTTGAGAAACAGGTGTAGAGAAGATTTGAATCCAATATTAGTATTGCCACTCATGAGATGTGCAAAACCGAAAGGTGTTCTACTAATTAATTGTAACAAAATGAACTTTTTACCTAATTTCTTCCATATTAAGTCAACTTCATACTATGCTTAGCTATGCGAACAAAGTCAAATCCAATGAACTTTAGCTCTAAAGGTTTTTAATCATTGTGCCCAAAACCCAAACCTTCAATGACGTCAAAGCAGAAATACTACTATAGAACTATTGATCTCCTTGCCGGATCTATTAGTAAAACAAAGTCAAACTTGAAGATCTGTCACATTCGAGATTCACCTGGATGGACAGAATGAACCAGAAAGATAGAGACTTGCATATGGAAGAAAAAAAAGTAGATGGTCAGATTGGCACATAGATAAACAGATTGACATGGTGATGTTTTGAACTTATTTGGCTTTGATCAGCTTCTCTTCACTTAGGAGAAGCTTTGTGACAAGTTGAATAGATGGATACTTAGATGGACATATACATGTCAATGAACAGACAGACCCTTAGATGGACAGACAGGAAAATGAGCTATTACTTTTTTGCTCATGATTACGTTTCTTTTTTTCTTCTCAACAACATGTATTATACTAGCTATTAATGAGCACAATTTTTTGGACTATGTTATCCTTAGTTCACTCTTATGGGACATTTCAACTATTCTAATATAATGTAGTTACATAATTACACTGTAAGAACCATTATAGACCCTATTAACTACCATTGACCATCCTTACCCATTGATCACCTGAGCTAGCTATGTTATCACATGACCTGTTGATTCTTACCTTGTGCTACTTTTATGATATTATTGTTGGTAGTCAGTTCACTATATGGCGCTGTGAACAGTTCTCTGGCTGAGTCAAAAACCCTGTGTTGTACCTAGCTAGGCTCAATCACTACCTATATCTTCAGACCTGGAGACTGGACAGTGGAGCAGACTACAGAGCATTGAAGTCTCAGTGGTAAGCATATCTCAACTTGTCTGGACTGAGCACAGAGTCAGAAGCCAAGCAAGTGCAAGCCCTTACGCTATGCTTCTCTAGAGAACCCTGGTGGCCGTCAACAATGTCCTGCCTACAACATTACATGCCATAAGTGCAAGAAGATGGGCCACTATGCTAGAGTATGTAGGGGACGACAAGCACCCCATGCCACTCCCAGTGGTACACCTCAGCCTAGAATAGGAGCTAGAGCAGTCCATGCTCTAGAGCCACACATCAACTCCCCCAAGGGGCATAACTTCGCGTCCTTCGAACCAGCCCCCACTATCAACATATAGATATCATCCCTCAATGGCCATGCCACAGTTAAGGAGCAGACATTTCCGTCTCAGGATAAAGTCTGCTAGAGAGCCTTCATAAACACCCTGACAATCTTCTCTCCTCAGAAGTCACCCCAAAAACAGTCAATGGCACCACCATGCGCCCCCTGGGCAGGTTGCCAGTAACTTTGACCTTAGGGGAGCGTCAATATACTGATGACTTTCACATTTACCCAGATGTCACAGGTACACTGTTGTCTTGGAAGACTGCCAGAGGCCTGAACATTCTACCTGAATGCTACCCGAACCCACCATCACCAATGCCTTCTCAAGTTGCGGCCACTACAACCAAGGAACCACTCTCGGACCCTTGTTCGAATTCCAGCCACCCAGCCATCAATTATGAAATCAGAGCTGATTACCCTGAGGTATTCAATGGGCAGATTAAAACAATTGAAGGAAAGAAGTTCCGTATTGTCCCGATGGAGGATGCAGAGCTATTCTGTGTTCACACACCACGAACTATCCCATTCACCTACAGAGACAAGCTCAAAGCTGAGTTGGAGCTGTTACAAAGCTAAGGCATTATTGCACCAGTCACAGTACCCACAGAATGGTGTGTACCCATTGTCATCACACCAAAAAAGGAGTCAGACAAGATTAGACTGTGTGTGGACCTGTCCCACTTAAGCAAATTTGTCAAGAAAGAAAGGTACCAGTCTGCCACGCCAGCCAAAGCAGTCGCAGGGATACCATCAATGCCTGTTAGATGAGGAGAGCCAACTGCTCACCACCGTTATCACACCCTTTGGCAGGTTCAAGTTTTTACGAGCACCATATGGCATCTCATTCATATCAGAGCACTACAGTCACAGGATGGACGAGGCCTTTTCTGGACTCAATGGCAACCACCGCATTATTGATGATGTGGTCATTTATGACAGTGATACCATGCAGCACACAGCCCAGGTCCATCAGTTTCTCCAAAGATGCAGGGAGAAAAAGATCACTCTCAACAATGAAAAATGGAAGTTTTCCCAAGTTAATGTCAATTTCGCTGGATTCCTCCTGTCTGCCAATGATTACTGTATAGACCAATCAATCACAACAGCCATCTCCAACTTCCCCACACCCACAAACCGTACAGATCTTCGGGTTGGTCAACCAGCTACCATCAAACACACCCACTGTCGCGGGCCTGTTAGCTCCCCTCCGATCTCTACTTAGCACCAAAAATGAGTTCGTGTGGTCAACATAGCTGGACCAGGCATTTGCCACCACAAAACAGTCTCTCACAACTGCACCCATTCTGTCCTTCTTTGACCAAAACAGACCAACACACCTATGCACGAATGCCAGTCACCAAGGTCTAGGATTCATACTGCAGCAGAAAATTGGAGACAAATGGGCACTGATCCAGGCAGGATCTAAATTCCTCTCAGACACAGAATTACGGTATGCCATTGTTGAGCTTGAACTACTAGCAGTAGCTTGGGCTATTCACAAGTGTCAGATATTTCTGGCAGGTTTACCACATTTTACTGTGCTCACAGATCACCATCCTCTCATCTCCATTCTCAACCACCACCGCCTAGATGAGATCGAAAAACCCTCAACTTCAATGCCTCAAGACAAGGATCATGGTGTACAGCCTTACTGCAGAATGGGTGAAAGGAGCTCTAAACAATGCCCCAGATGCACTCTCACGACACCCAGTTTTTGACCCATTACCACAGGAAGCACTAGCAGAGCGAGACTCAGACAACAACCCTGAATAGCAGAAATACGTGCCAACTCAAGTGGGCAACAGCAGAGTATCCGCTTGCAGAATCTTTGTGAACAAACGGAACAGGACAATGAATACCAAAAGCTCCTTCACTTCAGTCAGAATGGGTTCCCTAAACACCACAACCAACTGCCTGAAGAGTGCAAGCGCATTGGAACATCCGGCGCCACTTAGCCCTAGATGATGGCCTGATTGTGTGTGGTTGCTGCCTGCTGATTCCAGCCAAGATGCGGCGTGAAATCCTACAGCAGCTACATGACTCACATCAAGGGTCTGTTCACAGCTAGGCTAGTAGTATACTGGCCAGGAATTGATAATAATATTGACAACATCATCTTGAGTTGCAAACAATGTCAAGATCACCTCCCAGCACACCATAGTGAACCCATCGTTATCAAGCCTCGGTCTGATCGTCCATTCCAAGAGATAGCAGCAGACTTCTGTGCATATGGTGGTCAGGAGTTTCTTATCTTGGTTGACTGCTACTCAGACTATGGCCTGAAATCATTCCCATGGGACGCAACACCACTGCATCCAGACTCATAGCAACTTTGAATTTAAGGAGAATCTAGCTAACATCTCGCTTTTAGAAAAAAGTGAGGTAGTAAGGAAAAAGTTGGGGCAAAAATGTGTTAAATATGATCACACTAGAAAAATCTGATCATCCAACGAACTAAAAAATGGAGTATAAACACCTACTTTGAAAGGGTCATATCCATGCAGAGTACAGTTCTTTTGGCCTTGATACAACCTCCATGGAGTATTGTGTAATGTAAATATGCAAAAGTAATTATTTTTATTACTCCATTTATTACAAGTAGCATTTTTGTATGTATCCAGGTTCCATATCGTAATGGCTCTATAGAGGACTCATTGAAATGTTTTCGCGATGAAATTCCTACATTTGATCTTATTGGCAATACTACATATATTGATCCACATATTCCTTTTGCAGTCAATCCAGATGTACAGTTAGTGTGCAAGTACTTAAAAGAATATCGGGTTAAGGGAAGTTTTTTTAGTGGTATTGATAAATTATTTTTAAATGAACATATGTCACCAATTAAATATAGCGCTGGAAAGGATCTTACTGATCAATTATGTCAAGAACTGTTACAAGAGAATTCTCCACAAATAGCAGCTAAATCAAAACTACTTATGAAGACCTTTGTAAGGTTGGTTTACTGTTATTCGTTTCATATTACACAAGATCTTAATGAAACAATATTTTTTATGGAGCTCTTGGAACTGAATGGGTGAAGTGAAAGTATAACCAGAAATAAGCAAACTTAAACATAAGTATCTGTACATGTTAGTATTCAATTGTACTTCAGCTCTGTACTGAAGAGTGACCCTTTGTACACCACAATCGTTACACAATTTCTTGTTAATTATTTAATGTTTGTTTGTAAAGGATGACTAATTATAATTTAAATCAATTCAATTAATCTCCTATTTTAGTAGTAGTAAAAATGATAGTACAATGACAACAAGAAGATGGTCATTTAGTAATAGCTGTGGTACAAGTGCCAGTTAAAGGGGGGTGTTATGTAGAATCATTCTGCACTGCCACTTATAGATAGAGGAAAATGGAAGGGAATGAAATGTGTGTTTAATGTCTCTGAAGTCACACAAGGTCGATGGTAAGGTGGATTGTAAGCAATACTGTGCTGTGGCTATAGTACAATTTTCTAATTAAATGGTGACTGAACCTATTCACCGGCACAAGCACCAATAGGCGCTCAAGGATGACATTGTAAGGGGAAATTTTTCCATAAAAATGCTAAAGCTTTGCTACTAGCTAATGTAATGTTTTTATACATATATTTTAGAACACAAATAGCTATTACGAAATTATTGTAGTCCAGCTAAAACATTGACATTGGTTGGAAAATGGCTAGAAATGATTCTGCAACTGAGGTGGTGGATCTTGTCTGTGACAGTTTTTCTGTCAGCAAAAGTGAGAGTAGAAGGGTAGAGGAGATATATAGTGTAATTTGAGGGGGAGGAGTGTATGTGTGAGGAGAAGGACTGGAAGTGTTAGTAAAATATTCCTTTGTAGAGCTGTGTTGTTGTTTTTTATAATCCCAAGGACTTTTGAATCGATTTTTTTTATTACAGTGCATCTTTGATTATTCAGTTCAGATACCTTTGGTCAAAAGATTTAGAGAACCATCTGGATATAGGATATTATCCAGATATGTGAATAATTTCTAACCACTACCATAATTAAAATCTTTGACTTTTTTAGTTTTTTTTGGTGTAATAATAATACGTGTACACACACACACACACACACACACACTGGTATATTAATACTTGAGACAGGGGTAGTTATCTTTTGCAGTTGTAAATGGTTCAAACCAGCTGTCACAATAACCATTAGCATTGGGTTAGCTGCCCTTCAGCAGCCAGCTGTCACCTTTAACCCTATAGGGTGTGGGTTATCCAGTGTGAATTATTCATTTTAGACTGGGGCTTACTTTCTGAGTTGTCTGGATATTCTAGGGTATGAATTGAAGTTGGATAATTGAAGATTTCCGTATAGGGATGAATATTTTTAATATCTTTGGAACAAGCATTGTAATGGTGCAGATACTGTTTTCTTAACTGTGTCTGTTCAAAAGTTATTCAAGTATGCTGTGTGGCCAACTCAGCTGGGGTTGACTATTGATAATTGTCACTAGAAGTTTTTCTAGGCTTGGTTGTCTCAAACTAGTATTACTAGTTCCAGTCTGCAGCTGTTGCCTTCACAATATCTAATCATTAACTGTAATTATTCACACTGATGGAGTCAAGAACTGCTACTCCGTAACACTAAGATTTTTAAACCTTGTTTTGATTGCAGTCAGATTTAAGTTCCTATGCTTAAACATCCTACCAAATCTCAACCATTACTTTATCTTAGGCTATGTTGTTTTCATCCTACCAAATCTCAATCATTCCTCTACTGCTTCTGCCATATACGTTAGTCCTTAAGGTTTCAAAGTACTACATTATTTTCAGTGAATTGTATTTACAAGCAGCTTGTAGTAGATATACCACAAAAGAATGGTAGAAGTAAACTTTCATAAATTGATGAGGTAGCTACCCACTAAACGAGGACTGCACACGCTAAGCAGGAATGAACAGGCAGAAATAATTCTAAACATGCATCAGTGGAACACTGGTGATAGTTGACAATGTAAACAAACACACTGTTCAATCTCTTAAGCTGGCCTAAATTAATTTTTGCTTGATCACTTGTGTCTATCAATCCTGACTCAAGAATAGGTCGGTATAAGTGTAGTGATCTAGAGCTTTGTTATGTGTTGGCCATATAATGATTAGCTTTAAGGTGGTATCAATGTGTTTTAGTTTATAGTAATGGAAAGCATGTTCAGTTATTATTAGACATGCATATCGAGCAGAATATAAGTATGAATATATATACACTTTTTTTTTAAATGTTAATAATGTTTTTTAATGGTAAAGGTGACTAATATATATAAGATTGTTCTCCATTGAAATTATTTCTAGATACATGTTCAGGCGGTGCAAATTTTTAGATGAACTTCCAGCTTATAATTACAATCAAGGATTTGGTGAAGTTAAAGAAATTGGAGGGAGGAAACTTCATACTTCAACTAAGTATCTTGGTTCTACGTTGATGAGTACAATGTTAGAAGAAGTAACACAATTTTGTAACTCTGCTTTTAAAGCACAGTGGTCTTTACAGGGATATAACCAAGTAAGTCATATTAAACATGATTTTTTTCTAATTTTTTATTTTTGATTTGACGATATGCTCGAGTTTTAATTTTTATCATTTCAAGTTTTCAATGCTTTACTCTCATATATATACTTGATGTGTTGATTGTGTGAGATATTCTTAAGAAGGAAAAAATGTAAAAAACGTCCCTGCACTTCGATTGTACTAAGCAAAACCGAAAATACAATTGACACATTTAATGAGTATAATTTAAAGAATGGCAATTATGGAAAGTACCTACGCTCATAATAGTTAAGATAACAAGCCATAGCTGAAAGTTGTGTAAGTGTAACTGTGGGGTATAATTCCCAAATGCTGTTGATTCTAAATGAAAATGATGGGTTGATTATGTTGTGCATGGCCTGTGAACCACACCGAAAAACAACAACAACAAATCTTGATTAAACTCATTCTAAAGACTACAATGACGTAATGTCTAGTGTATAAGTGAATTACAAAATTCTCAATTATGAATACAAAAAAATTGTAAGTCACTATTAATTGCTACTCTAATTGAATAATTTAAGCCAAAATCCTATATAGTATTTTTTTAAGTATTAGACTTTCACTATGTTTAAACTTATATTTTTATTGATTTTTATATTTTAGTTAATATACGATTTTAAAGATGGGGGAGTGTCCAGTATTGGCCTGGTAACTCATAATCCAGATAAACTTCAAGGAGAATCAAGGCAAAAATATGAAAACATTGGGATAAAAATTCCAAGTACAATGTGAGTTTTAATGATCTTAATTTCTTCAGAAACAATCCAGTTCAGATGTTTGCCAACATGTTGTCCTTAACTGAATCATTTGATAAAGTATGTTATCACTTCATAATTTCTTTCTCAGCCTTCTTTACTCACCAGATGTATTCTCTCTCTCACAGGCAAGCGGTCCTGAGTTCGACCCAATATTTTTAATTCTGTATTGTTTTTAAAAAAAGTCTGTGAGAGAGAATACATCTGGTGTGCATATTCGTTATATTATGGTTAGTTACTATACAGAATGTTTCATAAACGTACTGTTATTATTGCTATTATCATTGCATCCGTTTAATACTTGCTTTATCAGATGCTATATTTACTAGAGCATGAAAAGTGCTAAAGCTAAACGCTAAACAATATCTTTATAAAATTAGTGAAATAACATTACCTTGTTGTGATTATTTAACTTTAAATAAAGTAAAAAAAACAACGTCATTTACAAGATGAACATGTATATCGCTAGAAAAATATTGAGATTTCCTGTGCTTTCAGTACAGGGCTACTGCACTGTCCATACACCTGTCCTGTACAGAACATACGCAGGTAAGTGTACAGGAAAATTGGATTTGCACTGGCTTTATTTCTCAGTAAACATGAAGTTCATTTTGTCTAGTTATCTTGTAGCTGGAAGTTTAGCTTTTCAATATGTTGTTCTAAAGTAGCAGATGGCACTACTTAGTCACAACAGTAAAACGAGTGGAAAAAATGTGTGCATTTTCCGTAAAAAGTTGTCACTTTATAGCAATTATTTAGAATTTTTTTTCAAAGCACTAAGAATAATATGAACACACAATAGCTTAGCCATCTCTTTCACCTAGCTTCTCTGCTACTCAAGGAAGCCTCTTTCTCTCTTCCAACCATCCAAAAGAGCCTATATTATTTACATGGCCTATATATTATATCAATGTCAATACAATCATATAACTAGAACTGGAGTTAATGCTTCAGGAATGCCTTAAGTGTTTGTTATATGTTGCAGTGTCAATTTTTTCCCTATATTTTTTCCAGTGATTTTGACCAGTTTAATCAACTTTTTTTTATATATCTTTGTATAATCTTCCTAACATCCTTAAGTTTCTGGTGGGTGTTTGAGGGTTGTAAATCCTCAAGCTCACGTGACCCTAAAAGGCTAAGGACCAGAACTCTAACCAAGGCTTTAACCAGAGCCAACCACGCTCACGCGCTAGTAGCTGCCAGGAAGACGGATACTGATACCGTTGTTGCAGGCCTGGGTCAGACTAAAAGCGAAGTTCGCTTGCGCAGTCGACTCCAAAAATAAAGTTTCAATGGCAAAAGTTAAAGATATACACTTTACAAAACTTTTTATGTGAAGCACAATGACACAACCAGCAGTGGGTTTCAGCCATGAATAACATTATGTAGAGACAACTTGTGATATATTTGTGTGTGCATTTAAGTGTTTATGGATGATGATACAGTGGACCATCGCATATCCGAACCTCGTTCATCGGAACAATAGGATAGAACCGCGCACTTGGTAAAGTATCGCTAATAAATTGTACTATCCACTTACGCGCGCTAATTAATTGTACTATCCACTTACACGCGCGCTGAAAAAGTGCCGCTGCTACTTGATTCTTTTGCTATCTATGGCTGAGCATAGCGGTACAAAACGAAAGCAAGTTGTGCTTGCTATTGTAACCAAGTTGATCATCCTTAAAAAGATGAAAGAAGGAGTCCTCAGGCCAGGCTTGCAGAGCAGTACGGAGTTGGTCGCTCCACGATTACTGACCTGAAGAAGAACGAACATAAAATTCAAGAATTTGCGGCCACGTTGGAAAATCAAGGTATTGCAAGTAAAAATAGAAAAATAATGAGGCTAGCTAAAGAGGAAGATTTAGAAAAGGCTTTGTTTATGTGGTTCACCCAAAGAAGAGGTCAGGGAACCCCAGTTAGTGGGCCATTGCTGGCAGAAAAGGCGAAGCAACTTCATGATATACTCCATGAGGGAAGCCCTGCTCCTCCACCATTCACTGCTAGTGCTGGGTGGTTGTGGCGATTCTGCAAGCGTCATGGAATTAGACAGCTTTCACTGGAAGGAGAGCAACTTTCAGCTAATGATGCAGATGTTGAGCCATTTAAGAAGCTTGTATAAGAGTTAATGGAATAAAATCAATTAACTCTTGAAACAATTTATAATTGTGATGAGACAGGTTTGCAGTATAAAATGCTACCAGACAAAACTTTGGCAGCAAAAGATGAAGCTAAGGCAAGGGGTATGAAGAAACAAAAAGATCGAGTTACACTTATGGCTTACAGTAATGCCAGTGGTAGTCACATACTACCATTAGTTTTTATACATTAGGCAGAAAATCCTCGATGTTTTAAAAACATAAACAAAAGTATCTTGCCTGTGAAATATTATTCCCAGCGTAATGCTTGGATGGATAGCCATATATTTAAGACAGGTTTGAGGAAGAGTTTGTTCCTAAAGTTAAAAAGCACCTTGTAGATAAGGGCCTACAGCCTAAAGCTGTCCTATTTTTGGACAATGCTCCATCTCATCCTAACGCAAGTGTTCTGATTTCTAGAAATAAAATGATTACTGCTGTTTTCTTGCCGGCCAATACCACTTCTCTAATCCAACCAACGGATCAGGGTGTGTTTGAAGTAGTAAAGAGACGGTACAAGAAATATCTTCTTAGGTAATTGCTAATGGCAGATGGTGAAGGAGAATCTATGGTTACGTTTGTAAAAAAGATAAACATTAAGGATGTAGTGTACATGGTAGCGGAGGCTTGGAATGATATTCCTTCTTCTACTATCGCAAAGTCATGGAAAAAGGTTTTGGGAAGTACTGAGGATTCAACATCTGCAAGTGAGGAAGAAACTTCTGGTGAACAAGATACAACTTGTACAACTCTTCTACATCAGTTAGATAATAGCCTTACACCTGAAGAAATGTCTGACTGGGTATCTGCTGATGCCAATGATCCAGGTCATCAAATCTATTCTGACACAGATATTATTAGAGAAGTTACAAAAGAATCATGTGGTAGTGACACACTAAATGTAGATGATGAAGAAGATGAAGCTGATGAAGGAGATGTAAAGGAGTCAGTCGTTTCTCATGGAAAGCTGCAGAGATGCTTACTGAAAGCTTGAAATGGTATGAACAGCAACCTGAAGCTACTGCTACATTAATTTTACTATTGAAGCACATAAGAGACCTGGCACACAAGAAAAGATACAGTAATTTAACACAAACTAGCCTTAAATTTTACTTTAAACCTTCTAGACAATAACAGTCATGATTTGTGCTACTTAATCCCATCTTCATTTGCTCTCAGCATATGATGGACCTTGTTCACTTCCTTTGGAAACTCTCTATTTATTTCATTGAGTGCCATACCTCTAAACCTGGAACATGAATGATTGTTTATATGCAATGTATTATATGATATATCATTATTATTACTATTTAAATATGTTTTTATGAATAATTTTTCACATCCGAACATTTTGCATATCTGGACATGTAATTTTTTATTTGAAATTTTACCAATATTAATGAAACAGCTGCTATTATCACTTCTTACCCTCCTATGATATGTTATCAAGTATTTCAATACTGTGCGCGCGGGCGTAACTCCGCCGCACAACAAGAGTTCATCTTACTCGAAGGACCAAAATGTTCGGCACTCCTCTGACGCAAGGAATCAATTCAGCCGCAACCGCTGTCACCTGCAGTAATTGCAGTCTTGGCCAAGCTGATAAAAAGCGCGTACTCTACCACCCGCGAGCAATAGTTTGGTTAACGCAGAAAAAATAGACCTGTATTTGAACATAAAATATATAGATGACATGAGACAGAAACAGTGTAGTTTAGAAAAGGCGGAGTTCAATGTTTCCCAAGAAAGTCCATACTTTACCAGACCGTCCCTTTTCTTGCATAGGCCCGAACATCCTCCCGGGGCGGAAGGTGGGCTAGTCCTCGACCAGCAGGACCAGCCTGTTCACAGTTCTTCTGTACTTCTTGCCGTTGCAGAGGAGATCCACTACTCAAACCGATCCGTCATCTCCGGGGAAGACATCCACTACTCGCGCCAGTAGCCACTCGCGGATTGTCAACGTCTCATTCTTGAGCAGGACTACATCTCCTGGTTGGAAGTTCCGTTGCTGGAGGTGCCACTTAGCTCTGGCGCTGAGAGATTGTAGATATCGAGATCTCCAGATAGTCCAGAGATCATGCCTCAGGCGTTGCACTAGGTTCCAGTGTTTGAGAGGAGCGACTGAAGTATCGACATTAATACGAGACAGGGGGGGTGACTTGATGGGACTTCCGATCAGGAAATGTCCGGCGGTGAGGGCCAGCTCCTGATCAGGGTGAGTCGAGGTGACTGGGGCCAGAGGTCTTGAGTTCAGAATGGCCTCTGACTCTACTAAGAGAGTGTCCAACTCCTTGAAAGTCAGGGGGCGAGAAGATAGGAGCTTCTTCAGTGTGGCTTTCATAGCCCTTACAGCGGACTCCCAGAGACCGCCGAAATGTGGGGCTCTGGGCGGAGTCATCTTCCACTTCATCCCACTGGACGTGGAGATGTGGGAAAGTGACTGATAAGTCTGGGGGTCCCCTAATAGGTTCGGACTTCCTGGAGTTCTCGTTTGGCACCGACGAAATTCGTGCCGTTGTCTGAGCATAGAATTGATGGCGTGCCTCTCCTGCCACAGAACCTGTTGAAGGCTGCTATGAACGCATCCAATGTCAGATCGGAACACAGCTCGAAGTGCACCGCTTTTGTGACGAAGCACACAAAGACAGCGGTGTACACCTTCACATTAGTATGCTTTCGGAGGTTCCCTCGGCGCACAAAGAACAGTCCGGCGAAGTCAATGCAAATGGTGTGAAAGGGTGGAGCTGGCGTCGTACGTGTGACTGGGAGGAGACCCATCTTCTGGTTGATGGCTTTGACATTGACTCGTCGACAGAATGTGCACGAACAGCTGAGAAGCTTGACATGATTCCTAACTCCCGGTATGTAGTACGCCTCGGCGAGCACGGAGAGCAGGATAGACACTCCAGGATGTGACAGAGTATAATGACTGGTGGTGATTAGCAGTTTGCAGAGATTGGACTTGAGACTGAGTGGAATGACTGAACAAGCTTCTCTTGTGGCATTCGGGTTGCGGACTCGTCTGCTGACCTTGATCAGGCCGTTCTAGTCCACTGAGACGTTGAACCGGGCGAGGCACGAAGGAATCGTTTTGGACAGGTCAGCGTGGCCTTCAAAGAATAATTCTGGGTAAGACTCTTGCTGAGATAAGATGAGCAGTTTGAGTCTCAACTCAGCTAACTCCTCCGCGGTGAGGGTCTTTGCCAACTCTTGACGTTCCTTGGTCTGATGGGTGTTGTGGGTAAAACATCGTAGCCAGGCAACTATGCTTATGAGACAATCGAAGGAAGAGTATTTTTTCCAGAGTTCCCAGGTGACTTGACACTTCACGATTACTCGATCTTGGGAAGCCGGCGCGTGGAACGACCCAAGATTGATGTTGACATAGTGCTTGCTTCTCCTGGTCTCGCTGAGACCACGGATCTGTAACTCCTCTGGGTGTCTCTCCAGCTGGAGGGCTGAGGCTAGTCTCTCCGTTACTAAGGAGAGTGCGGCTCCGTTGTCGAGGAGCGCTCGAACCTTCTGACGTATCCCACCGTTGATGGCTGTAGCCACGGCGGTGGCTAGCAGAGACAAAGTGAGTGAGGTTGCATGCAGTGCCTTGGTCTCCACTTCTGGCTCTATGGCATCCACGGTGACGGGTGAAGCTTGTTTGTGGAGAAGAGTGTGATGTCTCAACTTGCATTTCCTGCAAACTTGACTGGATCTGCAGTTCCAGAGGGCATGGTCGGGTCCCAGACAGTTAAAACACAACCTTGCTTCCTTTACCACCTGTCTCTGCTCCGGACTAAGTTCCAGAAACTTGAAACATCTTGCTACAGGGTGGGTGCTGACATTGCACGCGGGGCACTTGAACCGTTCCTCAGTGACGTTGTGGACGGTCCTGACTGGCATACTCGATGTCGAAGAGGCAGACAGCTTCTTGACGTAGGGCTGACTCTTGGCTTGGAAGGAGCTCTTGACTGGCTTAGCTATCATCGACAGTTGTCGCAATCGAAAGAATTCCAATATGTCTCGGATGCTCGGCGGAGTGATTTCTCCAGCGGTATGCCGTTCCCACTCACTGGCCATGGTTGCATCGAATGCTTGGGTGGCGAGGCATCCAAGGAACTGATCCAGAGTGTAGCCCTTACTGTACGTGAGATCCCCTCAAGGTGTGCAATGAAGTGCTCTCGTAGACGTAAGATACCTTCGTAGTCATAAGTGAATGGGGGTGGCTTTCCTAGGGCCATAACATGTATTGGGTACAAGACTGCTGGGAGGCCGTAAGCTGCTTCCAGTTCCTCCATATCCGCCATCCCCTCGACCAGCTCTCTCGACCCAGCAAGTGACATATACGATCAGGGATGGGGAGGCCCACACCTGAGGACTCCATGACTGAAGTGAACAACGCTCTAAACTTCTGCCAGTCTGTTGCCTTCCCCGAAAACTTGGGAAAGGACAATGCTAGCCTTGTGCTATATGGCGGACTAGGCTTAGCCTCAACGGCATCGACCTTGGATGCTGCGGGACTGAACTCCTTGTCTCGGTCTGATTCTTCTGATGCTCGACAAAGGACTTCATATAGGGACCGGTGGACTCGACTCCTCAGCCCTTCCAGGTCCGGGTCATCCATATGGACTCGAGTAGCTTTTCTGAAGGCACTGTGTCGTGTCTGCAACTCTGAAAGGCGATCTTTTATGACGAACGAGGAGGAGAGGGGAAACCCGGCCATTTCACTCAGGGCGTCTGCCAAGTATAGGATGAGGCAGTCTAGGCAATTTTCCATTTCCTCGGTGAGGCATTGGTATTCTTCCATGACTGCCTCCCCGTTCTTACAGTCTTCGGCATGACCAGGAGAAGTCTCTGTCAGCTCCTCATGCCTCTTCTGTAAGGCACCGAAGGAACGTAACTGCCTGTTGAGGTCTCTGAACTTTCTAACCAATTCCTCTCGACGAAGTTTCTCAAAGGGCGTGGCGAGAAGCTCTTTGAATTTGTTGTGCAGCTTTTTAAGCTGGGACTTCCGTGCTGATCTTTTGACTTCAATCTTCTTGGCGTCATGTATGTGAGCGTAGGCAGCTATCTCCTCAGCATCAGAGGCCATGGCGATGTTAAAGTTAACTGAACACTAAAGACTTCAACAAATGACATAGGATGGCGAACGCAAGCAATTAAATCGGGCGGACGAACATAGGCTTAACGAACGTAAGACGACGATCAACGGGCAACAATGGACAATGTAGGATGAAGAACGTAAGCGATCCAGACGGACGGATGAACGCAGACGTAACGAGACGAGTTCACTCGGACCTGGTGAACGTCGTTGTGGAGGGCTGGCACGGATCTTCAAGCTAGAAGATCCGGCTCGAAGGACCAAATGTGCGCGCGGGCGTAACTCCGCCACACAACAAGAGACAAAATGTTCGGCACACCTCTGACGCCAGGAATCAACTCAGCTGCAACCGCTGTCACCTGCGTAGCAGTCTTGGCCAAGCTGATCAAAAGTGCATACTCTACCACCCGCAAGCAATAGTTAAGTTAAAGCAGAACTTAAAATAGACTTGTATTTAAACATATATAGATGACATATGAGACAGAAACAGTGTGGTTCAGACTGGGCGGAGTTCAATGTTTTCCGGGAAATTCCATACTTTACCAGACCGTCCCTTTTCTTGTTCGGCCATAGGCCCGAACAAATATTTTGAAATAAGGGTATAGAATAATAGTGTACAAGTTTCTAAATTTCAATGAAATGGAGCTAACCCACTCATATTTCCTGCTCTCACACTCCTGTCTCTTTTACTACTGCTTCAAATTCATCACCCCTTGTAATTGGTTGACTTTAATTTCTACTGGACTTTGTAATGCTTCATGAGACTTCATCATTACTTTATACTATTCTAACCCTACAGAGAAATTAACTATTTGTTTTTATCTCTAGAGAGGCAAAATTGCTAAGTTCGAATAACTTGGTTATCGTGAATGAGAAGCCGTACCTCTCATCAACAGTCCAATTAATTGTTAAAGAGTCCTCCAAAAGTAATGTAGTTTCATCCAATTTTTACTAGCTAGTCAAAAAAACCTGACTTTTGGTGTCTATTTAATCCTGTATAACTTTAATATTATATTTTTGTGATTTATTTAAGTGATTGATTTTTATGGCTGCATTAGTATGGCCACAATGATTGAAAATTGTTTGACATAATAATTCTACTTAAGCATATTATCAAAGATATCATTTTACCTTTTATTATTAATTGATATTAGAGAACTGCACTCTCGAGTTATTTTGGATGAGTACCTCTCTCGTGCTTTGAATATAGCCCTTCAAGATGGAAAAGTTGCTTTAATTGACCAGTCTAAATATGTTTTAACATTAGATTATGCAATGAAAATGCTTGATATTCATGAACGTCTTCAGTGTGGTATTCCAGTTATTATAGAAGGAGAAACAGGAGTTGGAAAAACAGCACTTGTAGAAATGTTGTCAAAATTATGGAATCAATCTATTTTCTTAGAATGGAGTAAACATAAATGCTTATTTCTTGAGTTTATTCAGGAAAAATTGGAACAAATAAAAGACAAAAATAAAGATTATGAGGTACATCTTAATGCTTAAAATTTTAGCACTATTATATGATTTTGCACAAGATTAAACATGGTTATTATATTTTCTAGATTGCCTAGGTTCCTCAAACAATATTAGCTAAGAATGCCATCACACTCTTTAAGTGCAACACACACACTGAATGGGCCATGGTTGCTATAGTGTGTCAAACTTCTGCTTGCCAGAGATATTATATTTCTGCAATCCAGCAAGTATGACTGGGAGAAAGCACTTGCCAAAAATAAAGGCTGGTGATCCATTGCATCTCAACAAATAGCCCTATAACCATTTTGATCATAACTGCGGTTAATTGCAAAGGTTTCTTTATTATGCTGGTGTGCATGCCATAAAATGAGTTTGTTTGAATTCTTTTGTACTTTTCTATTTACACAAATTAGCACATGAATTTTTGTCGATAATTTCTGTACAAGTCTTTATAGTAAAATTACAACCCTACATCGCCTCAAGCCTAAGTAAAGTGTGAGTCAGTGTTATTCTTCTATTCCAAACCAGTACACAATAATAATGTTTTCTTGTACGCAAAAATGTCTGCTTGTCAAAACCACACCTTAACCCATCTGTATGGCACAATGGTAAGTGAGGCACAGTTGCTTTTCATGGGCACTGATTTGTGGCAAATAGGGAGTGATTTTTGTGATAATACTATTTATCTATTGAGCTGAATTGTGCTACTATAACAGCTCCCAATCATTGCTACGTTATGGCACCCTGAAGTACTTTGAATAAGTTAATAAGATTGAGCAAGTTGGCATAAAGCAACTTATTTCTACTATATTTATATGAAAGTATTCTGATGTATTTTCACTTACATTGTAATTGATTTGTAGTTTTGCTAAAAGTTATTTTTTATAAATACTTATTTGTCAGCAGTATTATTTTCAGTATGAATGTCTACCAATAAATTATCACAGGATTGCAAGTGAGCATAAATTCGAAAATCAGCAATACTGTCTATTGTCAGTCGTTGAAAGTATGTATGGAAGGCATATAGGTCCAGGGTGGGTTTCGTATTAAAAAGAGTTTTTAAAAACTTAGAAGTGGCAGTTGAAATGGGACATAAATGTACATGCTAACCAGACTACTACACTGGTACCTCAAAAAATAAGTTTTAGTTATTCCTTGCATACCAGCCAAATTCAACAACTTTTTTTACTTAAACTGTATATTTTAACTGAAGTTGAGTGATTTGTTCTGTAGCATTGCATTTTATCTATTCTAATACTTCTGCTGATTACGTTTTTGCTTTTTAGTAATTTTTATTTTATGATTACTTCTTACCAGGTTTTTTTTCATTATCACACTTTTATATATTCTATTTAGCTATTAGCATCATTTTAAAATTATTAACCCTCTGCGCATGCGCGAGAGGGTTATAGTAGTCGTCCTGTCTTTTTGTTGTTTGTCTGTCTGTCACGCTCTGATTTTGGAGACTGCTGACAATTAACCGTTGATTTAGGTATGAACTTACTCAGAACCAATATTTACGACATTTCATTGTGCAACATTTCGAATTTCGGGCTAATTATTGAGAAATCTCGATGCTTTCAGCTCCATGTAAGTTCCAGCTTTTGTAGGTAACACCCCCTTGTGTCATATCATAATCACAAGAGCAAATAATTTCTTGCAGCCTGCGGTCTAGTTTGCTTTATGCTCAGGGAAGTTAATGGAGATGAAAGAAATGAAGTTTCACATTGAAAATATATACCTGTAAATGTTTCTGGCCTAATTGGCGAGCGAGCGTAGCGAGCGAGACACTTACAGTGGTAACACAATTGAAAATCAGGGATATGAGTTTGTTTATATATGTGTGGACGTACGTATGTCATTTTGTACTTTGACCCTCGCGTATTTTTTGTGTTCGCTCCATGTTCGACCCCGTCCCAAACTTCACTAAACAGAATCCTCCGGTTTAGCGATCATTACCCGTATGACCTTAGAAATTGAATTGTTTACCGCTTTGAATTCTTTTGCGGTTGCAGTTAAAACTCAAAAACTTATGGGAGCTCCATTTCTATTCGAGTTAGTGGCGGTGGTAAGTTAATACGCTATTTGTCACAGTTATAAGCCCTACTCAACAGTATTTACTTGAAAATTCATTGTCCACTGGACGAACCACGAAGGTAAGTCTTGCGTAGGTATGTTCAGTTGTGTGAAAGTATTGTGTGTTACGACTACTAATAAGAATATCACAAAGAAAATTTTAAATAACGTGACTTGATTTTGTTGCTTATTTTTCAATTCAAACAGTTGAGGGGAGTGGTTACTACGGCATTGAATCTCCTTTACAGCATAAGCGTAATATAACAACGTGACTTTATTTTAGTTGTTTGGAGGTTAGTTGTTAAAATCAATCGTTTAACAATAGTGTAGTTTAAGGCTCGCTTGCCATTTGTGCTCAAGTACACTACTAATTTATATATATGTTTGGACGTACAGTATGTATGTCATTTTGAACTTTAACCTTCTCGTATTTTTGTGTTAGCTAATTGTTCAACCCCGTCCCAAACTTCACTAAATGGAATCCTCCGGTTTAGCGATCATTACCTGTACAGGGTTTCATACAGGATTTTTTTCTGGGGGAGGGGGGGGGGGCACACGTTTGGTTGACCACACCCAATTTGCTGAAACCACACCCATTTAATTAAAAAATCTTCTCAGGTCTAGAATTAGTGACACCAATCTTGGAAGACTAATGTGTATTGCAATTGAAGGACCTCAATTAACTGAAGTGAACTTTCACCAACTATTAGATATATACAAACAACAAACTCACAGAATACCATTATAAATCATAACCACAGAATGACATTAAGTAGTAAATGTTATTAATTTATTTCATGAAATTCTGGGGGGGGGGGGGAAACCCTGCTGTATCATCCTAAAAATTGAATTGTTTACCGCTCTGAATTCTTAGTTAAAACTCAAAAACTTAACGGAGTTCCATTTCTATTCAGTTAGTGGCGGTGCTAAGTTAATAAGGTATTTGTCACAGTTATAAGCCCTACTAAACAGTATTTGCCTGAAAATTCTTTGTCCACTAGAGTAACTACGAAGGTAAGCCTTGTGTAGATATGTTCAGTTGTGTGAAAGTATTGTGCCTTTACTTAGCTAAAGAATATCACAAAGAAAACGTGGAAATAATGCTACTTGTTTTTGTTGTTTGTTTGTTTTTTATTCTAACTGTTGCATGGAATGGTTACTATGGCATTGAGTCCCCTTTACCGTATACACATAATTTAAACTTGACTTTTTTTTAGTAGCTTGAGTATTGAAGTTAAAATTAATCGTTAACAATAGTGTAGTTTTAGGCTCGCTCGCCATTTGTGCTCAAGCACATAATTAGTTAGCTTCTCTTATGAAGACAGGTTTCCATGTACCATTTTCATTGCTCGAGCTATATTGATGCCAGAGTATTGCTTATTCTTTTGGTCTGAGATTATGTTGTATTAGATAGGCAGTTCATTATTTACTGTTTTAATTGTTACATTGTATGTGCAATGTCCATAGCTTAAGGAATCACCTTTAGCATAACATCAATTTCAATATTACTTGAAATATGCGAGATTTTATTATTATTTTTTTAGGCATGTTTAAGTTCGTTGCAAACCATCCTGTATGAAGAAAGATTAGGGATTGTCTCAACAGATTTTCAGACCAAGGTGTGTTCTATTAGTAAGTACGTGGTTGAAGGCCCCGAAGCATTTCATGACCAAATTTTGGACAGCTTACTTTCTATAAAGAATGCTTCAGTAATCAGTATGTTATCAATTCAAGATACACCTAACACTTGTTTAGAAAAGTTGTTTAATGCTGCTCTTGAGGAGAAATCTTCAATAAATACCTCAAATTTGCTCACTGCTGTCTTAAATGCTAAAATAGTCTCCACGTTTTATAAAATAAACGTTCATGGTGATATGACATCTTCAGAAATAAAAAACGAACTAACTCCAGCAATAACACAAGCAGCAAATATGTTGGCCGTTTATAACAAATTGCACGATAAATTGTTTGATCAACCTCAAGAAAGGGAGATAACTTTATCAGCAAGTTGCAGTGATTCTGATGCAGACAAAGAGTCATGTACCTCACAAATGAGAGTTTCATCAGAAAGTTTATGTGATGATGATTCCAACCATTACTTGTCATCTGATTCTGTTTCATCAATGGAGATAAATGAAGTTGCAGTTGATTGTGATGCACGTAGTCATACATCTACTACTTTCATTAATATAACTAAACCTTATGTTACAGTAAGTTAATTTAATTATTGAGAGTTTGAACAAACATTTATGTGGTTATATTATTTGAACTATGGTGAATGTTATGCTATTTGCTATATTTTTAGTCACGCTATTGCTGGATTGATGTAATAATGTGTAACATTTGACATTAGAAGGAACTGAAGGATTATAGGCATTGTTTGACAATACTTTTTTCTTGAAAATCGTAAGGCTTTACTGTTTGCAGCTAGTAAGAAACCAATAATTTGAAGTATGCTGATTTTATTTTATAACACCAATGCATGTTTCATGTGCTTGCTAATAACTCACAATCAAGATAATCTTGTAAATATTTTTTATGGTAGTCTATAGCCGATGTCAGATCTAAATCAAGACAGGTTCTGTGTAAACTGTTGATGAGAATTTCAATTTTCAACTGATGTTATGGTACAATAAAATTTAGCTTTTGGCAAAGTTTGTTGCAACATTGTGTTGATAAAAATTGGAATTGTCCTCTATTGTGATTAATTTCTTTTGTAGCAATGTATAAAAGTTTTTGTATGTCTTAACTAATGATGTGCTTAAGCTCCAAGGACAAGTGAGCTAGCCTAGAAACAATATAGTTGTAGCATTAAATCTGCATAATCATGATTATAATAAGTCAAATCAAGTTGAATAGGGTCAAAATAAACTAAATTTGTTCAACTCAACCATATGTTTGGCACACTAAAGTCCAACTATTCACTGATCAATATCTGTAAAAACTATGCTGTGATTCTTGTTCGTTGTGCAAACCCAATTATTATAAAATACAGCCTTATTATAACCAGTAAGTACCAGAATATCTTTAAATACCGTTCAGTAAAATGGTCAATGTCCAGTGACTTGACTTGCAATATGGCCATCCAATAAAATATAGTTGTGGTAAATTGTCATCATTTATAGCTCAGTGAGGAACAGGGTATGTAGGTTGATATCATACTTGTGAATCCTCTACTACTTTGTGAAGGTTTTTTTGAGTTACCATAAATTTCATGAGGACCTTCAGAGCGCTTGTTCCTGCAAAGTATTTGTTGTGACATCTTCACTCTGTTCATTCTGTCCTGAGTAAAATGTATATATCAAAACAGTTTGACCTGCAATTTTAAGCCAAATTGCCTTGTAGGTGATAATTGCTCATGAGGTAAAATTGATACAAGTGTCTTACCTCTGACACCTTGTAATAAGTTAAAGTATTTTTCAATCTAACATGATGGATGTCTTGTTCTTATCTGGCATAAGTCATTTAATGATGTAATGTGTATGGTTCTGACCATAAATTTAGTTGTAGAAATTGCAAGCTGAAGAGTTGAACACAATTACTGGCTTAGAATGTTTACCACCAGTAGTCCAACTATAGTTGGTGTCAGGCATATAAAATAGGGATTTTGATCAAGTGATGTGCCTGTGAACTAATTGTTTTGCATGGTCCTCATAATATTTACAAAGCCTCATGTCATATATAGAACTAAAAATAGCACTGAGTCAACACAAGTGTGTAATTTTGTTAACATGGTGATGATTTAGTGGAACTGTATTAAAAGCAACAATGATAAATACTGTGTAATTAAGAGCTGTGCTACTCTTATTATATTGCTGTTCTGTGGACCAAGGTTTGGGACGTTTTATGTCACCACAGTATTATTAATACAATATATACATACATTTAAGTTCATTGTGTCTTTAGGTATTCTTAGATGAAATTAATACATCATCATGTCCTGGTCTATTTAAAGAAATTATAGTGGACAAGACTTTAGAAGGAAAGGTTTGTTAGCAATTTTAAGTATGAAAAGAAAGAATTTGTGAATAAGTAAATACTTTACTGCAATAATTAGATTACTATTATAATAGTAAGTTGCCCATTCAAAAATGTATGGGAAAAATCGCTGTTCAATTGAAATCGCACGGGAAAAGTGAAATAGCGCGTAACTAAGTGAAATACCTCGGTAGCTAAGTGAAATAGTATGAGTAAGTGTGCATGCTATTACTCATACAAATAGTGATGCTGAAGTTATAATTTACTCTGCTAATAAAGTAATCGTGGTGCGATGACTCTGTTATTATTTAAAGTTGGTTTAGGTTTATAATTGTAAGGCCTACTGCTTTGATTTAAAGAAGTATGTGACCCTGCTGCAACTATAAAAAATAATAAGCCTAATTTTAACTACCATAATGAGTTAAAGTTAATGGGACACTCGATGTGAGGGTTATGCATCAAGAGTCTAATTGATTATTTGGTTGACGAACGAGTGAAATGAGCAAGACGCTATCAGGGGTACCACAATTGAAAATTAAGGATATTTGTTGGTGAGCAATTGAAGTGAGCAAGATAGTGGAAAATTGAACCTATGTTTTACATATTATATGTATCGACAGTACGTGTAACCTGTAATTGTGGGCAGGGCTTCTATTCTTCCTAATATTACAGCTTTTTGGGGGCTTGTCACCAGTTTTTTCTGGTATTACATCAGTAAGCAAGTCTGATTACAGGATTAGGCTCAAAACTGTATGAAAATTCCTTAGAAGTACTTGTTAAGTCACAGAAAGCTTCAGCTAGTATGATAGTGAACACCTTTACCTAATGTAATTTTTTAAACTCAGCTTTTTGTAGTAGCTGACGGTGATTATTGTCAAGAGCCACTGCTTGCTTCCATTTTTTTGTGCTACAGAAGCAAGCAGGTCAAATTTCAATATATGTTTGGACATACATAGGTTTTTTTGTATTTTGACTCCCTAGTTTTGTATGTTCGCTTTGTGGTGGATCCCATTTCAGACTCCACTAAACAGAATCTTTTTTAAAAATGATTTATCCCCATTTAATTAGGCTGGTTCTAATATCGTTCGAATGTTAGGTCTTACAAACTTACTGGAGTTCATTTTCTTAGCAGTAATGTTATTTTCATTGTTCTTACCTTACTTGAAAATCCATTGCTCAATAAGTCATATCGCTAAAAAATTACTACGGGAGCCTTATGTTGGTAAGTAATCCAGTGAAAATATGAGCATCAGTGAGTTGTGTTACGCAAGTACTAAGCTAACAAAAATTTTGAAGCAAACAATAAATATTTAGGTTTAGGCTCCAGACTAAATAGAACTAGCAAGTACCCTGCCACACCATTGCAATAGTGCAAGATAATTCGTACAAAAACTATATAGCTTTAATAAAGCTATCTGACTGAAATTTCGACTGGCACAGCTTAAAACAGGACCACACTTTGTAGGCTTTCTGCTGGCTATAGTTGGACCTCCAATAGTAAAACCAAATGAGCCCATGAGGGCCCCAACATCTATGTGACATTGATACTGAGCATTGGTTGAACTTACAAATCTCAACTAAACAAGTGGATGGCTTCAATTTTCTTAAACACATAAGTGTCGCCTCAAGAGCCTATAAACAAAGAATCGGGGTGATTTATTGGAAACATATTTTTATAATTTCAGAAATGAGACATAATGTAAACGGAAAAAATTAAAACAGCATCGTAGTTAAACATAATGGCCTTATTTTACCAAATAACGCACCATTTTCCTCTGTTTTTGTTTTTGTTTTTTTTAATCATTCGACGGCCATTATAGGAATTTGAAATTGTATTCTGGCACCTACTAATATATATATATATATATATTATAGAAGCTTTTAAATTACATCAATGCAAGTGTAATTTAAGCCTGTATTTATCAATATCACCTTTTCCCCATTGTTATTTATATGTTATAGACTCATTTTCAATTGCATTGGTTAATTGTTCATGATTAGGTAACATTAGAGAAAGAGCCTTAAGTTAGCTTAATATTGACAATAGTCTATTTGCTTTGAATTTTTGTATATGTGCGCTAACTGATTTTATGAAACTTACATCATCAATTTTGAACTGTTTTCATGTTTTATGTTAGAAAATACCAGATAATTTATTTGTGGTGGCTGCATGTAATCCTCATCGAGGTAACAGTGTTGCATCCCACAAACAATGGCTAAATACTACATATTTTGTTCATCCACTACATCCTACACTAAAGTTATTAAGGTGGGATTATGGAGCCTTGGATTCGCATCAAGAATTTTATTATATCCAAGCTAAAATGGAAGTCATGGACTCAATGGAAGAAAGGGCTGATGTAAGTTAATTTAATTATTAAGTTATAGTATTACAGCTTTGTTTACTTGCAGCTTACTCAATTATCTGATATGATTTCTAAAAGTCAAGAATTGATGCGCAAATTCGCAGCTAATGAATTAAGAGAGCATGGTAATATGTCACAATTGAATGCAGAAATATCGGCTCGTAGTTGTGTTAGCCAGCGAGATATTCAACGTGTCTTTACTCTATATCAGTGGTTCCAGACACTATTTAACAGTGAGAAAGAATTTCAATCAATTACAAACCATAAACAAAGAGCTCTACTTTGTTCACTTGGGGTGGTATATTACTTACGCCTAAATAAAGTTTATCGTAGGAAATACAGTGATTCATATGAGAAGAAAACCGCACTTGATGTATCGTTTAATGAGGTTTTCAATTTTATTTTGAATTACTTTATTAATAAAGTTATATTACCCACTGGAATTGCCCGGACACTTGCTCTTAAAGAAAATATGTTCGCAATCATTGTGTGCACTGTCAATCACATTCCCATTATAATAGTTGGAGCTCCAGGATCATCCAAAACTCTATCATTCAATCAAGTTATTGCTAACTTAAAAGGTCAAGAATCTAAACAACGTCTTTTCAGCAAAACAATTTTATTTAAAGCTCTGAATCCACATTACTATCAGTGTTCTCGTCGCACTACTTCAAATGAAATCAAAACAATTTTTAAAAGAGCAGTCAGTCGTCAAAAATATTGCGATTCCAATAACATGGACACTTATTGCGTTGTATTCATGGATGAAGCAGGTCTACCAGAAGAACATCATGAATCTCTAAAAATTTTGCATTATCACTTAGATAGGCACGAAGTATCATTTGTAGCTATCACAAATCACATTTTAGATGCAGCAAAAACTAATAGAGCTGTGTCTTTATTTCGACCTGATGCTACATTAGATGATTTACAAGTGCTTGCAAAAGATTGCTTATCTGTAAGCTCAGAAAGTATACAGTTTGACAGCTCTGATAATTTAAGTCAAGTACGTTCGTTTTGCAACTCTTTTACTACTTTGATGGAAGAATCACACTTTCAGAACTTTTTTGGTCTTAGGGATTTTATTCACTTTGTGAGTTATCTAAGAAGAAAAAGAAATACAAAATCTTTACCACGATTAATTATGGACAGTTTGGAAAGAAACTTTAATGGTACTGACCATTTTAAAGATATTGCTAAAGTTTTTCTCAATAATTTTGGGAAGGACATTAATGAATTTCAGCTAAAAGGCAACCTACAATCTTTTGAAGACAGCCTTAGTGACATTCCGGAAAAATATGACACAGAAAATGAAGTTAGATATAAGCTTCTTATTGATTCTACTGGTGATGATAGTCTTGTTCGCTCTCTCTACTCTGTTGGCATTTTAGACAGACAAAATACACGCATGTTTATGTGCAGCAATTTTCCAGCTGATGGGGAATTACAGAAAATTGACACAGTTGCTGCTATTCGTCACTCAGCAATGAAAGGACACACCGTCATCATGAGTCAAACTGACGACATTCATGAAAGCTTTTATGATTTATTTAATCAGCATTTCCGTCGCATAGACTTTAAAAATGATCCAAGATATTATACAAATATAGCAATTGGAGCGCATCATAAGCCTTCTCGAGTTCATAGTGACTTTAGATGTGTAGTTGTCATTAAACAGTCAGAAGCAAAGAATACGCCAGGTCCATTTTTGAATCGATTTGAGAAGTACTGTATTACACACAAAGACATCTGTGAAAGATCTGTTTCCAATTTACCTCATTATTTATCACTGCTAATGGAAAATGCCAAAAAAAAGGTAAAGCTATGAAATATCAATGTAATTTAAATGCAAACATAAACATAACACATTTACAATACATTGATTACACGTTTTAAAATTATACTTGTATAACATAATTTTTTTCAATTTTTCTAAAATGTTTAGGTATGGGACTTTATTGAGTGTGCTGGACACAGTGAAAGCCTTTATGGCTTTCAAAGAGAGAATGCATCATCATCAAGTACTTTGGACTCCTTATTGATAGATTTACTTCCAACAGATAGCTTTCAATTTAAGCTAGAAAGTGAAATAAAGTGTGAAAACTCTATAGAGTTGAGATCATTATTTATTTATTTAACAAGAAAATATTTGCAAGTAACAGCAGGATTCAACATTCCAGTGGTAAGTATTCAAACTTAATACTATATGATCCATCAGTGTTTTTTAATAAATAAATGAAGTAATGGTTTTGTTAAGTTTTAGTGTTTTCGCGTAGTAAATTAAGTTAGTTGTATAAAATGTGCTAACATAAATTTTGTTTTTAAATGTGTTTAGTATAGCAACGGTTGCTATATTCTACATTTTTAGTCACAGAATGGCTTGATTAGGTTTAATAAATAAACAGGTGGCTATAAAATGTATTAAATGATATTTAATTATCTTAGTTGTTGCTTGATCATTCACTTTCATTGAGAAAATCCATGAATAGTTTAGGTAGTATAATACTTAGCTTATATTTAAATCTTACTGTTAATTTTAACAAAGTATGACTAATTATGCATAATCATTGTATATTTAATTATCATTTAGTTGTTTAACGTGCTTTTATTGTTTGCATAGATTTCAGAAGAAGAAATACAGGCAGATGGAGAATATTTATATAACTATGTTTGTAATAAAAGTTCCAAATTTAGAGGTGTTTTGAAGGAAACCACTTATAATCAGGCCACTGAAGCTATCTATAAAGCATTTCAATTCCTTATATCTCCACCTTCATCCAAAGTTCTCAGTATACAATCCGTTTTTGTTGTATGTTTAACTCAGGAGATAGTTATTCATATACTAATAAGACGACTTTTACAGCTGATGACCATTGAAGGTATAATATTGCATCAAAATGCTATTCCAGAATCTTTTAGAGATCATTACCTAAGATTTCAAAGTCATTTTAATATCAATCAGGTTATCAATAAATGTTTGCGGACACTTTCCCAAGACACAAGGTATGAGTAACCTTTTTGTTTATCTAGGAAGCTCATTGGACTAAAATTTTGATAGGGAAGATTGATACATAATTATGTAATGTTACATACTTTTTATGACAATATGAGCAGAATTAGTGGACTGGAATATTCATTATTCTAAAGGTCTCTAATAACCGACTAACTGAAAACATCAGTTTGTGTATTTTTGCAGCTGACTTTTATTCCCTATTTATCTTCAATGAATTTTTAATCAGATGGTGTAGCATATCAATTGTTCTTAGTCATGCATGTTTTTACTTGTGTATTTACTGGTTATTTTCATTATAATGAAGGTTTGATTTTAACAACAAAATTTTTAAAAATATTGTAGATATGTGAAGTTTAATGCATAATATTTGTTAACCCTCAGCGCGTATGTGCAAGAGAGTTACAGTACTCAGCGTGTCTGTCAGTCAGTCAGTCATTCTCTCACACAGATCTTGAAGATGGCAGCCTCCCAAATATTGGAAAAAACATCAAAATGTTGCACTGAACATTTTAAATCCCTTTAATGTACCAGAAGTTTTAGTTTCGACTCTTTTTTTTTTAGAAGAAGCTAGTTATTTTTAGGCTATACGATCATAAGCGATTGTTGGTAACACCCCCTATAGTCACACCGTACTCACGTGAGCATATAATTTCTTTGCTTCCCGCGGTAGTTTGGCATTAGATTATTCCCTTCAGTTTACCAGAGTGTTGGAGTTTCCCATTGAAACTACTGGTGAGGCGAGTGTTGCTTGTACGTTTTCTCTTATGAAGGCAGCATTAACGTCTACAGTTTCATTGCATGAGTTGCATATCAACTTGCTCAAGCTTTATGTATCAACATGCGCGAACATACATATTTGTATATTCATTTTGATACTACTCCAAATAAATATTCTTTTGGTCTTTGTAATAGCAAGCTAGTGTATAGTTACGCTGAGAGTTCGCATTCTTGGTGCTTCATTTTTGTAGGAATAAAATAAACCTTTGGCACTTATATAAGTGAGCTTCACTTAATTATCTTAGTTGTTGCTTGATCATTCACTTTCATTGAGAAAATCCGTGAATAGTTTAGGTAGTATAATACTTAGCTTATATTTACTAATGAAGGTGTTTTCATATATTGACATATTATAATTGTATCTCACGTACTTATACTAATTTTTACTTCTTATAATGTACTGCAGTATGCAGACACTACAAGCGCCAAATAAATTAATCTTATATTCTCGCTCTTCAACTTTGATTCACTCACTTCCTGGGCAATTTTCTCATTCTGATTCTATTAATGATGAGACTGTTACAACCGTAAGGAATATCATTATTAATGATCCAAAAAAAGTAATCATCAGGAAGCTATCTTACCTTACTACACAAAATGCTGTTCAAACACTTTGTAAAGAATTCATTGATTCTATCGAAGTGGAAGTTCTTCTAATTCTTGCAGATATGAACAATGTGTCTACAGAAATAATCAATCACACTCGTGTTATAATAGAAGAAGCAGAAATTGAACATACAGTTTGTACTGATATTCCGAAGTTATTTGTGTTATTACTTCACTTTCCAGCTTTGTTCCACAAGCATTGTTACCCTACATTGTTCCTGAAAGGATGGGACCACATATACCTTGATTGTATTGCCCACCATTCATTGGATAAATTTATCAACATAGAAGACTGGTTAAAAACATCTTGGAGCGCCGCTTTGCAAAATAGTGTTCGTTCTGCATCCTCATATTCACTACAGGAAACAGTTCGTTCATTTATGCGCCCTACAATTCCTATACTGCTTTCTCGTATTGAATTTGGCGACAATAAAGAAAATTCCTTTAATTCCATTATGAATCCAAAGCAGCGATATTATTCTCTTGAAAAGCTTCTATTTAATTATAAAATTGGTGATGTGTTATGTGAACTTTTTTCAAGTTATTGGACACCTAAAGTACAATTGGAAGCTTTAAAAAGAAGTGCAATTTTCTCTACACTAAACCAGTCCAATGTTAGTATTACTGAGTCAGTAAACACTGAAATAAAATCATTATTTTTCGATTTCTGTGTGTTTATCATAAGTTCTATTAATAAAGACAATAATTTTGACATTCTATTTTCGAACGAAATATCTGATACAGAAGTGCCTTTGTTCAAGTCAATATTCAGATTAGTTCCTCTACCAAAACTAAATCATATACCACTACTAAGCAAAGCTTCTATGTCTATTCAACCACTCAAGTTTAAGCCAAGTTTTCCATTTTTTGCGATGGTGTTCAAATTGTTAGAGGATCTTACTCAGAATTGTCTAGAATTAACGAATATAGGCTCAGAGTCATTTAATGAGGGAACAATCGTTCCAGAAACTGATCCTGAAGAAAGGTTAAAAAAGCTGATTAAGTTCATGCTGGACGACGTGCTCAAGTTGAGAAGTGTAAGTATAATAATCATGTGTATATTTTCTATGTGTAGCAAATTACATTGGTCTAGTACTGAGTACTTTATGGGGGTGTTTGATGATATTATTTGATATATATCAGTAAATTGTATTTTGTACTGTTTATAATTTAGTTTAAGTCAATGTCACACTAAACCATAGAGTACTTAAAACTTTGTTAAGTTATAACATTTATTTGGTACTGTGAATAGTATTTTTATCAGATGTATTTTTTTGCTTATCATGAATATGTTTTATATTTTGTTTATACAATGCAGGACTATAAGAACAATATTATTGGCACTGTGCTAAATTTTATGGAGCTGGATGAGAGCATCTGGAAAAAGTATTTTTTGGACTTCATTACATACAAGTTGCATGTAACAATTATTGACTCTGAAAGTGATTTGAAGTTGCGATCTGATATTCCAATTAAAATACTTCAATCTTTTTTTGCACAATTGAACACGTCGGGACACATAATGGCTAATAGACTGGTTGAGCTACATTGTCATGCTGCAGTACATCACATAAACCTTGCACAACTAGCAATTCTTTTGAGACCATTATGCGAAGTGCACAAGGTAAATTTGTGTATATTTTCTTAAGTTCTTATTCATAATGTAGCTATTTATAATAAATCCATAGAAACACTAAATCACAAAACTAATTATGTGAAACTTTTGACTTATTCGTACATTGTAACTGCCGTAGTATTAAAAGTAAACAGTTTTCCTCATAGCGTTACCAGTGAAATTGTAAATGTTCACTCTTAATATTTTTAAATTGATGAGACACTAATTTTTAAATTTGGCCGTATTACTTTGATAATGTTTAGCAATGCTCATTATTTAACTCACTTTATGATTATATGTATACTTAAATTTATTTACAATAATCCAGTTGGGGTGTACAGTTTCGAAATTTCTTAATCATGTCAATTGTACAGTACATGTATATGAAATCATATTACTTTCATTATATATAATATGCATATGTATTTTATTTTTCAGCTTCATCTCAATCTTCAAAGTTTATCATCTGAACTAACTCAATCGTTTACGTCGGAAAGTAATACTGAGCAGCTACTATTAAGTATAAAACCTAGCTACCCAATATTTGGGTCACCTGATCATATATCAGAATTTGTAATAGCTACTTTATTTGAAACACTTCAAAAATGCATAAAAACAAGCAACAGTCTGAGAACATGGCATTCTACTTTTAGGTATATTATTATTATTGTTATTATTATTGTAGTTGTTGTTCTTATAAGCTATATGTATTGTTACCACTAGTGATGCGCTTGAGCACAAATGGCAAGCAAGCCTAAAACTACACTATTGTTGAATTGTACTTCTAACACTCAAGATACTGAAAAAAAGTCAAGAGTTTTCAAATTACGTATATACGGTAAAGGGGTTGAATGCCATAGTAACCACTCCCTGCAACTGTTTGGATTTTTACAAAAGCAACAAATAACAATTCACGTTATTTGAACGTTTTCTTTGTGATTTTCTGTTGCTAAGTAGTAATTGTAATGCACAATACATTCACACAATTAAACATACCTATGCAAGACTTACCTTCGTGGTGAATCTAGTGAACAATGAATTTTAAAGTAAATACAGTTACGTAGGGCTTATAACTATGATTAATAGTGTATTAACTTACCACCGCCACTGACTCAAATAGAAACGGAACTTCAGTAAGTATTTGATTCAATTTCTAGGGTGATATGGGTACTGACGATAAACCAGAGAATTCTGTACATTTAGTGAAGTTTGGGACAGGGTCGAACACCGAGATAACACAAAAATATGAGAGGGTTAAAGTACAAATGACGAACATACGTCCCCACATATGAACAAATATCCCCGATTCTCAATTCAACACCACTGTATAACACTGTATCTCTTGCTTCACTCGCTCGTTAATTATTATCACTGGGTATTATTAGTGGATATAGCTATATAGCTTTGTTTTATATTTTTAATTTTGCAGTCACTGTTGTTGTTTTTTTATGAAGTATGAAGCAAAACTGTCATGAGTAGCTAGCAAGCATATATTTGTTCAGTGATTATGACTTGACCATAAGAATGTTACCCACAAGCTTATGATAGTATTTCACAAAATTAAAAGCCTTCTGGAAGACCATTGTCCAATAGTTGGATGCCTCTTTCAATGCTTGACAGACTACTGTTTTTGAGATCCATTGTTGATGAAAGATTGACTGACTGACTGACTGACTGACTGTCAAAGTGACCTCTCACGCATGCACATTAAAGGTTAACTAACTTATGACGAAATGCTGGATATATAGCAGGATATATACATCCAGCATTTTGTCATAAGTTAGTTAACCTTTAATGCTATAGGAAGGCAACCATTTGTAAAAGATGCTTGTAAAAATGGTAAACAAAATGGCCACCATTGAAAATTTCATGAAGCCCTTAGTTATGATTTTGTGTATGCATGTGTGATCGTAGTTTTTTAATGTGCTTTTTTGTGTGTTGTGCACTACTTGTGTCATTTTTAAGATTTGCTGAAAGCACAGTAATGTAATTTTTCATGGATGTTGAATTTTCGAGTCTATGTTTAATTACATATAAACTATCATTGTTTACATGCATGCAACTTGCAATTATTTTGAGTAATTTACTTTCACTTTAGAGAAGTACTGGCTATTCCAACTTTAAAAGAATATATTTACACATATGATCCGAAGTCAGGTTCTAAGTTTATGACCGTAAATATTCCAGAGGTGAAGTTAAACATAATGCAGGTTATGTTTTTGTCTTTTGAAGTCTATCCTGAACTTATTGTGGAGCTACATAAAACAGGATCCAGTCTTTTTGAAAGCTTATGTGGAAAATATTTCATTAGATCAGAGGTATGAGTTTTCATGATGTATTTAGCATTCGATTCATTCTTGCTGTATATTATAGCAAAACTAGTAATATACTTTATGTATATATAATATATATATATTATGTGCATAACGAACTTTAGGTAATTCGTCCTAGTCTCGGTGGTGTTTTTGAAACAGTTAGAGACTTAATCCTCTCAAACAAAGAAGTCTCATTTGAAGATGCTATAAATAAAACACCAATTCTAGATTTTATAGATGGTCTTTTATCACACTACTTTTCTCCCTATTTAAAAAAATATTATTCTGAAGATATAGAATGGTTATTTATTCAAATAAATTCTGGAACTTTCTTGGACACCATTTTAAGCAATAACCACGAAAAGGTAATTTAATTTTACTCATATAGTTGAAAACAGGATTTTGTGTGTGACATGTTTATCTCTCATATTATAGCAAAGTTTTATATAATTGAAATACCTGATTTATAATCAAGACTAATTTTTATTTATTTATTTGAGAACTCCTTTGATTCTACAATTATTCTAAATTTCACATATATAATTGTAGTATCTGAATGCATTGTAGATATATTTTAATTTCATGAAGTTAACTTTTATTACATAGGATTGTTGGAGAAAATATGAATCTAGTTTATACAAATCGTATGTTTCTCTAATTCTTGGAAAAGGGCACGAATTTGAAAGTAACAGAGCTGCCAGAAGTTCTACTGTATTACTATTACATGATCAAAATACACGTGATATTTTAAGTTCGGTTGTGTGTCCCTCAGATAGACAAATTGGACCTAAATCTCCATACTTACCTTTGCATTACAATTATCTAGGTGTTAATTCAAAGGTAAGTAATCAATATTATTAAGAATTTTGTGTTTTTTTATTTAATTTTGTTTTAATGTCTATATTGGCCATTGTTATTTTTTAGAATGATATAATGCAGCAACCACTGTGCCATGTCTATTTTACAATTGTGCTAGAAGATATAACTTCAGATAAAAGGTATAAAAGTTTTAAACCATCTGACTTAGTAATTATCATAAAGCAAATGAAGAATATGGAGCAAAAGTTTGAGCAAGCTTATACTTCTGTAGAGGACCCTAATGAAAAAGAAACAGAAGGTTTGAAAGGAGATGTTATATTGATAAGAATCGAAATTATGGCAGTCATCCAAAGATTAATTCAAATAGTTATTCCGTATTTTAATCCTCATAAACAACAAGGCTTAGGAGAGATACAAAGTTTAATGAATGACATTAACAAGTAAGAATTAATCAAATTTTAGCCATTATTTGAAGTTTATTCACAGTGCTAAACTGGCATAAAAATAAGTTCAAATGATGAAGGGCATTTCTTTATATTCAAAATTTTATGAGTGAATGCGAGAAAAACGAGGACTTTTTTAATATCATGAATCTATATTTTTTGTTACTTTTATGGTACTCTATACAGAGTCACCCATTTATTTGTGCAGGCAACGTGATTACTATGATTTTACTCAGACTTTATGTTAATTTTATGAGTAATAACATGGGTAACCGTGCTATGTCAATTGCTTTACGAGTGCTATTGATCCGTATTAGCATAGGTTACCTATGCTATCACTCACTAATAGTAGGCCAGCTTTTAAAAAAAAATCATTTGCACTTGTAGCTACACTGCATCATTCACTCCCTTATTTCAGGATTAGCTTCCTCTGGAACTTCATTTTCAACGTACGGTTTCTTCTAATCTATTGAAAACATTCCATCAAATACGGGTAGAGCTTCTGTGGTACAGAATGACATTGTCGCCAACTAGATACTACTTGAACTGTACGTTTCCAAGGTTAAGGCTGCACGGTTGCGCACTTACCCGTACTTTAGCTACCGGGATATTTCACTTAATTTCCACTTAGTTTCCGTGCTATTTCACTTAGTTACACGCTATTTCACTTTCACCATGCGATTTCAATTGAACAGCGATTTTTCCCATACATTTTTCAATGGGCAATTTATGCGCCGTACAATTTAAGGTATTTTTTACAAGTAGCAGCCTCAAACTATATTCTTAATAATATTATTACATTAATAAACATATTTAATTTTCTGAACTAATCGTAGTATTGAAATTTAATGATATCAAGACGTTTCAACTTGAGAAGCCTACATCGGTTGTGTGATAATGTCTTTAGCAAATATTTTATTTAGATACATATGATATAATTATAAGTCATGTTATACAGTAGAAATATACTACTATGGATGTATTAATAACTCTTTGTAAGGTATTTTGTGTAAGAAGATGTATGTAAATATGTATTATATATTAGAATTATGGATGATAACATGGAAGATGACTGTGATACTGGACTACCTCTTAGAACTGGTCATGGATATATGCTAATGAGTCATCTTCTCAAGATGTTAAACAGTTCAAATGAACTTATACATTTCTGTACGCAGTCAAATTACTCATTACTAGCTATAAACTGCTTGGAACCAATTATACAAAAATTTAAGGTAATTAATAATTTATAACATGTGTACTCTCTTGTATATAGTGTTATATGAAAAATCATAAGATCAATATCTGTGAAGTTTTAGTGTTTAGTTTTGTTTTTGTTTTTTTAGTTGATTGATGTTTACTGATGCTTTTTGTTTGTTTGTTTTGCTTTTGTTTTTTGTTTTTAATTATTTTTTTACAGAAATCTTCTACTGAAGTGTTATTACAATTAAACTTGCAAAAGAAAAGGAATGGAATGTTTAAGACAGCTTATGACCGGGTGTC
>WLWD01001815.1_pt1 | contig 64678 bp, 46 predicted proteins | sample 6712731 | NCBI WGS metagenome assembly WLWD01 (sample SAMN12718690, study PRJNA576275) | sponge metagenome | isolation source: marine sponge | host: Mycale hentscheli | place: New Zealand: South Island, Marlborough, Capsize Point | collected 2014-11-01
AAAACTGACAATGTCAAGCACAAAAGATATACTATACTTTATAACTGATGGTAACTTGAACTAATCAACATCAATTACAATACTACATGGTAGCTGCACAACAAGCCTTGTGATGCACAGATATAGTTCTTTAATCAATCTCTAATGACTGTTCATGATATTTGGCAGATAGCATATGTACAAACCACAATATTTCATTTATCTTGAAGGTGTTCCTCATAGTTGCATAATACCTTGGACAAATTACAACAGTATACATGCAACAGATCCACACAAAATAACACAAAATTGAATATTATGATACCCACTGATAAAATAAGTCAACAGAATAAAAACCAGTAGGCAGGTATGCCAAAATACCAATATGTTAGGAGATCACTACTTCACATTTTGTATGTCATTGTGTAAAATTTAATGTGTAAAGTTATAAAATTGGATTTTTGACGTATTACAGTGTTGGCAACAATTTCTACTGTAATTAAATAACAGAAATAAAATAGATAAGATTGTCTTGCTAGATTATTTTATATATATCTAATAAAATGCTGCAATGTTTCCCTCCCACACCTCATAAGCATACTACTACAAATGCTGTAATATTTTCACAATAAATTATGTTTTTGGAAGCTGTATGGCTACATTGAGAAGTGAGGTGAGACCATGAAGAAACTGCCACAACCACACTACCACATTCACTTGAGATATTCCAAGGTAAGTGGAATCCAAGTGACTGTAAAAGCTGATAAAAAGTGTTGCCTAGGACCTTGGAAAAAAGAGACCACAAGCTTGTATTTGGTCAAGATACAGCTGCTAAAATTGCTATGGTTTGGGGAAGTGTTTTTTTCCCACATTGGCAAACATGTAGATGAGGTTATTGTGTACTTGTGAAATTTGTGATGCTTCTTTATTGCATCTCCTCCCTTGTCACTTCAAGTACTGGTACTGGCATCTACTGGGACAGAATCCATCAAATTTACATCATTCAAAAATATGTCCCAATACAGTGATTTTTTAAAATGCTATCCTGTTATAATTCTACATTAAAGTTTACAAGCTTTAAATTAATTGATGTATAGTGAATATTGTACAAGGTTTATTTTTTATTATTAGTTTCCTAAACACATTACTCAATGAAGCATGGGATTTATAGTTTTTCAAATTGCTGAGACTTTGTCTGGATTTAAAAAGATTTAAGCAGGACTACATTACACGAAGAGTGATGTTGATAGTTGACTCTAATTGACTATTTTTACATTATCCCATCGCAAACCAAAAGGGAGACACTTGTCTATGTAGTATTCGCGCTTCCAATAAATGCCTAACAGGTGCCAATCCTCGGGGCACACAGGGCACAATCTAAAAGCATCTTTAAGGTCTACCTTGGCCATAAGGGCTCCTTTTCCTAATCTATGACATATAGCAATTGCATCATCTACAGACGCCCCCCCCCCCCCCCCCCCCCTTCCCTGGTTATGCAAGTGTTTATTGCACAAGAAACTAGTTACTATGGTATTCACACATGAGCAGTACATAATAAATTTATTATTCATTGGATACTGCAGAATATCACTCTTCTAATTGGCCGTATTACGCCCATGCTTACGGCACTTGTGTCAATACTAAGCCAACAGACTCATAATATTATTCTCCTGTATCAAATGAATAATATAATTCTCCAGCATTGTTTTGTATAACAACCAAACATTATACACCTGTTGTTATGGCACCTACACCCAGGACCTAATCAAACCTTTTCACTAAAAAAATCAGGATTTGTGAATAAAATTCAGAAGAAGAAAAATCAGAAATCAGGTTTTAAATTTTGTGAAGGCTGATTCACCAGATAAGCACTCATTGAGCACTCAGTCATGTGCCATACACTACAACCATGTTCAGGTTAGAGGATACACCCTCTACCTCTAAATAGTTTCAAGAGTTAAAAGCTGAATTCAATGACTAGTACATATGTACATACTGGATACCATAGCAACTACAATAAGGTGTGTGTGTGTGTGTGTGTGTGTTTTCATTTGCATAAAAGACACAGTGAGCTGTGACTAATAGAAGCAGTTCCACCTGCATTTTTACCACAAAGCTTGGACAGATACTATATGTAAGTATGCTGTGGTTGTAACTAATATCTCACACAACCACTTGATTGTCTCAGCTGCAATTGTGGGAATTATAGATTTGTTGCCTATTATTTTCCAGACCACACTCATTGACATGCTTATTAACTAGTGGTGCGCTCGAATAGCGCAAATGCATGGCGAGCGAGTAAATATATGAATATAGGTAAAGATGATTTGTGAAGGAAATCGCTAAATAATAGCAATGATTAGGCATGAAGAGTTAACAATAACAGAATTACCTGAATAAACTTCGAACGCAGTGGCAAAGAAGCGCAGCTTGACAATTTGCCATTCAGTCTTTCGCCAAGAAGAGAGTAGCTATAAACTTTTTGGTTGAAACAAAGTTGATTCTCCGTGCTCGTTAATTGAAAAATACCGGAACTGTAAACGCTTTACCTAACTTACGTAATTAGAAGCGCGGGCGAAATTTTTTGACGTACGCATACATACCTACATATATATATATATATATCTGAAATCTCAATTGAACACGACTGATAGTCAGCTTCGCTCGCTTCGCTCGCTCGCTGAATTAAAACTTTTAAATCTTTGGATTTACAATACTGATGGTGCAAGCTTGGATTCCTTCGTTCACTTTATTCAATCATCAAGGCTCAAAAGGTGTCAAAATGTATGAATTATTTATAATTCAACCACAACTACAATTATTACAATATTGCCATTGTATTTTAACTACGCATTGGAAATCAATTGAGTTGACATGTGCAACTGCAGTGGAAAAGAATTAGATAATGCGGCAGAATTCCATAAACTGGGCAGGACTTGGGAATAGCCAAGAAAACCAGGAACATCCCGGCAAACAGGGATGGTTGGTAACACAAGCATTCAAGCGATCAGAAACCAACTAGCAAAAAAAACCCTATCAAAAACCAAAAAGAAGTATCATCTTCAATATTTGCACAGTTCATCCATGCATCTGTGTACCGACCTCACTACAAGATGGATACACTGATCACATGGAGAAATGAATCCTCATCCCAGTCAAAGAGGTGGTAGTAGTGTGGTGTAGTCATCCAGCAGAGATGGTGTTGCAGTGCAACAACAGATTAAGAAATTACATGAAGAACTTGCATAATACAAAATTATGTGTGAGATATTTTATTATAACAATTATTATTATTATTTTAATTTTTGCTAAAATGAATTAATAGAATCATTACACTATATTTCTCCACTAGATCTTAAACTACTATCAATAGCTGATAAATTTTACCCATTCTAAACCTGCCATTACACATAATCAAACTCATTTCACTTGTTATGCAGGGTTGCTTGTTTGTTTGTTTGTTTTTCCAGATTTTCACCTATAAGGAGGAGGGGGGTGTAAATTGTAAGGATCAATTTAAGTAGAAGCAGTATATCCATTGATTGACCAATATGGTGTAAGCAAAGCAGCACAGACTCTGGTTGGTGAACAATATGAGAATAAGGTCCTGATAGCTACTGCCAGGTAGTACTGAATGGATCACATTTCATAATTACATAGCCAGAAAAACATGAAGTCATAACTGAAAGACCTTTTTTGAAACTGACACGTGTTTCCTAACTTGAGTATAGAACAAATCTTGGACAAGAGCCAAGAAGAGTCTATAACAATTGAGTTTTGACTTCATTATGAGTTAAACAATATGCAAGCTACGACTACAAGAAAAACTTAATAGTATTGAATGTTGAGCATCCAATTACAATCTATCTATTGAGATAATTTCAACTAACATAATTGCTGTTATGCAAAGATGTGAACCCGAGTTATAAAATGGGTGTGGCTAACATGATCCTCCTTAAAAATAGATACATAGTGTACTTATTGCAGTGGTGTAGGAAAGGAGGTGGGGGGCTGGATCCCCCCTTCCCCCCATAATGTTTTTGGGCACAATCCAAGAATGCGATTTTTTCCTATTAACACCTGGAAATTACAAACACATAGTCATTGAGCCCACCCATACTGCAACATCTTACTACACTACACCACAGTATTGCATAATGTACAGAGAATGCTGTCATATACTTCCGGACTGAGCGGTCATATTTTTTTCTAAGTGCATGCAAGTGAAATACAGCTTGATATTGTATACATGAACTATCTTGTAAATCTCACACACCTTTTCGCAAGTCAAAAACAAATCAGCCACCACCAGCAAAATATCCTGTATGAAACCCTGGTGTGTACAAGACTATCAAAACTAACGCATATGTAAATCAAATCAATCAAACCAAAAAACATTGTGGGTGCATGTGTGAGTGCATGTGTGTGTGTGTGCACCAAGAGAAATACAATCACTTGCACAAGAACAAGCCCACTACTGTAATGCAATACTGCATGTATCCAAGTGGAAGTGCAGCAAAATTTAAGGTAGATTTGCCTACTCATACACATGATAAAAGGTTACATAAAAATATATATGAAAATGGAAATATTATAATTGGAACAAAAACAGATTGATACAATAATTCTGCCGCGACTGTAAACAGATCATGTGCAAATGCACAAAACACTATTCAAGATACTTCTAAAAGATTAGTAAGAGACTTGATATACTGGCTCCAGCTTCCTAGGTCAGGTCTATAATGGTGTGTACAGCCGTCTCCGTATCACATACTAAACTCATTTGAAATTCTTGCATACAAAAATGAGAAGGCTCCAAAAAGGCTGCATTTGGCTTTGGCAATAGGACATTTCCACTTGACCACTAAATAAAATAAAACTTTCAATGATGTTCAGTTCTTCAACCACCCATTAAATTAGCTAATTAAGACTTTTGTTAGGGCTAGGGCTAGGGCTAGGGCTAGGGCTAGGGTACTTTTGGTTGAACCTATCATAATGGCTATTAGTCAAACAAATTAATTAAAGTAAACAGACTAGTCTATACAAGCAAATCAATACTGCTATGAGCCTACACTAAACAATTTGTGCACAAGACTAGTAGGTAGATGCGGTCAACAATTCCAACTTAGGCAATGAAAGAGTTACCCAAACCATGCTGTCTCTGGAGTATAGTGTCTACACTCCACTAGGCAATGAAAGAGTTACTCAAACCATGCTGTCTCTGAAGTAGACTGTCTCCTCCACTTCAACCATTGATTTAGCCACCACTTTATTTTTCTCTTTTTCACTTCCCAACATACGACCAATACGCCAAAACTTTCACACACGTTTAAACTGTAAAACAGTTATTCCCCCCATTTATCACATGACCTGACCCACTATGCCAATATTGTACAAGTTTCCTCCAGTGGGCACACACGCACAAATAGAGCACACTCAGTAATATTGGGCACACACGCACAAATAGAGCACACTCAGTAATAGTGGGCACACATGCACAAATAGAGCATACTCAGTAATAGTGGGCACACACGCACAAATAGAGCACACTCAGTAATAGTGGGCACACACGCACAAATAAAGCACACTCAGTAATATTGGGCACATCACGCACAAACAGAGCACACTTAATAATAGTGGGCACACACGCACAAATATAGCACACTATAAGTACTAGTGCGCACACACAAACACATCTGTATATAACCCTGTGCAACATTATCTATGCAATGTCAACAATCAGCTTTACACTACAAATCTATTAGTTTCCCTAGCTATCAAAGTCAGCATCTTATAAATGGATAGTAACACATAAAACTCTTATCACTCAACTCCATCATCCAGGAAAAATAACTGCTGTAAATCCAGGACACAGGACAATGTCAAAAAATCTAGGACTGTCCTGTTTCAGTTGGGGAGGGAAGAGGGGAGTGGGAAATTTCACTTGTAGGTGAATACATTCATGGTAACAATAACCTGGTCAATACATAGAGTGCATGATATAAATTTCTTTTTAAAATACCTTAGATTGGGTACTATAGATTGCTTAGATGATCTATACATACTCGGTAGAAATAATTACATAAAACAACATCGTATTCTCCAAGAAGGGAGAAGGATTAGTAACAAATATTTGATTTGGTTGTACATACGTTGTTGTTTTGTTTTTCACTAACACACTATTCTATTATAATCCTCATTTTCATTCCAACTACACTCGGCCACCTCTAACAGATATATTTACCTCTGAATGCACAAAAAGAAAAATTTGTCTCTAACTCACACTCTCAACTTATTTTAAATATATTCGCATCATACCAAGTGTTCAACATTTTCACACTATAAACACTGACTATAGAACACCCTCACATGCATGCACAGAGCGTGACATGCATGCACACAGCAAGCAAAAACATGAAAATGTATAACAACTGGTAAAACATATATCATATTTATTCATTGCAACTATACGGAACCAATATTTATGCCTGATGTGCGAAATCCTCAAAAACTACTTCAAATTAACTCACCAAATTAACTCAACAACTGGCTCTTCAGCAGCACACTACATGGAGGACCAGTCCTATACAGAATATCACTATAATGAATATCGGTGTTAATAAATGATACCATTTCAAGCATAAGCCACAAGCAATTTTGTAAGTGGTGAAAATACTTATCATTGCTCTCTCATGTACACATGTGTCCTTACACACACACACACACACACACACCACACACACACATACACACACATACACACACAAACACATGCACCACACACAGTGTGATGCCTTTCTGCCACAGAATGTACTTACACACATCCTTACACACACAAACACACACGTTGGATGAGTGGTGACACATCTGTGTCAAGCAATATTGTAAGGTAGTCAGAATGATCTTCAAAGCATTGAATACAATTTCTCCACTCACATTGACCTGGAATTTGCTGTACATTTATCATATTCACCTAAGCACTCTGACTTACAACTACATCACACTGATACACAACACATGTATGGTGAGTAATGCCTATATCCTGTGTAATGTGATGGTTCACTTTTTGGATGTGGCAAATATGGAAACAAACAGCATAATGTCTATGGCACTTTCATCTTGTAATATAACTACACAGTGCTAAATGTTGCAATGACAGATTATTGTAAACATAGCAATTCCACAATCCCGTGCGTACAAACTGGAGTTGGATATATTTGATGGAGCCATGACTTCATGCAATTCGCGCTAGCTAAAGCTGTCCACTCACCACCAATATGGTGGCGGTGGTTCCACCCACTATTACGTCACAGAAACGGACCATAAACCTACCACCTTAGCTATGGCTAAATAGCTCTGATCTTAATCTTTTATGACCTTTACAATATTTTGCAGCATCCTGATGTTCTTAGTCCCACACAGTGTTTTCTACTCTTGCATTTTCTTACACTCATAAGTTTGAGACTAACTTACAATCTTTTAAAGTATCTTGCAGTCTCTCTGAGCTGAATTTTGCTGCCTCAAAATAAACGGCCATTTAGTCAGTCTGCTTTACTTCCTAAAGACCCCAAAGGCTAGCCACAATTCACATTTTAGAGTTAGCTGATTTTGTTTTCAAATTTCAGGTAAATCTATTAATTTTTGTATATTGCAGAACCAATTTCCATAGTAGCAGTCATCTACAGTCTCTACACACACTCCCTTACTCAATGTCAACTGGGTGAGCTGGAAAAGTGAGCAGGTGTGTGTGTGTGGGGAGGGGGGGGGGGGGGGGGGGAGCAAGGTTTGTTGTTGTTTTTTAATTTTATGGACATTTTAAAATAGATAGCTACCTAACAAAACATATAGATTGTTTCTTCATGTCAGTTGTGCTCTTATTACATCATGCATCTGTGTACCAACCTCACTACAAGATGGATACACTGATCACATGGAGAAAATGAATCCTTGTCCCAGTCAAAGAGGTGGTAGTAGTGTGGTGTAGTCATCCAGCAGAGATGGTGTTGCAGTGCAACAACAGATTAAGAAAGTACATGATGAACTTGCATAAGAAAAAAATTATGTGTGAGATATTTTATTTTATTATTATTTTATTTTATTATTATTTTATTTTTTGCTAAAATGAATTAATAGAATCATTAACACTGTGTGTACATGTGTGAGTGCATGTGTGTGTGTGTGTGTGTGTGTGTGTGCATTGATAGGTATTGGTACATGTACCCGTATACATGGACATTGATAGGTATTGGTACACGTACCTATATACAATGACATTGATAGGTATTGGTACACGTACCTATGTACATGGACATTGATAGGTATTGGTACACGTACCTGTATACAATGACATTGATACATAGGTATTGGTACACGTACCTATATACATGGACATTGATAGGTATTGGTACATGTACCTATATACATGGACATTGATAGGTATTGGTACATGTACCTATACACATGGACATTGATAGGTATTGGTACATGTACCTATATACATGGACACTGATAGGTATTGGTACATGTACCTGTATACATGGACATTGATAGGTATTGGTACATGTACCTATATACAATGACATTGATAGGTATTGGTACATGTACCTGTACACATGGACATTGATAGGTATTGGTACATGTACCTATATACAATGACATTGATAGGTATTGGTACATGTACCTATATACAATGACATTGATAGGTATTGGTACATGTACCTATATACAATGACATTGATAGGTATTGGTACATGTACCTGTATACATGGACATTGATAGGTATTGGTACATGTACCTGTATACATGGACATTGATAGGTATTGGTACATGTACCTATATACATGGACATTGATAGGTATTGGTACATGTACCCGTATACAATGACATTGATAGGTATTCGTACATGTACCTATATACATGGACATTGATAGGTATTGGTACATGTACCCGTATACAATGACATTGATAGGTATTGGTACACGTACCTATATACATGGACATTGATAGGTATTGGTACATGTACCCGTATACATGGACATTGATAGGTATTGGTACATGTACCTGTATACATGGACATTGATAGGTATTGGTACATGTACCTGTATACATGGACATTGATAGGTATTGGTACATGTACCTGTATACATGGACATTGATAGGTATTGGTACACGTACCTGTATACATGGACATTGATAGGTATTGGTACATGTACCTGTATACATGGACATTGATAGGTATTGGTACACGTACCTGTATACATGGACATTGATAGGTATTGGTACATGTACCTGTATACATGGACATTGATAGGTATTGGTACATGTACCTGTATACATGGACATTGATAGGTATTGGTACATGTACCTGTATACATGGACATTGATAGGTATTGGTACATGTACCTGTATACATGGACATTGATAGGTATTGGTACATGTACCTGTATACATGGACATTGATAGGTATTGGTACATGTACCTGTATACATGGACATTGATAGGTATTGGTACATGTACCTATATACATGGACATTGATAGGTATTGGTACATGTACCCGTATACATGGACATTGAAAATATAAAGCACAGTGAAGCAACCTAGCTAAGCAAAGGCAGTTTGGCATACAAACGACCAACTATAACCTATGTGTTGGCTTACATAAGGTAAAGTACATGTTACTGGTTTAGGACAGCTTAATTTGGTAAATGAAAAATATTCTCATCATATACTTTAATGCACACATACACACACACACATAACACCTATAGCACACTGCAACAGCTTAAAAATATTAAATGCTTCCTATTATGACTTGTGTATGTGTGGTGTGTGTGTGTGTGTGTGTGTGTGTGTGTGATGGCTATGTGTGGTGGCTATGTGTGGTATGTGTGTGTTTGTATGCATGTGATTATCCAAGTGGTGTATGTATGTAAGTGGGGTGTGTAAATATGTCAGGTATGTGTGTAGGGAAGTCAGGGTGATGGCGAGGGGGCATGTTTCTTCACAAACTTTCGACTTGGCAATAGCTCTCTCACCACACTGCGCCATTGGAGTGCATGCCCAGTCCAATGGTGAAGTTCTATTACATGCACATCAAATATATTTGGTATGCATTGTGGCAACCAAACGATACTTACCTTCTGTATTGTATACTTTAATTAACTAAAGCATAAGCAAACAATCCACTACTTGGCCAGACAACAGATCATACTGTATAGCATCCTCTAGCAGTGTACAGTTGGCCAGACAACAGATCATACTGTATAGCATCCTCTAGCAGTGTACTGTTGGCCAGACCACAGATCATACTGTATAGCATCCTCTAGCAGTGTACTGTTGGCCAGACCTGGCAGAGTCACTAGACTCATACTGTATAGCAGTCCTCATAGCAGCAGTGTACTGTTGGCCAGACAACAGATCATACTGTATAGCATCCTCTAGCAGTGTACTTGGCCAGACCACAGATCATACTGTATAGCATCCTCTAGCAGTGTACTGTTGGCCAGACCACAGATCATACTGTATAGCATCCTCTAGCAGTGTACAGTTGTCATGGCCCTCTAGCACAGTTGGCCAGACAACAGATCATACTGTATAGCATCCTCTAGCAGTGTCACAACAGATCATACTGTATAGCATCCTCTAGCAGTGTACAGTTGGCCAGACAACAGATCATACTGTATAGCATCCTCTAGCAGTGTACAGTTGGCCAGACCACAGATCATACTGTATAGCATCCTCTAGCAGTGTACTGTTGGCCAGACAACAGATCATACTGTATAGCATCCTCTAGCAGTGTACAGTTGGCCAGACAACAGATCATACTGTATAGCATCCTCTAGCAGTGTACTGTTGGCCAGACCACAGATCATACTGTATAGCATCCTCTAGCAGTGTACAGTTGGCCAGACCACAGATCATACTGTATAGCATCCTCTAGCAGTGTACTGTTGGCCAGACCACAGATCATACTGTATAGCATCCTCTAGCAGTGTACAGTTGGCCAGACAACAGATCATACTGTATAGCATCCTCTAGCAGTGTACTGTATAGCATCCTCTAGCAGTGTACTGTTGGCCAGACAGATCATACTGTATAGCATCCTCTAGCAGTGTACTGTTGGCCAGACCACAGATCATACTGTATAGCATCCTCTAGCAGTGTACTGTTGGCCAGACCACAGATCATACTGTATAGCATCCTCTAGCAGTGTACTGTTGGCCAGACCACAGATCATACTGTATAGCATCCTCTAGCAGTGTACTGTTGGCCAGACCACAGATCATACTGTATAGCATCCTCTAGCAGTGTACTGTTGGCCAGACCACAGATCATACTGTATAGCATCCTCTAGCAGTGTACTGTTGGCCAGACCACAGATCATACTGTATAGCATCCTCTAGCAGTGTACTGTTGGCCAGACCACAGATCATACTGTATAGCATCCTCTAGCAGTGTACTGTTGGCCAGACCACTTCTAGTCTCTAGTCTCTTTGATCTCTTTTGTCTCTTCTAGTTTCTTTAGTCTCTTCAGTCTCTTCTAGTTTGTTTAGTTTCTTCTAGTCTATCTTCTAATCTCTTCTTGTCTTGTCAGCAACTTTAGCATTTTTTTAGTCTCTTTAGTCTCTTCCATTTCTTTAGTCTCTTCCAGTTTCTTTAGTCTCTTTCAGTTTCTTTTGTCTCTTCTAGTTTCTATAGCCCCATTACTCCAAGCAGCTTCTTTAGTTTTATTCCTGCAGCTTTTGTATTCTACGATAGTATTTTGAATTTTACGCCTTATATTTTTAACTTATTTGTATGTTTTTATAATTTTTGTGGGCTTTTATTGTCTTTACGTACATTTTCTAACCTTATATAATCCAAGCAAGTATTTGCAGTCTATACTGCATATGTATACTGTCTAATCAATGTCCCTTGTTGACACATTTTTTTTTGTGCCAGTAGTAGCCTCTAACAGTTTCCAAGTCTCTTACAGTCTCTCCCTAGTTCTCATAGTCACTCACTGGTCTCATAATGTCTCTATCATCATTTCGTATTCTCTATTTATTTTGCAGTTACTTTTACTTCTCTTGCTTGTCATGTATCACACACCTTGTGTGCGGCTAGATTATTTTATTTATTGTGTCATACTTTCTCTTACAGTATCTTACAACAGTCTGCCAAACTTCCTATAACCATCAAGCAGTACCATACAGTGTCATTGTGGTTCTATTCTGGCATAAATATACTCTGTAATAACATTGTTTACCAATAGTATTACAGCCTCTTATGCAGATTATTGTAGTGTGTTCCTGTCTGTAGCTACACCATGCAAAGAGGACACACATAACCTGTGTATGAAACTGTACTTATTGGGCTAGTGTCGCTCCATTGATCACAGTCTCCATTTGCTTCTGCCCACCTTTCACCTCTGAGAAAAAAATTCTATACAATTATATTGTATTTCCATAAGAACTCAATTCATAAAATCCTTGACAATCCATTTTTACACAATTTTTTTCAGTCTTCAAATATTACTTAGATGAATCTTTATATTTCTTTACAGGCTTTTTTTTAACAATAGGAATTCTGTATTGTTAAAAAGAAAGCCTGTTAAGTAATCTAAATTAACTTCTTCTGTTATGTGTAAATGTTTGTAAAAATAACTGGATAGTTAACTATTATGCACAGATCAATTCAACATATACTGCACCTATTGGCTACCAGAAGGTCATATGGAATGGTTCACTGCAATGGATATGGAAAGAGGTATCATCGACATTGTATTAGAATCACTAATGAAGAATGGAACTGTAGAGAGTTACCCTGGTCTTGAAGCATGTGCAAGACTTCATGAAAACATTAAACCTAAAATATTTCTGTACTTTTATATAATAACTTTCACAAATATTATAATAGCTATTAGTAGCATAATTTTACGAAACTGTGAGAAAATTATATAGACCACAACAGAGTAAGCAAGTGTTTGCAGAAGACTGCAATAGGTAAAAACAACAACAACAGTGTCCAAAAAGCACCGTTCCTTAACATTGATGGGGTAACAGTGATAGCTATATGACTTATAAGTATCATAATACTCGTGTTTACAACCCAGAATTTTATACTTTCTCTAAGACAGCAGAGGAACTCAAGGCAGGCTGCAGTGGCGTGGAGAACAAGTGGAAGTGGGTGTGGTCAGAGGCAGAAGAGTGGGGAAAGCTGCTGGAGGCTGTGCTACCAGAAATGGAAAAAAATTCAAGTCAGAGCTTGTTTGAGATTAACCACAATAAAGTGTAGTATTGTATGACAAGTTTAAACTTCTGTTATACATTGGCATAGATATTCGTGGTTGAGGTTTGTTGTTGATTTTCTTCTATTGTTGTTTTTCCTAGGCATTGTACACAGAAATTATCTGATGCTAAAATTTATTTTTGTTTTTATTTTTATTGAAATAAGTTGTACACGATTATTTTAAACTGGCTGAACTGCTTTTATGAATTTAAGAGTGTGAAATGGAGAGTTACGCATTTCATGATAAATTGTGATTATATACTTTCCATGTATTGTTTGGCCCCCTTTCCTACTTGAAAATAGTTTTAACTTCCATGGACACATTTGTGCCAAATTTTCATAAACTCCCTAAAAATTTCAAAAATTACTTTGAGCTCCTGGATCATATTTTGCAAGATATCAGTGTCAGTGGTCTGCGTGTAACGGTTTGTTTCATATGAATTTGTGGCATGTGTAGGTGTTTGAACATAGTATGGTAGAAGTAAAAGAGAGTCGATACTCTGGTGAACTCCCAGAAGGGTCAGCTAGAGCTGGCTGTCAGGAAGTCCATGGACCTCGTGCAGATGGTGAAGAGGTGCCATCTAATATGGAACTCCATCAGGAAAGTCATTGAGAAGAGACGTGCAGATATTGAGGCAGCCATGGTCAAATAGGACACCGGCAACTTGGGAGTGGCACTCAAGTAGTATAGTTGAAGGAGTTTAATTTTGAAAAATTGAAGGTTGAATTTCATGAATTCATGTTGCACATTTATGTTTGTTTGCTTTTATTTATTGTTTTTGTTGTTTGTTTTATTTAGTTAAAATTCTTTATACCCACTTTTATTCAATTAGTATACTTGTTTATTTCTTTTCCATTAATTTATCCTTTGCTAATTTATTTTATTATATATATAATATATACATATGTATACATATATACATATATTTATATGTACACGTTATATATTATCCATTCATTCATTCATTTATTTGAATTTATTGATTTTTCTGGTAGAGGGATAATTTAGAAAGCTCTTTAAATATGTACATTATTTCATTCATGAGAATAGTCTCCGCCACGAGTAGCTTCTGAATTAGAAGTGTCGTTTGTTGTATCTTGAAGCGTTAATTACTTTAAACTTGGTTTCACACTCTATCTGACTCTACTTGTAGCTCTTCCAAGAGGCTGGGAGAGGAAGAGAACAGACAACAATGTGCCTTACTACCTTCAGTAAGTATCAGACGTACCTAGCTGTTGCAAAATAATTCAAAGAATTAGGATATTGGTGTTTGTAGCTCTAGTTGCCATGGTGAGCCCCAGTGGAGTCATCCTTAATAGATTAATATTCTACGTGAAGGTGCAATGTGAGCACAGCCTGCCCATGTACCCATCTGGAGCCTACCCAGTGGCACTCAGACTCAGGGACATCCAGAAGAGAACTCAATATGAGTGTATTCAGATATTCAGTATAAATATCGAGTTTCCATATATTCAATCGTTGACATAACGATCTTAATAACTCTTTTGTTGAAAATATCATTCCCATGTACAAGACAGTAATACGAGGCTTGTTGATGTTGTGGTTGTTATTGTTGTTGTAGAGAGCATCAAGGTCCTAGTACCAGAAATGACATTGAATAAAGCTAAATAACAACAAAGTTAGTGAACTTGAATAAACATGTATGTATGCACATGATACAGATGCTTCTACATCTAACACACACACACACACACACACACCTCTGTATTTCTCATCTAGCTTTCAAGAAGACATAGCAGTGATAGCCAGCATGAAGGATGAACATGGTAAAGAAATAGTATTGACCTGGAGCAACTTACAAACTTCTTGGAGCAGATTACACAGGTACTTACTTTAAAGGCCTATGTGTATGTATGTGGGTGTGTGTATTTGTTACTGTGGACTCATGCATTCGTACATGTGTTTGTAGATTCCCCAGCTGGTGTGTGAAGATCAATTCTGTTCTCTGCATGCTCTAGATATCTATGCCAGAGAATGCTTCAAGAAGGTAAATGTTGACTGCTTTCATAACACATTAATAGATTAATATTCATTAGAGCTTTAGAGAGAAACTATAGGACACAAAATAGAGTTCCAAATTCCGTTTTGTAGGAACGGCTGTCACATGATTAAAAAAATGGTAAGCCATTGGTAAAAAATGGCCGTTCCGTTCGACCACATTACCGTTTTAATCTTTCTTGTTCACTGCATGCCTCACTCAAAAAAATATAAAAAATCGTTTATCCAATAAAATGTTCCAATTTTTTGTTTACAGGCTCCTGGAAGCATAGCTTTTCAGGTAAAAAATTGTAGCCATCCTATTTGAAGCTGTTTCACAGAGAATTGTTAGCTTGACTACTGCACAGTATCGATGTTTTCTCTATGTTTTCTTGATGTTAGGGCCTTCTCGGGTATAGATTTTTACTACTGGAAGTCCATCAGTAGCTAACAGAAGACCTACAAAGTGCTGACCTGGTTATAGCTGTGTGCCCGTAAAAAATTTGGTCTGCAGCTTTATTGAAACAAGTTAAATTTTTGTACGAGCTTTTTGCACTATCCATGTGGGTCTCCTCTGCTGCTCAGGAACACCCAAGTGCTGAGAAAACCACACTAGGAGAATTTTCTCTACCAGTTTGTCTAACCTGACTAATAACCAGAGTAATTTAGGTTTTTTGTCTAATCCAAATAAGCAAGGGTTCGGTTCATTAGTCAATAATACTGTTGAGAGTTGTAGATTCCCAACAGCAGTGGTGTTGGTTGAAGGACCACCCTGCTAGCAAGAGAACACACACAGCAAGCTAGCTTCAGAGGCTGTGTGTGCCTTAGGTGTATGTTGTGACTTAGGTACCTCAACTGCATGCACAATGGAACAAAAGGCAGGAGGAAAAACACTAGCTAAAATATCAGTAAGCTAGGATTGTCATGGATTCAACTGCATTCATTCTTCAAAAGTTAAATTTCAAAGAAAAAAAAAAGTGACAAAATGTTCCAAAAAATGCACATCACTGTGCGTTTAATAGAAATAATAAGTTGGTGTATGCTAATAAACTAATAAATGATAGTGATAATTAATAATAGTGTAGCTACTGCCACTGCAGCAGTGCAGTGTAGCATTGCATGATAATGTTGGTGTTCAGGACCTGAACATACTGGGGCCCCGAGGAAATTGTTCAATCCACAAACAATGGAATAAGAGTAAACATTGCTCTCCTGTATGTCTTGCCTCCGCACTGCACATTTGCTACTCTCACCAATCCATCCCTGCCTGGTGGGCTTGTGTTATCCTGCCCAATGGCCATCTGTGGTTTTTCATTAGAGTATCATCTTTGATGTATACCAGTTGCCCTCTTGATGGCTGTAGTTTCTCCTTGTGCCACTTGTGTCTTGACTGTAATGAGTTGATGTAGCAGCCCTTCCATGCTTGCTCAAGTTTCTTGCTCAACCTCTTCACTAGCTGCCACCTTCTCAGTGAGGATATTTTGGCAGTGGATGGAGCACTTGTGGGAGGAGCTTTGAGGGGTCGCTGCACTAGGAAGTGACCAGGTGTGATAACAAGTTCGTCCTCTGTCTCAACTTCTTCAACATCACTTGTCACGTTCACCAGTTCATCCAGTCTCATCTTCTTTAGTAGTTTCTTAGCACTCTTCACCCCAGCCTCCCACAGGCCTCCAAAATTGGGCGCCCTTGGTGGGTTGAAGTGCCACTTCACCTCTGGGTTGTGAGCTTGTGCTTCCTTCATTATACTTGCAATCTCCTTGGCTGCACCTTGGAAATTGCCACCATTATCAGACCATACTTCCTCTGGGCAGCCTCTCTTGTTGCTCATCCTCCGGAAAGCAGCCAAGAACTCCTCAGTCTCCAGGCTTCCGCATACTTCAATGTGCACAGCTTTTGTGGCAATGCACACAAAAATGTACAAGTACGCCTTGAAAAGCACTGGCTTTCGTGTAGCACCTTCTCTTAGGGTGACAGGACCAGCCATGACCACTCCAGTCTTGGCAAATGGTGGTTGGAGCTCAGTTCTGCAAGTTGGCAGCATGCCCATCTGCTGGTGGCTTGTGTTGGCATTCACCTGCTGGCACGTCACGCACTTCCTTGCTATTCCTTTGAGCTCCCTCTTCACTCCCAGAATGTAGTGATGCTGACCCAAGATGCTGATGATTGTGGATGTTCCAGCATATCCCAGACTTCTGTGCTTTGTCTGCAGCAGTAGTTTTGTGAGCTGGTTCTTGGCTGTGATTGGTAAGAGCCACCTTGATCCAACTCTGCTTCTGACTTGCATGACTTGGATCCTGCATGTTTCACCATGCTGAAGCACAGGCCCCCCAGCTTGGACTTGTTTGATAGGGCTTGGTCTGCTTGTAGTGCTGCCCACTCATCAGGAAATGAGTCTTGCTGCTGTTTCTTGATTTGTAGAAAATTTGCTGCTTGCAGATCCTCATACTGGAGCCATAGACCTTCTTTGTTGCTGCACTTTGCTGCTGCTGTTTTGGTCCTGTCTCTGCAAGCTCTGTAGAATTTGAGTATCCATGCCACAATTCTCACCAACTTGTTGTAGCAAGAGTACTTTGACCAGAGTGGAAATTCTTCTGCCACTGCAACCAAAGTTGTGACCTTGATCTTCTTCATCCCTGGCAGGTCTTGCACTTCCTCCAGCTTGCTGGTGGTGGTTTGAGGCCACTCCTCCTTGTTTGGAAACCATGATGGTCCATGCCACCACAGCTGTGATGTTAGAAGTTCTTCTGCTGCCATTCCTCTGCTGGGTAAGTCTGCAGGGTTATCACTGGATCCCACATGTCTCCAAGTCACATCTGGAACAGCACTGGTGATGGCTGCAACCCGGTTGGCCACAAAGGTGGTCATCTTGTGTAGGAGTTTCTGTAGCCAGGCTAGAACAATGGCTGAATTCGTCCAGCAGTGAGAGTTGTGTAGTGGAACGTCCAGAGTTTCTGAGATGTGCTTGTGAGATGTGGCTAGCAGTCTGGCAGCCTCCAACTCCATCTCAGGAAAAGTTATTTGCTTCAAAGGGCACACCCTGGCTCAACACCAGATGACTTGTGACTGGCTGTTGGGTTGGTAGATGTAGATTACTGCGGCATAAGCTCTGTTGCTGCTATCACTGAACCCATGTAGCTGAGTGCTGCCAGACACTTTTCCAGCAAATCTGGATATTGGGTGGCTCCTGATGATTTGTCGCCAAGGTTGTAGTGTTTCTTGGGGTATGTCTTGATCCCACTTTGTACCTTCAGCCCACAGAGTCTGGAGCAGAATCTTGCCAGTCATGTGGTATGGAGCAACCAGTCCCATTACATCGTAAAGGCTGACCACACCTCTTGCCACCATCCTCTTGGTCACATGATCTGAAGCATCTATTGTAGGAGTGGAGATGTAGAGTGCATCCTCTTCAGTGTGCCAATAGATGCCCAATGCCTTCTGAGCATCTTGACCCAGCTGTTCTTGGATAGGATCACTTTCTCTCAGCTCTTCTGGAATGCTTTCCAACACTTGCTTGAATGAGCTTCTCCACTTACAAAGTTTCAAGCCAGCCTCTCTCAATACTTGGCACAGTGTTTGCTGCAACTTGACTGCTTCCTCTGCTGTGTTGGCTCCAGAAATGAAGTCATCCACGTAGAAAGATTGCAGAATTGCCTGTGCTGCTGCAGGATGACTGTCAACGTACTTTTTGGAATGAAACCTCAGTATGGAAGTGGCCACGAATGGTGATGGCCTTATTCCAAATGTGAGCTTGGACATTCTCAACACAGTCAGCTTGCCATCATTGGTTCGACAGAAGAATCTGTGCAGGTCAGTGTCATCTCTCTCTAGCTTCACTTCTCGGTATATTTTTGAGATATCCGATATAATGCCAACTCTCTTTGCTCTAAACTTCAAGAGAACATCAGAGATGAGTGGTTTAAGAGATGGTCCAGGTAGAAACAGGTCATTGACAGCACTGCCAGATGTAGTCTTGGCAGAGCCGTCAAAGACAGGTCTAATCTTTGTTGAAGTGGAGCTGAGCTTCACCACACCTTGAACAGGTAGATAGTAGGCATCTGCATTCAGCTCCTCTGCTGGCACCTCATGAGCATATTCCATTGTCATGTATGTCTCCAGCTCTTTGTTAAATGCCTCCAGGTGGCCCATCTTGAGCATCTTTCTTTCGTTCTGAAAGAACCTGGCTTTAACCATCTGCTTGGAGTCACCTAGTTTGGGTGGGTATCTGACTCTTGGCAGCCTCAGTGAGGATTATAATTCTTTTGAAATGCTCTGACACAATGTCAGATTAACCCTTATTTTGGTCAGCCATTGTGAAAAATTCATCTGACATAATGTGTGTATATATTATGTTATATTTATATGCAGTTGTGGACAAGACCCAAAGACCAAGAAAGAAATCATATTGGTGATCAGTGTAGTGTGGCCACACACACACACACACAAAGTAAAAGTCTGTAACTTTGCTCTTAGTTATTATCATGAACTACCAATTTGTTCTGTGCTGATTTAAAAAAAAAAATTTCCTACACAGGTGGGAAACTTAGGACCAACTTGAAATTGGAGTGGGTAGGGGGAACTTGAACCTTGCCTTCACCCTGCTTTCGAATTATCTCAATTTGTATAGTTTTACTGAGAAAATTGTTTTCATCTAAAAAAAGCAGTAATGGGAAAAGTGATGGACATTTTTTTAAACTATAATAGTTCATTAGAAAGACAAAAAATAATAATGGAAAAACGCAATGGCAATGAAAAAATTACAGGTCAAACCAGTCATTGAAGTCATTCACAGAGCTGCACGTTGAACTCGATGTTGGTACTTCTGAAGAACTACCACCTGATGATGAAGAAGATCTGGGTCGATATGTCTTGCGTGGTTCCTGGTTGACGCGTCTGGTAGTGCAGCAATCATCCCACCAAAGCTTTACGGCAGCATCTGCGACAAAAGTTTGCAGTGGAGGTCCTTCAATTTGGATTTCCAGGAGATCAGACAGGGTGTCTGTGTTCAGTTGCGTTCTACGATCAGTTTTTATTATTTTTAAAGTAGAAAACATTCTCTCAACTTTGCTATTAGCAAAGGGCAAACTAAACCGAAGCTCTACAACTAGAAGGATGTTAGGCCATTTGCTAGAATCCCGAACAGAATGAAGCTTATACCAAATGGATTGATGGGAATCGACTGTTCTATTAAGATACTTCCTGGAATAGTCCACCACCTCTTCAAGCTCATCCTGAATGGAGGCTAAGTTCGCTCTGACAGCGACCAGTGGCTCTCGGAAGTGTGTGACTATGTGCTCTACTGCTGCTGAAATTTCAGCTATCTCATCCTCTGATCCCTTACTCACTGCCCATGAGTGCCTAAAGCCTTCCCAGACTGAGAAGGAGAAGGGAGTACAAGGTCAGCATTTTCTTTGTCATCTGTTGAGATTGTATCTAATAATGGCTTGCAATTGCTACGCCACTTTCTAAATATCATTCCAGATGCTGCTAGCAGATGGCATATCTCATTTTTGAGGTCAATAGCTTCTTTGGCAGAGTAAACACTTGTCAGAAAGTCATCAACGTAAAAAAAATTGCATAATTGCTTGAGCTGCTTTTGGATGAGATTCCATATGACTTTGTGCAATATGTTGTAATACTCTTGAGGCAATGAAAGGTGACGATTTAATGCCGAAGGTAAGTCGTTTCATTCTGCATTCCACAATCCTTTTGTCTTGCTCAATTAGAAATCGGTGAAAATCTCTTTCATCCGGGTGTAATAAAATTTCTCTGAACATTTTTTTAATGTCTGCACTCATGCCTATGGGGTTACGTCTGAACTTCAATAGGATGTCACAGAGTTTTGGATATATATTCGGCCCTGCTAACAAGGTATCGTTTAACGAGACGTTTGTGCTAGTTTTGGCTGAAGCATCGCAGACTGGGCGGAGCTTGGTCGTCGTGGATGATTCTTTGATGACTCCGTGAATAGGTAAATAATATCTTTCGTGAACCAGTTTGCTGATTTGTGACTCTGGAATTATTTCAGCATGGTCTAGATTAAAGTATTCTTGTAGATTATTGTTGAACTCATCCAATTTTCCTTTGGATCGCATAGTCTCTTGGTTGGATTTAAATCGTCTGTAAGCCATTCGTCGGCTTTCACCTAAAGCTTGAGGGTTTTTGGATCTTGCCAATTTGACCATATATCGGCCTTCCTCTGTGATAAGGTGTGTTTCCTGAAAATGTTGTTCAGCTGGATCTTCATTGTATGCTGTAGCAGATTGATCTTCTGGTAATTGATCTAGTTTGTACATGAAAGCTAAATCTTTTTGCAAATCATTTCCATTGAATTGTACATTTTTAGAGTTCAATTGCTTAATGTCACGTCGGGGAGCAGCAATTGCAGCACCAAAGATTGTAGGTAATATAGTAATCTCGTCTTCTTCGTGTCCTCGGATTTGACCAGTTACGTAGTGAGACATTTCTTTGAGTCCTAGTAAAATATCAATTTTGCCTCCCAGATTAGGGTCACTAATATGTACTCCTTGTAGATACGGTTTTTCTTTGATTTCTTTGGCGTGCAATGGACTTGGTACTTCTCTCAGTTTGTTTACCACATATCCTGTTATCTTAAGTTCTTTGCCACCACCTATAGGTCTGAGAGTTAAGTTTGTCATTTCATTGACTGATTGTGCTGAATTAACTCCAGTGATGGTAGCATCGCAAGGTAAAGTTGTTGCTTGTAGATCATTTTTGAGACTTTTGGAAATAAGATAACCTTCTGCACCAGTGTCCAGTTGCAAGCGTACTTTACGTACAGCATCATTGTGAATTGCTTCAGCTAGTACAGTAAAACCAACTGCAGTATGTACTTGATCGGAATTACTGTTTTGTTTTGAGTGTGTTAATTTCGGATTTATTTTTGCTCTTGAAGCACCGGAGTCAACTTTCACTGGTGTTTCTTTGTGGAGCAACGTGTGGTGTTTTTTGTTGCACTTCTGACATGTGAAAATAGACGTACATTTTGACATGGAATGATAAGGTGATAAGCAATTAGTACAGCATTTGAAGGATTTGATTGTTTCCCAACGCTTTTCCACATTTTGTGACGCAAATGAAGGGCACTTTCCTGTAGTATGGTCGTTGTTGTTGCACATTAAGCACTTGAAATGAGTAGTAGACTTAACGTTGATTTTAGAGGCCTTGTAATTTTCTGACTTGGCCTTGGAATGACTAGGCTGGGACCGTGTATTGTCTTGTGGTGAGTATGTCACTTCTTTGACAGTTGGCACTCTGTGCATTTTTGCATCTAGATACTCCATCAGTCGGTCTGTAGTAGGTAGTGCAGTTCTTCTTGGAAAATATTGTTCCCAATCATTCTTTAGTGCTGGTGAGAAGTTGGAAATACATGCTTGTGCATAGATGTTGTCTATGTTGTAGCCACCCAATTTTTCCATTTTCTTTGGAGTAGTAGTGCATGCTTCTCGAAGTGATCTGAGGCTTTCTTGGTCGAAGGTGAAGTGTGGTATGCTTAGCAATTTGTTAACATACATTGGATAAAGACGATTTGGATCGCTGTATTGATTCGTTAATGCTGCTATAGCACAATTGTACTCCTCGATAGTTCCCGCGAATGAACGTACCAATTTTCTGTCGTCTTCCTTACGCATGCGTCCAGCGAGTATTGAAGCCTTTTCTGCTTGTGATAGAGAAGCTCCTCTAGACTTCATCAGGTTCTGTAGAATTTCTTCAAAAGTTTGCCAATCAAGTGGATCTCCGTTGAAAGTAGGTAATTCTACCTCTAATTCCTTTCTTCTTTGTTGGACTATTATTGACGATGATGGAGTCAGAGAATCTCCGTCCATACCATTTGTGCTTCCGGTGGTACTGTGTTCAATGTCCTCTTTCTTCTTTTTGGCGCTAAGATGTATTTCTGGCACTACTGACATCATTTCGCGTACTTTGGTCAGCATATTCGACATTTCACAATGCCCCTTGTAGGAACGATTAGTTTTCAAGAACTGTTGGCAATCCCGTTTAAATTTTGATACATCAATGTCAAGAGAACGTTCACCTATGTGGGATGATTCTCTTAGGTTTGTAGCTTCAGCTTCGATAATTTCATATTCTCCTACTTGTTCGACCTCGTGGAGCAGTTTAAGAAACTGTGAATGCAACTCTTGCTGAGTGCGTTCATTATCTTCGCATTCCATAATTTCTCGTTCGTACGCGTTAGTGGTACCTGTTTCGTTCAGCAAAAGCTCTTCGTACTTTTCTTGTAAAACCTTATTGTATTGTACTTCTTTCTTATAATACTGAATGTCAGAGATGTCTAGTTCGTGAATCGACTCTTTCAGAAATTCATCCATACGTTTCCTGAGTTTGTGACGTTGCCTCTATGAGACGTTCGTTTTCTCTTAACCGCTTCTTTATCCGTCATAGCCTGGATGGCTTTTATCTCTTCCGAGTTGGATATCATGCTTTGGGTACTTTAGACTGTCTTAGTCGAAAACTTTACGACGTGACTTGGGTCTTCCGTTTAATAGTTTAAGTTAAGAGAAATGATTTGATGAAGTAGTACTAATAATAGACTGTAAGTGGTCACTGAAGTTTTCGTATCCAGCTCGAAGGACCAAAAACAAATGAGAGAGCGAATAATCTCTCACTTCCCTGAGTTGTTAAGTTTTGAATTAATATTCTCGAAGGACCAGTCGTGTAGTTATGGACACGAGGCCGTGAGGTAAGTAATGCCGTGAGGTGAAAATGTTCGTACATTGAATTGCATGACATATGATATTAGCGTGTGCATATGAGTTAAAGTTACAGTTCCTTAGTTTAAAAGTTCTTCTGGTTGTCCAACGGTAACAGGCTATTTTAAATACCGTACTAGATGGCTATGAATACACTTTTCAGCGAGATTAAATTTACAAAACCAAACAACAATTGAGGGTCATATCAGCTTTGGACCAATTATTTTAACTAAACACAAACTAATACAGTACCTAAGGCCACTCTAACACTCTTCACAAATGTTCGCACCACTTCACACGCGGGAGTGCTAAATTGACGATCATTACCTATCACGTTAAATGTCAACAAAGAGTAAATTAAGTTTATTGGATTCTTTTCCGGACAATACAGCCGGGCAACACCAATTTTGAGCGGAAAGTTGACCTTCTGACCCGGAAAATTTCCGATGGCCGACTGCAATAATCCTCACTGAGCCTGCAAGAATATCTGCCATCATTATATTGCTTGATTGACTGCTCAACTTGCTGTGTTGCAGACTGTTCTTCTGGTGTTAGGGTGGATGCGCGGGGCACTTGCTCCAGCTGGTACATCTGTTGGAAGAGCTTGTTGTTATCATTCTCCACCAGTTCCAGCTTCATGGACACACCCAACCTTGCTGACGTGAAACCGGAGATGGTCCATCCAAACATAGTGTTGATAGCAGTGAGCCTCTCCTCTGCAGAGAACTTCTTGGGTTGGCCATCCTTCCAGAACAGTGGCAAGTCTCCAGTTCCAACAACCACGTCTATCTTTCCTCCCATGTGTGGTTCTGCCAATTCTAGTCCATTCAGTAGCTGGCTCTTTGCCACTTCCTCAGGATGTTCCGGGGGTGTGGCTGCTGGTAGCTTGAATGCTATGGCAACTTCAACTGGAATGTTGACAGCAGATGAGTAGACTGTGGAAACTTGAACTGTGGCACAGTGTTTGATTGTTGCTGTGCTACTGCTCCGGATATGGTGACGTCCAAAGGCTCCCTCTTCAACGCCAAAAATGAGGCCATTGCTTCAGATAGCAGAGAGTGAGAGGAGCAGCTATCCAATGCAGCCCTAGCAGTGATCTTATGGTCGCTGTTGCTGTTTTGCACTGTCACCAAGGCTGTATGGATGAATCCTCCTGCCATCACTTTACCAGCTGGACCTTGTTTTGTCACAGTCAGGCTGGTTCCACTGCTGCTGTTGTTGTTTGTAGTTTGCTTGTCCTGGTGAAGCAAATAATGATGCTTCTCCTTGCAATGTCTGCATGAGTAGGTAGAGGTGCAGTCTTCTATTTTGCTGTTGTTGCTGTGAAGGCAATTGGGGCACAGCTTGAACTGCTTGACCCACTGGAGCCTCTGTGGTACAGCTGCATCTCTGAACTTCCTGCACCTATAGGTTGGGTGACCCTTTTCCTCTTTGCAGATTAGACAAGGTTTCTTTGTTGAGGTGGGAGTGGCACTGTCTTGCTTGGCATCAGTGTGGGCGATTGCACCTTTGTTGCTGTTGCTGCTGCTATTGTTGCTGGTGCTGCTGGTGTGCCTCTGATGAAAGCCAGTGTTGTGACTGTGCCTGTTCCTCTTTGACAGATTTCAGGATAATGGCTTTACAAACTCCAGGAAGGTGTCCAGAGGCAGTTCATCTGCTTCTTTCAAATGTTTCGACCATTCAGTCTTTGTTTCTGAGTCAAAGTCTCTCACTGCCAGTGCAACTGCAAAGAGCTCCATATCTTTCCCTTCTATTTGCTCCATCTCATCTAGAATCGTCTTTGTTCTTGCAATTGCACTTCTCATCCCCTCTGCCGTATAATCTATTTTTTCTCTCTTTAACATCTCTTCCATCAGCAGAGGATAGATTACAGCTTTCCGTCCATAATTTGCCTCCAATTCATCCATGGCTTTTGTGTACCTGGAAGTATAGCAACTTAAGACCATCTTCCTGGCCTCCGCATCCACCATGGCATCAGCCAGGATGTTTAGCTTGTCAGCATCTGAGTAATAACCATCATGCTGTTTCATTAAGTTTTGAAACCTTTCTTTGAAAATATGAAATTCCTTAGGCCGTCCACTATATCTGGGCAGAGCTATTTTGTAGGGTGGAGGCTTAGTGATGGGTGTGGCAATAGGTGTGGCTTCTCTGGATACCTCTCTGTCTGCTTCACTTGGTGTGGCATACAACTTTGTTGATACTTTACCCATTATCCTCAGCCCTTTTGAGTTGATCCCCAAAGAAAGATATACTCTGGTAAGGGGTCAACTCCTTTATGAGCTGGCTCATCTCAGCTTTCCAGACACCACCTTCAGCAGCAAAGTTCATGCTCTTGGCAGTGCTGTTGTTGAACCATAGTGCAGCATCTCTCTGCACCTCATCATTCTTGGCACATAGTCTGGCCTGGTTCAGTGCTTCCGTCAGCTTCTCTAGGTCTGCATCATAATTGTCTTCTATCATATTTTTCCCATCCAGCTCTGAGTTATGGCTGCTTCCAGTTTTCCTTCCGCTTCCATGGCCTCAATGAAGGTTTCATGAGCTTCAGAATGTTCTTCTAAGGCTGCCCTTGCAGCATTGATTTTCAGCTCCAGATCACTGGCTCTAATAATTGTAAGGTCATCCTTTACCAACTTAGCCGCTGTGTTAACAGTTTGGTCCTGACATGAGATCTCCTGTTTTTGAGTGCAGCACTGGTTGCCATTGCTTCTTTTTGTTTCTTGTTGTACGCAGCTTTTTAATTACTGCTTGATGTGGCTCCTCCCTGTCACAGTAATGGCGACTTCTAGTTGGAGTCTTTGTTGTAGAGTAGACTTGAACAGACTATTGTAGTGCAGCCTTTCGAAGCTATGAAGAGCCCTTGTTGATAGTCTTGTACAAACTAAAGCTCTACTCTTTTTGACTGACACTGGACTGCTCAGACAGTTATGCTGTCTTGATTGCTTGATTCTTCACTGGTTCACTTCTCACCTTCACTGTTGCTAGATCCGGCTCGAAGGACCATATTATGTTGAGAGTTGTAGATTCCCAACAGCAGTGGTGTTGGTTGAAGGACCACCCTGCTAGCAAGAGAACACACACAGCAGGCTAGCTTCAGAGGCTGTGTGTGCCTTAGGTGTATGTTGTGACTTAGGTACCTCAACTGCACAATGGAACAAAAGGCAGGAGGAAAAACACTAGCTAAAATATCAGTAAGCTAGGATTGTCATGGATTCAACTTCATTCACTCTTCAAAAGTTAAATTTCAAAGAAAAAAAACATGTGACACAAAAGGTTCCAAAAAACGCACACCAGTGTGCGTTTAATAGAAATAATAAGTTGGTGTATGCTAATAAACTAATAAAATTTATGATAGTGATGATTAATAATAGTGTAGCTACTGCCACTGCAGCAGTGCAGTGTAGCATTGCATGATAATATTGGTGTTCAGGACCTAAACAAATACTAATGAGTGACTAAGCTAGGCACAAGGGTAAACATATCCAGGGCTCAGCTCATACAAAAAATGACATAAAAATAATGGAGACACGTAACTAATATACAACACAACTGAACACACAACAGACGCAAGTTGCTAAGAGCACACAATACAAAACATGCAACTGTCACACTGACTCCGTTGAGTAATGTGAAACTAAGTTCATTGGGGCTTGACAATCCATGTAGCGTTTAACGGGTGATGCAAGGCCTTAGCTTGCTGATATAGCTATGGAACAGTTCCTAGATAGAAAATATCAGTGAATCGATGGAAAAGCTTAAGGGTGCAGTGCCACCGGAACCTGCGGTAATTAAGCGATTCAGTAGAATACCACAAAACCCGCCCGTAACTCGATCTAATTTACTCTCCGCGAACTGACTATTGTACGCGACTCGCGCACAATTTGAACACGTACCAATTAACTGTACCAGACAATTACCACAAAAAGCTTTCACCTCAAAGGACTACCAGTACTGTAGGGCAGAAGCAGCAGCGCAGATAATTAATATTTGTTCACTTTCTAAAAAATATTACTAAACAATATTATTGGCGAGCGAGCGAAGCGAGCGAGCAACTCTAAGATGTAGTTGGCGAGCGAGCGAAGCGAGCTAAACACTATCAGGGGTAACTCAATCGAGATTTCGCTATATTTATTTATTTATTTATCTGTTTATGGGGTACGTGAGACCTCTGTTTTCGCCAGCGCTTTTAATTACGTAAGTTAGGTAAAGCGTTCACAGTTTCAATATTTTTCAATTAACGAGCTCTGAGACTCCTTAGTGGCGGTGGTAAGTCAATGCGCTCTTTGTCATGGCTATACGCCGTGCGCAACAGTAATTACTTGAAAATACATTGTCCACTAGACTACTGCGAAGGTAAGTCTGTGTAGGTGCATGTCCAGTTGTGTCAAAGCATTGTGTGTTACAACCACTACTTAGCTAAAGAATATCACAAAGAAAACTTTTAAATAACGTGTATTGTTTTGTTGTTGTTGTTTTTTCCTTCAATTCAAGCAGTTGCAGAGAGTTGTTACTATGGCACTGAAATCCCTTTACCCTGTATGCTAAATTAAAAAACTGAACCTTATTTTCAGTAGCTTCAGTGTTTGAAGTCAAAATCATTCATATAAAAATAGTATAGTCTTTAGGCTCGCTCGCCATTTGTGCTCAAGCACACCACTAGTCTATGGAAATCCTGAATACGTGGTCCTTTAAACGCGATACGTGGTCGTTTAAACTGAATACGTGGTCGTTTAAACGCGCGCGCGCATTCCAGAACTTCGCTCGCTCGCCCAACCAATGCTACACGAGCATTTTCTAGTAAATCATAACTCCATAGTAGCAGGGCCATAATCAAATACAATATGAAATGAACAAAATCAAAGGTTCTGAAGTATGCAATACTATCAAGGGGATCCAAGGAGCTGTGCCTTCTCATTGACCTCTCTACTGGAGTGCCATGTCCTCTCTTCTAAATAACCAGGATGTATGTAGTAGTCTTCCCTTCAGGAGGCATGACTTCTTAGGAGAGCCGAAGGTCTACTATTCTCTGTTCTGGAGAACAAGGAAGCCATGTCTTCTGCTCTGCACTTTTGTTGTGAACCTGCCAGTTGTACCCTAGAACCAAGGAGTTGTGCCTTCTCATAATCGGAGCTCATCTATTTCTATGAAGAGCATGCCAGCACCTTTCCTCCTGTTGAGGTAGATCAAAGTACTATGATCTAAACTTTGATTCTGGTCTTATTTTAAAATAAAATAATAATTGATAATAAACAGCCTAATTGATAAATATATATTATTGTAGAAAGAAAATAACATTAGTCAATAAAAGTAATAATTCACATTTTCTTTTAACAAATAGCACCAAAAATTCCTGAGAAGTTGAAGTTAACACACTGAAACTGCTTCTAACTTCTACCCGCTACACCAACCTTCTATCAAGCTCTCCAAAGACACCAAAGCAGATGCTTCTTTCAAGTCGCAGCTGCGAGCCGTGATATATCTATTCTAAACGAGTGACTCCAGGCCCCATTAATACGCCGCCGCTTCTTCATCGTCTAGGACCCTCCAGTACATTCCAGATGTCTTGCACTCTTCCCCGCAGGGCTCACTCGCACAGTAACTCTTCTTTTGTTTTTGCTTACCGGTTCTAATTAGAGCCGCCACCACCCGGAATTTTGCCCACAATAAATTGGGCGCTCAGAGTTGAGGGGCGGAGTTGAAGAATCAAATGAATGCGAATCAATAGTTAGCTTCGTACCTAAAAATCGATATTCAGAAGTACTGGATGACCAGAATGAACTCATATTTTGTACACGGGGTACACTCCACATCTAAAAAAAACTTAACAACGAGTTTTTTCTTTTAAATAGGATACAAAATAAAATATATAAAAATATTTTTAAAAATGGAAAACAAATACTAATATAAAAAATACGGCGTTGTTAAGTTGTGGGGAAGCCCCTAGGCTACCGCTAAAAAAAAAAATCGACTTCGTAACTGCAACGGTCGCCCCTGAATATCGCTGAATATCACTGAATAGCCTTAAGGTTTGTACCGTTGTTTCTCAGTTCCTGGTCGGTCTTTTTTCTTGAAACTTGGTTTATAAGAGCTGTCTGTTGGTGTCTGTTTCAACTGCAACAACAAAGTAAGCGTACATTGAACAGACAACGAGAAATAAATACATAGCATAACTCCTCCATCTGCGGTTTAGCGCTGCGATTTCAAGTGGTACTGCACCCTTAACTGATTTTTTACAATTTTAGTAAATGGTGTCGGCTGTTTAGTCTGTAGTGGAACTTTGAACTCTGTTTTATCATCATCATACTATGACATCATCATTTATTGTCTCACGTGCTTGTCATATATACTCCTCGTGTTAGAGATATTAAAAAGAAAGACGAGTTGTATTTAGTATAGTTTTAGTAGCTAACTGTCTCTCGACTACGCTACATTGGTGACCCCGACGGGCTGACAGATGACGGAGGGAAAAGATAGAGTCGTCCCACGAATGGAGAGCCCTCCTGCCGTTCCTGCTGTATCAGCCGTCCACCTCAAGTTGCCGCCATTCTGGCCAAGCGACCCTGAGGTATGGTTTCTTCAAGTGGAAGCCCAGTTCGCTACGCGAGGCATCACCGGTCAGAAGACACGCTTCCAGTACGTAGTTAGCTCGCTCTCTCCCGAAATAGCCACTGAAGTTCGAGATCTGTTGTTAAGGCCACCGCTGAATCATCCCTATGATGTCTTGAAGGCTGAGCTTATCAAGCGGGCCGCTGCCTCCGAGCAGAAGAAGCTCCAACAGCTCATTGGTGGCGAAGAATTCGGAGACCGTAAGCCTACCCAGCTATTACGGCGTATGCAGCAGCTACTTGGCGACAGACTCAGTTCGGCCGACAGTCATTTCTCCGTGAGTTATTTCTTCAGCGCTCGTCGTCGCAGACCTTCAGGCTCTGCTAACTCCAGGTCATCTAGCCCTGCCGCAGACCCTTCCCAAGCTCATCCTCTGGTACACTCTGTTGGTACCACCAGAAATATGGTGACCAAGCATGCCACTGTCGTTCTCCTTGCTCTAGTTCTTTAAACGACTAGGCCCAGCACTAGCGGGGACGAGTGCTGCTGGCCTATCCAGTTGTCGCCTGTTCACATAAATGACCGTTCTTCTGGCTGCTGTTTTCTTGTTGATACCGGTGCCGAGGTTAGTGTTGTTCCTCCCACATGCACTGAATGCAAGTCTCAACAAGCATTTACACTGCAGGCTGCCAACAACTCGAGCTTATGGTGTTCGATCCCTTTCACTGGATCTTGGTCTGCGCCAAACATTTAGATGGGTGTTTGTTATAGCCGACATGAAGCAACCGATATTAGGAGCAGATTTTCTTCGTTACTTTGGACTCCTCGTTGATCTTCGTCAACACAAGCTTCACGACTCTGTCACAAATCTCCACGTGTCGGGACTGAGACTTTCACCTCCACTTTCCTCAACTGGACTTTTGTGTGTCCGGAAGAGTGACGACTCCATGTTCTCACAGCTTCTAGCGGAGTTCCCTGCTGTTACTGAGGCAGTTTCAACAGACAGGTCTGTTAAACACAGTGTCACTCATCACATTCAAACTGTGGGCCAACCAGTGTCGTCAGGCACTCGTCGTCTGGCTCCGGAACGTCTCAACATCGCTCGACAGGAATTCGATCGCATGCTCGAACTGGGTATCATTTGTCCTTTCTCCAGCAACTGGTCCTCTTCGCTCCATGTGGTTCCAAAGAAGTCCCCTGGTGATTGGAGACCGTGTGGTGACTACAGAGCTCTCAACCGTGTTACAGTTCCGGACGCTATCCTCTTCCTCACTTACAGGATTTCACTGCCACGTTACAAGGGTGTACAATCTTTTCCCATATCGATTTAGTGAGAGCCTTTCACCAGATTCCTGTAGAACCAGCAGACATCCACAAGACGGCAATAACGACTCCCTTTGGCTTGTTTGAATTCACGCGCATGCCATTTGGACTCAGAAATGCAGCTCAGACGTTTCAACGGTTCATCAATGAAGTTCTGCATAACCTTCCCTTAGCGTATGTATAGTAGATGACCTGCTCATAGCAAACCATTTGCCTGAGGAACACTTGCAACATCTTTGCTCAGTGCTAGAATGATTAGATGCTCATAAAATTCTCATCAACGTCTCTAAGAGTGTGTTTGGAGTACCTGCACTGGACTTTCTCGGCTATCGTCTGGATGCTAATGGAATTCGGCCACTGGAGCAGAAAGTTCAAGTCATCAGAGATTTTCCTCTTCCGACATCTCAACGTAAACTTCGCGAATTCCTAGGACTGGTCAATTTTTATCGACGGTTTATTCCTCATTGTGCTGCTACCCTCAAGCCCATTACCGACCTCTTGAAAGGTGGAAGTTGCACTCGTCAGATTCTCTCACCTGGTCGGACGCAGCCACTGCTGCCTTCGACAACAACGTCAAACACACTCTTGCTGATGCCACACTACTGGTTCACCCAACTCCAGATGCCCCTACCTGTCTGACGACTGACGCGTCCGTATGTCAATGGGAGTTGGTGTCCAATCGCATTCTTCTCTATGCCTCTGAAGGACGCTGAGACTAGGTACAGCACATTTGACAGAGAGTTGCTCGCCATCTATCTTGCTGTAAAGCATTTTCGCTATTTTCTGGAGGGACGCCAGTTTCACATCTGGATGGACCACAAGCCCCTTACATTTGCTCTCTCTTCTCGTTTAGATCAACACTCACCTCGTCAAATACGTCATTTGGATCTAATCTCCCAATTCACTACGGATATTTGCCATATTCAGGAAACTCACAACTCCGCCGCAGATGCACTGTCACGCATTGTAGTCAACGCCATTCACTGCGATAATTTGAACACTGTAATCGACTTCAGAGTTATGGCTGAAGCTCAAGTAAATGATCCTGATCTCACCAAGTTACAGTAGGACTCATCACTAAAGCTGCAACATATTCCTCTCGCTCTCTCAGATGGTGGTTTCATCATATGTGATATGTCTACTGGCACCCCACGGCCTTTTGTACCCGAGTGTTTCCGACGGCCAATTTTTTATAGCCTCTACTCGCTTTCACATCCGGGAATTCGAGCCACTCAACGTATGTTAACCAGCAGATTTGTCTGGCCATGCATCAATTCTGATGCTCGTTCCTGGGCACGCACATGTCTTCAGTGTCAAAAGTCGAAGGTGCACCGTCATACCACTGTTCCACTCTCAACTTTTTTGACTCCTGACTCCCGTTTTGACAAGGTGCATATTGACCTAGTCGGACCACTCCCCCCATCTTCTGGCAAAGTTTATCTACTCACCTGTGTTGATCGGTTTACACGCTGGCCGGAAGCAATCCCTATAGCTGACTGCACTGCCGAAACGGTCGCTTGAGCCTTCTTGCAGACCTGGGTTGCACGCTTTGGCACACCTTCTACTGTGACCACTGACAGGGGTCGACAGTTTGAATCACAGCTGTGGCATGAGTTCTCGAAACTTCTTGGCACAAAGCGCATCCGAACCACTGCGTACCATCTAATCGCCAATGGCCTTGTTGAACGCCTTCATCGACAGTTGAAGTCTTCTTTGAAAGCTTATCCTCACCCTGATCGCTGGGCAGAAGCATTGCCACTTGTACTGCTTGGTATGCGGACCTCGCTCAAGGAAGACATCGGGTGCACAGCAGCTGAGTTGGTTTACGGCTGTACTCTGCGCTCCCTGGAGAATTTTTTCCTGCTGCTTCTGACAGCTGCCCTGATCCTGGCAGCTATGTCTCACAACTCAAGTCTGCAATGAGGTAACTCCATGCTGCACCCACGCGCCAACCTACGCAAAATGTTACAGACACCAGTTCTTCACTCGCCAAATCCTCTCGCGTATTTGTCCGACATGATGCAGTGAAAAAGCCCTTTCAGCAACCTTATGATGGCCCTTATAAAGTACTTAAGCGAAACACCAAGTTCTTCACGATAGACCGTAATGGTCGCTCCGATACTGTCTCAATTGACCGTTAGAAGCCTGCACATCTTGACCATCTTCCGACTTCTGCCACTGCGCCCTCTCCAGACCTATCGATACAACCAGCTGTCACTCAGCCGGCCCCCACCACTACACGATCTGGTCGACGTGTTCATTGGCCAACGCACCTAGCTAATTTCGTTCCCTGACTTGTTCTCTGCGGGGGGAGTAATGAAGTGGAACTTTAAACTCTGTTTTATCATCATCATACTATGACATCATCATTTATTGTCTCACGTGCTTGTCATATATACTCCTCGTGTTAGAGATATTAAAAAGAAAGACGAGTTGTATTTAGTATAGTTTTAGTAGCTAACTGTCTCTCGACTACGCTACAGGTCAAAACGATACGGAACGCAATGGTCAAGACTATGGCAAAGTAACTACAGTTTTACGGTCATACTACAGGACAGAATCCGGAACTTTTTTGTCTCCTACTGTATGCAGAATAGAATTTTATTTGTTTTTGTTTATTTGTTGTTGTTTTTTGTTTTTGTTGATCTCTTTTGCTCATTCAATGGATTATTGTGAATTGAAGTTTGCAAGTAGCAATCCAGTCATATGACCTTATTTTGGTGCGTGTGTGCGTGTGTGTGTGTGTGTGTGTGTTGTATAGTTTGTAGGAGTAGGAAGACTGCAACTTCCTGGTTTTATTTCATGGCTTCAATCTGAGCCCCTCCCCCTTTCCTAGCTGCCTGTAGTGCACAGACCTGCTGCAGCTGAGTCCACCCAACACGAGGTCAAGTGTGCAGTAAGACCACGCCTATTCAAGGTTTCAGGTATGCAATAACTATGATATCTATTAAAATCACTGAGACTAGATATCCCTTGTGTGGCCTCACCTTCGGTAGTTTCTATAAATATAACGAGTACCTCATTAATATTACACTTTTACGTTATTATGAAGGCCACACAGTATAACAAAAATAACAATAACAACAAACAAATACTTTTGTCAGAACTTTTAGACTAATGGCACTGTAGATTATTTTTAATTAGTTAATGTGGGAGAATTTGATAATGTAATTATTTCCTGCAGGTATCGCTGCATTCAGTGGAATAATCTGGATATGTGTCAGGTGAGAACATTTATATAAAATAGACTATGCATGGATTTCTGGGTTTTTTTGTGTTGTTATTTATTAAAGATTTGCTAGTGATATTGTTTTCATTGGGTGATACAGTTGTGCTATTGGTCAGGTAAGAGTGTGAAGGATCACAACAAAGCTAAACATTACATGGAGAAATACTGCATTTCCACAGTAAGTCTTATACTGCATGTAACATGTGTGAACATACATAATAACACTCATGACATACAAATTCTCAACGCATGTATCAGACATGTACATGGAGTCCATACACGCATGTGCAGTAAATATTTGAGCTCATTAACAATCATTCCAATACACATTAGAAATTTTTTCTAGAACCATCAACATTATAAAAGTGTATTTTTTGTAACAAACCTAATTTTATTTTTTTTGCTGTTGTCTTTTTTCTTTATTTCTTTCTTTTATCTTTCTTGTACTTAGAAACACACTGATGAAGTGAAGGACTTCTTCAAGTCATTTCAAAAGAGTTTCCGACGCAAGAAGAAGGACATTCCACAGAAGACCAGGAAGGAATTGTTAGCTCCCACTCAAGTTGGCGGGCAAGGATCCAACCTTTTCTCTCCTTCCAATATTAGCAACAGGAACAAGAGCAAGACTTGGTCCACCAACAGACACTCCCCGCCTCCCGTGAGGGCTACTGGCACACGGGGAGAAAAACACCCAGGGAGGAGGTTCACTGTGACTGAAAATCTGAGGTCTGCCTGTACCAGAGGGGGCCATGGAGGAGTTCCTGGTAGCAACAGAGAAGATGCTCCAGTCAGCCACAGGAGATTTTTTCACAGTAATACTGACAGGAAACAGTGAGTGGTTTGGAGTAGATTGAACAAATGATTAATTAAATCATATAACACTTTCAGTACAATAGCACTTCAGTTTGTAAATGATACTGAAATGTTCAGATATCTGAACAACAGAAAATGCGTTTTTAGCACCAGTTAGGGGCATGGTCATGCAATTCTTCGTATCTACATTGTAAGACCGATAACGTGAGAACAAAAGAAACTGCTACCTTAACTGTAGTAATGACCTCAGGTTAGCAGAAAGGTAGTTCACCACCAGAGTTCGTAGCGTGGCCAGTATCCTACAAGTACGCCTAGGATTTAACTAATTACTTTAAAGTTAAGTTTTTATTTAAAGTCTAAGCCACTAGTCTGTGACATAGCTAGCAAAAAAAAAATTAAACAGACTGAAACAACACAAAGCACCACTGTTCGGGATCCTCATCTCCGAACAGAGGAACTACTCAAGGAAGAGCTGAAGCTGCATGAACTGAAACTGAACACTATTCTATATGTATGCATGTTCTTACTTACCTGTATCTGCCTATTTCACTTAAGGGTGGCCGCACATAGCAACGCGCACTGCCTGTAGATCCGGACATTAATTTATTCCCCGCCAATACCCCAACATTTGATAATACGCGAGCAGAAACTATCGCGCAGTAGTAGCAGAAGTATACTTTGCGAAGTTGTGGTGTTTTAGTTTAGCTTCTTGTTGTCTCATATCCTTTTACAGGAACTCTCCATACGTCGTCTGAGCTCACGCAGCAAGGTGCACCAGGCCGTCTCTCCTCCTGTAGCCGTTCTCCGGACTCTGCGCACCTGAACTCAAGCGGATGGATATACCAGGCACAATTTCTGCGGAGCGAAGACTTCCCAAGCTGCGCAGATCTAATACCTTCACCTATGGCTATCTCCAATAAACTGCTCTCTCTTCTGACTCTCTTGTTATTGTTGTATTGATGTTTGTTTACTCTTGATATAGGCGGGCTCTTTTTAGAACCAATACAAACTAATTGAAAAAAGAATTGCTCGCGTACTCGTAGTACGAGATATGGGGGTGGGGCTATTTCTTAAGAATTGCGAGTGGAATAGAAGTATCCAATTTTGAATCAGTTTTTCTTGGAATCAAATAATGAGAACGACTATATTTTTTGCACACGTGTAGAACACAAAAAAAAGAAGGGCACCACAATTTGAATTTTTCAAAATCTTATAAAAGGGAAAAAATGTAAATAAATCATAAAGTAATATTGAAATGGAAAAAAACTCGTTGTCTTGCCCTAGAGTATAGTCTTGGCTAGCGGCGTAGAAAATTCTGGAGCTCCAACTTGTCGCACCGCTCCAAAAAGTTGTTTCAAAGTTTTACATCGGGGCCATGATATTTCCTTCAGATTCACTCCAAAGTCGGTGTGCAGTATCTTCGGCAGGTACTTTATCCTTCTAGTATAGTAGAGTAGCCCTGCAAATAAAGAAAGTAGCAGAATCGTGCTTAGCAACCAACCGGGTAAAAATTGCGTGGGCGGTGTGCGGCCACCCTTAAGTTCTAATCTTACACTCGTACCTGTATCACTCTCTATCATCTGTTATGTTCTAATGCATTTCCCTGGTCGACCCTTTACCTGAATCTCATCTCCGGTCAAGGTAATGAGATTCATGGTACTGCAGTAAACCACAGAACATTCACCCAACCATCTCCCTTATATGTCCACATTGCTGTTGTCATCTCCAACGTCTTTCTGTCTCTGACTTGTCCTTTCTCCCCAACTCCTAATTAGACTTAACCCATATCTTAACTGCTTAATTAGCTAGTTGCCCCTAGATTAGCTAATCCAATCTGTAGGGCAGTTAGACTGAGGAAGAAACATTCTATCATTGGTCCTTCGAGCCCAGCGCCTCTACACTCAACATCTTTTCGCTGGAAGCTGTCGAGAATAGCCGAATCTCCGCCTCTATCTGGGAGCCGCCTCTCTCACCTCCGAAGTTTAGCGGCCTGAGACGAATCTCCGAAGAAACTGGGAGCCACCTCTCGCGCCTACTTCGCCACTTCTCTGCGCATCACCCGCACCTGCTCAAGACACTTCACACCGGCGAAGCCCTGCTCAATTTTCACCAGAACTTCGCACCTCGAGTTCACACCTAGGACTTTGTCCAATTCTGATCTGCTTTACTATATCTGGTAAGGTGTCTCTATTTGTTTATCCGCCACCTGTTCTATTTCACCTTAAGTTCTCACACCATGGCTACACCCTATACTGAGGATGTTATGACCTCTGTAACTGAACTGAAGCTGAAGCGCAGCAGTCGTCGCGGAGCGGTGACCAAACTGCACAACCGCATCACTAAAGCCATTGAAGTTGGTCCTGATAGGATCAAACGTACTGCCTTGATGGATCTGCAAGGTCAACTGGATACTGCAATTGACGCCCATGCCGCGGTCCAGGAACAATTGGAGGAAACTTACAACTCCTATGAAGGCCTGCGCACTGAAGCGGAAGAGGAGTATGATATTCATCACTTGTCAACTCATACCAATTGGAAATCTGAGGTATGTGACGCACTATCTGCACTCACACAGTGGGACCACGCAATCTCGCTGCTTGATGACTTGGAAGTTCTTCTACATAATCCTGCTCCGAATTCTGGATTCTTCCGTGACTCTGTATCTGCTCTCAAACTGAAACGCGATGATATCATTCGCGCCTGCAGGAAGTACTACCCTGCTCTTGACGGTCTCCAGGATATGTGTGCTCGCATCTCCACCAGCATGACTACCCTGGACAACGTTATGTACACGGCCTCCATGGATCGGCCATCAACTACACCTGATTCTGTATCTGTTCCAGCTGTCTCTTCGTCTGCTCCGGATCGCCACACTCTACACATAGATGTGCCGCAGTATGATGGAGACCCATTCAAATGGGCTAACTTTGCTACTATGTTCACCACTACTATTGCCAAACGGGCCAAAGGTCACACCAACCTTGAGATCAAAGGCCATCTGATCAAAGCTGTCAAACATCAAGAAGGACTCAAGATCCTCCATAATCTGCCATCGGATGACATGTCTCTGGACGAGATGCTGAAACGTCTGGAGACCGTCTTCGGAGCACCTGATATTCTGGTACCTCTGATAATTTCAAAGATCAAATCTGTATCCTCATGTGAGCTGTCATTATCTGCCATTGAGAATGTATATGAGAATATTGTATTACCCTACAACAAGTTTTGTTCCCTTATAGGTGACTCTTTTGGTGCATTCCTCTCCATGTCTACTGTCAACATGATGACTCCCGAGTGCAAGAGATAGTGGCTGCGGTTCAAGACTCCAGATGCCCTGCCCGACATGGATTCCTTCTCCAGGTTCATCGACCTTCAGAGGAAAGAGCTGCGAGGAAGCCCTACGCTCGTCTCTGTGACGCCACCATCGTCTCACGTTCCTACTCCATCTGTTCGACCATCTTCACCACGCCCGGATCGTTCCAGACCTGCCACGTCCAAAGCTCCTCCCCCCCGGAGATCCACACAACACTGCCCTGTGTGTGGAGATCAGCACACCCTCACCAGGTGCTCAACATTCAGCGCCTACGACCTCGACAAGAATAATAAAGTCGTGCGCGAGAAGAGACTGTGCATTAACTGCTTTGGGAAAGGACATGGATGTAAGACGTGCCCTAGCAAGTTCTCCTGTCTCACGTGCAGTGGACAACATCACACCATGCTGCACAGGGATAGGCAGTCCCAACTGAGTGACTCCACCCCTGTGGCTCTGATGATGGTGACCAAGACCGAACCTAAGTCAAGAGGAGTTGCGTCTCTCTATTCTGCGCAAGTCATGATGCACCACGACGAAAAATCTGTTATGGCCAGAGCCCTCCTCGACGCTGGAGCATCTCTGCCTATGATTACCGAAGGTCTCGCGTCTGCTTTGAAACTGCCGCGGACGCATGACCCCATACCTGTAACTGGAATCGCCGGTACTACGCGCTGCAAATTCACCGTGACGACTGATGTCTGCTCCGTGGATACCCAGTACAAACTCCATGATGTAACATTTACTGTCATCCCTTCCCTGGCTCCGCTTTCCAAACCTGACGGTGTCGAACGAATTCTAAGCGGACCAGAGCTGAGACATTACTCTCTCGCCGATCCTGATCTGGCGGGAAAGTCGACTTGGTGCTGGGAGTCACCCAAACTTCTGCACTGACTACTGGATGCCCATTTCAAGTTGGTACACTTCAGGCTTTGCCCACTCAGCTGGGGCTCTGCCTTTCCGGTCCTATGGACTCAGCTACTCGACCTTCTGTACGCACAGTGACGTCATCATCTCCAGCTCTCGAAGAAGATCTGTCGAGGCTTTGGGAGCTTGATAAGGTCCCAGAGGCCTCCACCCACACTGCAGAAGAGGAGTCTGCTCTGGAACAGTTTGAGACTTCCTGTCAACGTGTAGATGGCCGGTACTCTGTGTCTCTCCCCAGAGTTGCTTCACCTCCCGAACTGGGCGACAGTCGCAAGCAGGCGATGTCGAGATTGTTCGCCAACGAGAGGACTCTTTGCGCAAAAGACAAACTGGATGCCTTCAATTCTGTCGTTCGCGAGTATTTTACACTGGATCACGCGGAACTTGTTCCTGCTGCTGATGTCAACAAGCCCTCCTACTACTTGCCAGTACACGCCGTGCTGAAGGAGAGCTCAACTTCTACTAAAGTTCGCGCGGTATTCGACGCTTCTGCTCGTACTTCAACTGGAACTGCGCTAAACGATCAACTGTTAGCTGGCCCGAATCTGTACCCTCCACTATCTGATATCTTGATTCGGTTTCGATGTCACAAGGTCGCGGTCTCCGGGGACATCTCAAAGATGTTCCGGGAGATACTGCTGAACCCCGAAGAACGCGACTGGCACCGCTTCCTCTTCAGAGACAACAACAACCATCTGCAAGACGCCAGGATGAAACGTCTGACGTTCGGCGTCAAATCATCACCATTCTTGGCAACTCAAGTGCTGAGACACCACGCCTCTACTCATCTGGAATCCCACCCAACTGCTGCGCAGACGATCCTCACGAACTTCTACGTCGATGACGTTCTGTCTGGCGCAGCTTCCACGGACTCTGCCTATCATCTGTACAAGGAACTGCGAGAACTCTTCTCTATAGCCGGGATGGACCTGCGCAAATGGAGAACCAACGATGCCCAACTCCGACAACGGATACCTGACGATCTGCTTGAAACTGACACCTGTGCTATTACTTCAGCTGCTCCGAAGGCTCTTGGTGTCCATTGGGATACCAGAGCTGACGTCCTCCACGTATCTACTCCTGATCTGCCACCCGCTGACGCCAAGGTTACCAAACGGACGATTGCTTTCATCACTGCTGGGGTGTTCGACGTTTTGGGACTGTTTGCGCCAGTGGTGATTTCTGCTCGTATCCTGTTTCAAGACATCTGGAGACGCGGTCTATCTTGGGACGAGGAAGTTCCAGACGACCTACAAGTTAGATGGCAACATTGGCTCTCTGACCTGCCCCTCATTCACAATCATGCTGTTCCCCGTCAACTCTCCATCGCCTCCTATCCGGACGCAAAGCTGACCCTACATAGCTTCTGCGATGCCTCTTCTGTGGCTTACGGTGCTGCCATCTACGCCCGGACTGAGGCCGCGGACTCATCTGTATCTGTCTCTCTGGTGATTGCCAAAGCCAGAGTTCTGCCAACTCGACCGATTACTATACCCAAGGCGGAGCTCTCAGGTACTCTGCTGCTCGCAAAGATGCTCACCCACACGGTCAACGTACTCAATCCGCCCATCACATCTGTCTACGCCTGGACGAACAGCCAAATAGTACTTTTCTGGTTGCCCAAGTCCCCCTCTCAACTGAACCGGTTCGTGGCAAATCGAGTCGCAGCCATCCAAGAGACCTACTTCCACCTGAACATTGGCGCCATGTGCCTACTGCTGACAATCCAGCGGATCTCACGAGCCGAGGGTCTCGAGCTGTTGATCTCCTCTCCTCCGAGCTCTGGTGGCACGGCCCAAACTGGCTATTTCAATCTCCCCAATTCTGGCCCCCTCCTTTTCGTTCGCCTCCTACTATCCCAGTCTATTCTGTATCTATCAAACCTTGTCTTGCTCTATCAACCTCTAACTTAGCTTTTATTCGTTATCTGTGCTCTATATGTTCTTCTTTCTTTTCCCTCGTTCGTATTGTCGCATTTGTTTGTAGATTCGCCCACAATTGTGGAGCTGGACATCAACGTACATCTGGACCGCTGACCTTTGCTGAGACGAAACACGCCAAGTCTCTGCTGTACAAGCTCGCACAGCGGCAACAATTCCCCGAGGCCTTCAAAGCTGCTCGGGAGCTGAAACCTCTACCAAGAGGCCACCCTCTACATCACCTCTACGTCAAATTCTCCACATCTGGACATCTGGTAGCTGCCAGCCGAGTTCGACGCCCTGACGCTCCAAACCGGTCTGAGGAACTCATCATCTTGGACACGAGGTCTGAAATGACGAAACTGTTACTGTGCACGCTGCACCGCGCCCACGGTCACCCCGGTGCGTCGGCGCTGCTCTCCATTCTCTCATCCTCTTATCACATCATTGGTCTGAGGAACTATCTCAAGAAACTGACAAGGACCTGCGTGACCTGCCAGAAGGCTCTAGCAAGACCCCTTTCTCACATCATGGGACTGCTGCCTGAAGTACGCACGACGCCCGCGCCGCTGTATTACAACACCAGCGTGAACTTTGCTGGACCACTCCTCCTGCGCGTAGGTTACACCAGGAGGCCTCAGCACATCAAATGTTACATCTCGATCTTCGTGTGCATGTGCACGAAAGCCGTGCATCTGGACCTCTGCCAATCACTCTCCTCCGAGGATTTTCTAGCCACACTCCGCTGTTTTGTGGCGAGACGCGGATGTCCGGCCCATCTGTACTCAGACAATGGTACAAACTTCTCCGGCGCCCGGGAAGAGATCCGCGCCATCAGGAAGCTGTCGGAATCTGAAACTGTCATCAACTTCACAGCCAACCAAGAAATGCAGTGGCACCACATTCCGCCAAGAGCACCGCACTTTGGCGGCTTGTGGGAGGCCGCTGTAAAGGCTATAAAAGTCGGCCTACGAAAGATAGCTGGCCCACACCCCCTCATGTGGGCAGAGATGTATACCCTCATCACTGAAGTCGAGAGCGTCCTCAATTCTAGACCCATCGCCCCATTGGGAGCTGACGACCTCAATGAAGCCAGTAACCTCACGCCAGGCCATTTCCTCATCGGGAGACCGCTGAGGGCGCTGCCCAGCAAGCGTCCGCCCTCCGCCAAGCTCTCCCTAATGATAAGATGGAACTTGGTGGAACGGCTGCAGGCAGACTTTTGGAAATACTGGTCCTCGGCCTACTTGTCTAGCTGCGTCGCACGAGCGAAGTGGATACGCCCAGGATACTCCCTCCAAGTGGGAGACGTCGTGCTGATCAAAGATGAAAGTCTGAAGTCCCGTGCATGGCCACTTGCAGTAGTAGAAAAAATCCATCCAGGATCTGACGAAGTCGCCCGAGCTGCCACCCTAAGGTGCAAAGGCAAGCTCTATCAACGACCAACCAACAAATTGGTGCCTCTCATCACGGATGCCGACGAAGAGAAACACACCTCCGACACCTCTACCTCCAACGACACATCTGATCTCACTTCCTCACCTCGCCCCCCCCGAGTATGTTCGGGATCCTCATCTCCGAACAGAGGAACTACTCAAGGAAGAGCTGAAGCTGCATGAACTGAAACTGAACACTATTCTATATGTATGCATGTTTTTACTTACCTGTATCTGCCTATTTCACTTAAGTTCTAATCTTACACTCGTACCTGTATCACTCTCTATCATCTGTTATGTTCTAATGCATTTCCCTGGTCGACCCTTTACCTGAATCTCATCTCCGGTCAAGGTAATGAGATTCATGGTACTGCAGTAAACCACAGAACATTCACCCAACCATCTCCCTTATATGTCCACATTGCTGTTGTCATCTCCAACGTCTTTCTCTCTCTGACTTGTCCTTTCTCCCCAACTCCCAATTAGACTTAACCCATATCTTAACTGCTTAATTAGCTAGTTGCCCCTAAATTAGCTAATCCAATCTGTAGGGCAGTTAGACTGAGGAAGAAACATTCTATCAACCACAAACATTAAACGTCCAAACTTGAGCCGACTTCACAAGTACAGACTGATTCACGTTCATTCCATACTATACTGAACAAGTGTACACAATAACTCACACACAACATACACGATAACAATTACAACTTAAGTATATGAAACAAAAAATAAATGAAGTCAATTCTTCAGTTCACTTTATTCTCCTCTTCTCATGTCTTCTCTCTTCTAAAGTCTTCCTTCACATCAGAGGATGGCCCCACATACAGACATGTGCTATTATTAATTTTAAAGTGTTCGAATTATTAAAGTTCACATAACAGAAGTTATACTTTTAATAATTATTTCCATATTGACATATTTATGAATCTGGAAAATATAGGCTGTCTAATGGTCAGAAAACATCAACGAGCTCTATAGCGATCGATGAAATAGGACGTCACCTACATTTCCATGGCGAAGATATGGAGACATCAATCAACCAATTGAAGGAAACAACACTGTAAGAATTCTTGTAATGAAGAATCATATATATTTCATTTAACAATTTACGTACTTATGTAAGATGAGTGACTGAAGTTTTATCACTACAATTTAGTCATAATCAAGCCGAGAGAATTATCTAATATATGTACTTTTTATATTTGTTGGTGATTCTAGGAGCCTCTCTCGTCACATCATGCAGATGAAAGAGCACCATCAGAGGATTCCTGCTGGTCACATGCTGAATGAATCCCAAACTGATGGAGATGGAAAGTATGACAACAAAGAGCTCGCTCTGAAGCATCGCAACACAGCTCTGCAGGGCAGGGTGGAGATCTTACAGGAGCACAACAGAAGGCTGGAAGGATGCATTGCTCAGCTACGCTATATTGCGGATGTGGTGAGTGCGAAATTAAGTGGTTAGTCTGTAATTGGTAAACTTGTTAGTGTTAACTGCACAAACCCGAAAAAAAGCAATATAAGTTGTACCTTAGCATTATATTATAGCATCCCTAAACAGAAAGAACGAAAGTGACTGATGATGATGATAACTATGATCATCATGATGATGATGTTTAAAATTGAAGAAGTTGAATGATTGAAGCTACAATAGCCTATATTAATTTTTTCATTTTATTTACTTTTATTTTTATTGAACCTTTTAGCAACAACATCACCAGCAGGGAGGTGTGGCTTCAGCTGTCAGCAGTTCACACAACCAACTCTTTTTTCCCAATACATCCTCGTCTATTCTGTCCACACCCATGGCATCCTCACACGTCACACCAGCTACTGCCGCAAGAGTCACACCGGTCACTTCTTCCCATGCAACTCCCTCATCATCCCCAGTTCATGGACAGTACACTGTCACACCAAACTCCGCCCACCCATTACCAGACACTTCGCCATCTCATAGCAAGTACACAGTAACAAAGAATTCCTATTCTCAACCATCTAATTCAGACTCTGCTCTATTTCTTGGACAAAACTTGCCTCAGGCATCTGTATCACACTCATACACACACTTGCAAGCTAGGACTTTACCTGAGGCAACGTCCGAGACTGTGTTGGTGGGTAATTTGTCGACCCCTACCCAACATATCAGCTCTCCTCGTTACAGTGGTAGCAGTCAGGCTGGCAGTAATGGATCAGTAACCTTGGCAGCATCTCCTTCGCCATGCTCCAGTCGAAGGATTGGTAAAGTTCCCCCTCCACAGATAGTGTTGAGTCAACAGGAGAGGACAAGTCAACACATAGAAAGAACTTTGTTGTGAGACTTGATAGCTTGTGAAGTTGAAACTTTTGTGAATTGTTGTCTTTTTTTTTCTTCTATCAACTCATTGAATAAGGATCAGTGCAACAGATCCAGCAAGATATATATTTTGGTTCATTTTGTATGATTCGCAAAAGACATAGCTTTCTTAAATCTTAAATTGAAGTGACACTTCAAGGTGAAAGGCACTATAGACCAATAATTGCTTCTTGAGAAAATTGAATTTTAAGTTTTTAGAATTTCCCTCCACTTTCTGGGCATGCTCTTGGTTACTATCAAAGTTTTTCTTATTATAGGAAGATAAAGAAAATCTTACTCTAGAAGTTGGTAGTAAAATCTCTTTTGAACAATCTTTCTTGATATATGAGTAGCTAAACAAAGGTGCCCACCATGGATACAGGTATGGTTATAGACAGTGAATTTGTACTTGCTGAAGCAGAGATCTGCCTGTAGAAATCGAAGATACTGGGCCTGAAGAAGTCTGCATAGACGACTATGAACAGTGGCAGTGCACCAGTTGAGGTTAGGCCAGAAGATCATCAAGAGGAAAGTTTACATGTGGTTGTAAGCTTGGCATAGAAAAGTCACGTCCATGCAGTGCAACACTCCCTGCAAATATAATAGCCGAGTACAGAGACAACTGTAAGATGTTCTCTAATAGTGAACTAGATGCTGTCATACTAACTTACATTCATGCTCAATTTCAATGCAAACATTCTGAGCCATCTAAGTACAGGTTGTATTGTTATGTATGTGTTGTTTTTTGTTGTTGTTGTTGTTGCTGTTTTTACCATATGGCAAGCCAATATGTTGAAAAAAAATTTTATTTTTTTTACATGGAATATCAGATAAACACTACACTAACTTGGCTGATGATTGCCAACATCAAGATTTAAACACTCGACGCCATGTGGGTTGACAGGTTGCTCACCTGCAAATATTACCAGTCCTGAGACTATACAAGATGAGCATTTCTTTATTACTAGTTTATCTTCAGCTGTTGCTCTTCCTATTCCTGGTAGACTTGCTAATTTCAAAAACTAGAGAGATTGAACAACCTTTTGTCGGAGTTCATTTGACTTATCTGACATTACTACTTATCACCACTTTTGCAGACCACGTGATAAGCCTTTTGTTTTTGTTTTTTTTGTTTATTTTCTTCGTGAGTAGGTCACAGCTGAGAACATACAAAAACTTATCTTATATAACCTGTACATTACCCCAGTGTGCCCAAGCCTGGATCATCTCATGAGTCCTCGATTTGTCAGTGGCGTGCAGCTACGGACAGTCACCTAGAGAATAAGACCACACCTCAAAAGTTTTCGTTCTTGTGGTCATTGTAAGAAAATTGGACACTTCTAGACCTAGAAATATTGAGAAGCAATCTTCTTCACCATCAAATGAATTGTAACATCACATTACCTTACAGTTGAAATACTTTTATTCTAAATAATGCAACACCTCATTAAGTACTCGTCACATTGTATTCTGCAATTGATACTGAGTAGAAATATTAAACTTTTTTTTCTATTTTTTAGCAGCAAAAAACTGATTTTCTTGTCTATAGTGCCTTTTCCTTTGGCAGGTCACAAAGATAAATAGCGAAAGAGGGTTGGGTAATATTTTAATTTGCCGTTAGGCCTGTTGATAAATCATTCTACTGAAGTAAATGATTTAAAACTTTACAAGAATATTTCTTCCTACACATACATAGAACACCTTAATAAAAATACTTAAACAACATCATGGCTCAGTTTCTTTCAATAAGAATAGAATATATTAATTGAAAAATACATTAATACAATCAATACTGTAAACACATTGAATTTGTATTTTTACGAAAAAAGTACAATACAATATTTATGATTGTGTTCTAAAATATTTTGATTTTAACAGTTTTATTCCATAACTTATGCCAGATTTCAACTTTCTAGTCTTATCAATTGTATGACGAATTAATTGATCTGGAGTGTAACGATTGATAACATTCTTGTCCTTTTTGCCGTATAATTCCTCAATATTTGATCCAGTACTTACTACTAGTATTGGAGATGTTGATAGATTAACTGTTACTTTGGGCTCAGAATTCGAAAAAAAATGCATCAGGTCCAAATGATTATAGGCAGATGCTAATTGAAGTGGTGTGTTATTGTCTTCATCTGTAGAGAGAGGGTCACTGTGACAGTGTTCTATGAGATATTTTGCTACATTTAAATGTCCTTGTATACATGCCACATGAAGTGGCATTCTTCCATATTCTCCCCTCATGTTAACATCACAGTGATGGTTGTCTGCGAGATAATTGACTAATTCGAGATTGCCAGAGTGAGCAGCATAATGCAGTGGTGTGTTATTGTATTCACATTTAGAGAGAAGGTCACTATGACAGTGTTCTATGAGATGTTTTGCTATATTTAAATGTCCTTTTATACATGCCATATGAAGTGGCATTCTTCCATATTGTCCCCTTGTGTTAACATCACAGTGATGGTTGTCTGCGAGATATTTGACTAATTCTAGATTGCCAGATTGAGCAGCATAAAGCAGTGGTGTGTTATTGTCTTCATCTGTAGAGAGAGGGCCACTGTGACAGTGTTCTATGAGATATTTTGCTACATTTAAATGTCCTTCTATACATGCCTCATGAAGTGGCATTCTTCCATATTGTCCCCTCATGTTAACATCACAGTGATGGTTGTCTGTGAGATATTTGACTAATTCCAGATTGCCAGAGAACACAGCTAAATGCAGTGGTGTGTTATTGTAATCATCTGTAGAGAGAGGGTCACTGTGACAGTGTTCTATGAGATATTTTGCTACATTTAAATGTCCTTGTATACATGCCACATGAAGTGGCATTCTTCCATATTCTCCCTTCATGTTAACATCACAGTAATAATTGTCTGCGAGATATTTGACTAATTCCAGATTGCCAGAGTGAGCAGCAGAATGCAGTGGTGTGTCATTGTCTTCATCTGTAGAGAGAGGGTCACTGTGACCGTGTTCTATGAGATATTTTGCTACATTTAAATGTCCTTTTATACATGCCATATGAAGTGGCATTCTTCCATATTGTCCCCTCATGTTAACATCACAGTGATGGTTGTCTGTGAGATATTTGACTAATTCCAGATTGCCAGAGAAGTAAGCAACACAATGCAGTGGTGTGTTATTGTCTTCATCTGTAGAGAGAGGGTCACTGTGACAGTGTTCTATGAGATATTTTGCTACATTTAAATGTCCTTCTATACATGCCATATGAAGTGGCATTCTTCCATATTGTCCTCTCATGTTAACATCACAGTGATGGTTGTCTGTGAGATATTTGACTAATTCCAGATTGCCAGAGAGCACAGCTAAATGCAGTGGTGTGTTATTGTATTCATCTGTAGAGAGAGGGTCATTGTGACAGTGTTCTATGAGATATTTTGCTACATTTAAATGTCCTTCTATACATGCCATATGAAGTGGCATTCTTCCATATTGTCCCCTTGTGTTAACATCACAGTGATGGTTGTCTGTGAGATATTTGACTAATTTCAGATTGCCAGAGCCAGCAGCTAAATGCAGTGGTGTGTTATTGTCTTCATCTGTAGAGAGAGGGTCACTGTGACAGTGTTCTATGAGATATTTTGCTACATTTAAATGTCCATCTCTACATGCCACATGAAGTGGCATTCTTCCATATTTTCCCCTCATGTTAACATCACAATGATGGATGTCTGTGAGATATTTGACTAATTCCAGATTGCCAGAAAACACAGCTAAATGCAGTGGTGTGTTATTGTATTCATCTGTAGAGAGAGGGTCACTGTGACAGTGTTCTATGAGATATTTTGCTACATTTAAATGTCCTTTTATACATGCCATATGAAGTGGCATTCTTCCATATTGTCCCCTCATGTTAACATCACAGTGATGGCTGTCTGTGAGATATTTGACTATCTCCAGATTGCCAGATTTAGCAGCATAATGCAGTGGTGTGTCATTGTATTCATCTGTAGAGAAAGAGTCACTGAGACAGTGTTCTATGAGATATTTTGCTATGCTTACTTGACTCTCTTTACAAGCAATAATTAATCCTACATTAACATCACAATGCTGACTGTTTTTTGTAATTATTTCAATAATTTCAACGTTACAGTTTTCAATTGCTAGTTTGAACACAGTCTCGTATTCTTTTTTACCAATTTTGTCAGGAATACCTGTGTAATTATACAGATATTTTATTACACTGTTATGTCCATGCATAGCAGCACAGTGCAGTAAAGTGTGACCATCTGTAATCTTGAAGAATGCATCACAGTGATGGATGTTCAGTAAAGACTGGACTACTCCTAGTTGACCTCGTGCTGCTGCCACACACAGAGCTGTTTGCTGGCATTCTGGACTGAAGCAGTTGGTATCAAGAAGTAATTCAAATATGCTGTCATGTAGAGTGGAGAGGGCGAGTGAATTGATACTTGTAAATGAAGCATGTGAGAAATAATTTAGCATGAACAATACAATGTCGCACTGCTTCATGGCTATGGCAATATGGAAGACATTGACTTGAAAAGATTTGATGTTGAAGGTTGTAAGTTTAAGAATATCACCAATGGAAAAGTTAGCAATTAAAGGATTTATTAATGACTTGAATATTTCAAGATGGCCAAGAATAATTGCGTAATGAAGTGGTGTTAAATCATTAGTATCTGCTTGCAAAACATTAGCTCCTACTAGTAGCAGCAGTAGCTGTATTATTTCAATATGGCCTCCTATTACAGCCAAATGTAATGCAGATTGTTTTTTGTCATTAACAGTAAACACATTGCAGTTTGAATCAGCTATTGATTGTTTGACGTCCTCTACCTTGCCGTGCAGAGCTGCCTCATGAATACTAATCCTATTGGTTGGAATCTGATCATCCGTCACATGGCTACTTTCGTAATTCTTTATTTGCGTTTTTGCAGCACGGCATTTTTCTTTTAATGAGTGTTCTTGTGAAAAAAATGTTTTCTAAAAAAAATAGAATTTGTACCAATATTAATACTTTTGTTTGCATTAAGTCTAACAATTATTAATCTTAATAATAGGAAAAAAAATTTCTCTTTTTAACAGCCAATATTTTTAATTATCACCACGGAGAGTTCGACCTCAGTTGGCCCCTGAAGAGGACTTCGGCAAGAAGTCGAAATTTCGGGTTAAGTTATAATTAAAAATATTAGCTGTAAAAAGAGAACAAATGTCCTATTATTATAATTATTTCAGCCGAGAATGACTGAATTATTAGTCTGATATAATATGGCCAATAAATTTGTAGAATACATTCTTATTGCATTGAACTATTGTTGTGCCGTGGCGTAGGAAGTGGGTGGGGGCTCTGGGAGATGGTGCCCCCATAATTTTTTGGCACAATTTAAAAAATGTGATTTCTTGCAAGAACACCAGTAAACCACAGAACACATGCCCTTGGATCCCAACCAAATATAAACATATTCCTACATTACTGTTGTGTGTAATATGCAGTTTCTAATGGAAAGAATACGGCCTGCTAAGTTCTTGTTCTAAACAAGTGGTGATGTAACATACTTCAAAGGTTGAAGTTCTACAAGTGTACTACATGTATTTAAGAAATGAGTGTTAATGAAATCTGAATTATTTGTACGTGCCTATTGACTGTCACAGATTATGACTGCAACCAGTGAGAGAGCTAACTTTTATATAACAATACAGGAATCACACAGAGTGGTGTCTGCTTCACGGTGCTTTTGCACTAAGTTGATGTGATCGCATTCTTTAGATAAATATATGATACAGAAAATACTACTTTAATTTCATTTATTGCTGTGTTTATCTTTTTCACATGTGCTACAATCAGCTAATATAAATTAAAGTGCAAATTTTGTGGAAGAAAAATAAATGCTCTTCTTTATTATTATTGTCAGAATCTAGGTGGATGAGCTGAAAAAATTACAACTGAATAGTTATACTCAACTTATGTCAAGGATGGTACATATAATTATTGCCCTGGATAAAATACAGAGAAAAATGAAAAATCTGTCTAACCTTGTGAAAGAATGTGGTAAGTTTGCTCTAGTAATTTCCTAATACCACAGATGAATGTGCACCAGCAAAAAAGCTTTTATTTATGCCACACATAAAAATCAGTTGTGCTCAAAGTCACAATTATGACCAGTTTTTTTAAAGTTCAAAACATGATCCGAAAGAAGAAATACTAGTTCGGCCTCAAAACTCCATGAATATGCTGGATTCTTTTTTTTTTCTTTTTTTTTGATCTACCTCAACTAATGGCAGAAAGAACCAGTCTTAAACAAATCTGGGACACCTCTCAGCAATCAAGAGGAACCTGAAAGCCTTAACTTTCTCCGACCCTATCTAAGCCTAGACTGGAAGAACCTGTCCAAACTGCACAAAAAGAAGACTTTGTTTGCCACAAGAGAATTAGTCCATACAAGTACAAGATGCTACATACATGAGGGTAGAGGATTTAGAGATCTTAACAAGACATGTCAGATTCCATTGCAAAGAAGGTCAATCAACTACTAGACATATTTCACAAACATGGCCAATTCAACTTGTACACTTTTCAAACAGACACAAAATTATATCCATTATGCAAGGTCCACAGTCTTCTAATCAACTCTAACCCATCATGTCATGCAACTCTAGTCAAACACACATAATATCCTAATAGAGCAACCAGCTGTTAGCTAGACATTGTGAGTCAGTATCCTTGGTAGTCTCTAACTCAAGCCAACTAATAACCATATTTACAGCCTCAACACAAAACATCGCTCTAGCAACTCTACCCATCTATTCCTCAATAACTAGGAGTAATCATGGCCTTAGAGCAGGCTATCCCCACCAACTAACAGTGCCCTAAAGTTAACTAAAGTTAACACTCATAAAAATGTTCTGAGAGAAATTAAGAGTTGACTATATATATTTATATATTATTATATATATATTATATTATATATTAGCAATATGCTCAATTCCCTTAACATAGTTAAACAGCATGTAACTATTCCCTCTAAGTCTATATTCAAGCTCTATATAAGATGAACAATAGCCACTTGAATCTCTTCAAGGTTTTGGAAAATCAGCGGATCTAGAGGGGGCTCGAGGAGTGTCGTTCGAGCCTCCCTTTTCTACCTACAATATAACACTTACAGCTTTTCCACTTCCAAAGTTACTACCTCCATCAGCAATAAAGCAAAACTAAAACGAACGAAAGACTTGACGCGCACACAACATTTAGCGGTACTATTTCTAATTAACGCACACATTCACTATTCGATGTGCATGAGTAAGCATTTTTATTTTTGTTGATTGTTAGTGGATTTTTTGTGAGTGTCTCTGCCCTGGTATGTCAAGGCAGAAAAGACTTGATGCTTTCTTCAAGCCTCCTAACAAGTGAGTCTATTTAGCTAATAGCTATAGATAACTTTATAAAGTAGTTAGTATGGTGAATTTACACACTCATGGGATATTTACTACAAGTAGTCCAATATTTTACAAGGGGATTTATTTGATTTAGGAGGCCAAGGGTGACTGCTTCAGCCCCTCCAGAGTCTGATCTTCTTCCTCCAGAGGAAGCTCCTCCTTTTCGGGCATCTGCTCCTCCTGAGGCATCGCTAGCACTTTCTCCATCACCCCAGGAGCTACCGCCTTCCCCTCCATCTCCTCAGTGTCTACTTTTTTCCCCTCCATCCCCTCAGGATCTACCACTATCTCCTCAGTCTGTAGTAGTAGTATCTGACATTGAAAGTAGCCAATCACCTTTAATTTTTGCACCTCTATCAGCCTCTCTTGCCTCATTAACCCAGTCCCCCTCAGGTTCTGAGTCTCAATCCTTGGCTCTTCCCCCTCCCCCACTGTTGTCACAACGTATGTGTGCTTCTTCACACTCTCAGGTCTCATTGCAATCCACTTCCTTGACCTCTATTGAAACATCATTGATTAATGACTGTGACGATATTGGTTTGCTGTTACACTCTTTTCCTCAAAATCGTATCAGGAATTTGCCAGCTCCTTACAAGTACTTACTTTATTCTAATCACTTCAAGCCTAGCAGTAGTTTTAAATTTCCTGGTAGATACTCTGATGGTTGCAATAGGGCTTGTCAGCATAAATACTTTGTGTATAGCAAGTCAGAAGATGGAATATTTTGTTTGCCTTGTGTCCTATTTGCTACTAAGGACAATTTAGGTCAGTTTGTATGTAAAAAGTTTCATTTATGGTCTAAGAAGTCAATTAAATTTTCTGCTCATAATTCCAAGCAGTATCATAGCATTGCCTTGTCGAGAATGGATGCTCTGACATCTAGTATGGCGCATCCAGAATCTTCTATAGAAAATCTTATTCGGCAAATAAATGAAACCGATATTGCTAGGAACCGTTTTATTCTTAAGTGTATTACTGAGGCTATACTTTTTTGTGGAAGGCAGTGTATCTCTCTTCGTGGTCATCGGGATGGTTTTAAGGTTTGTAGATAGTGATTGTAATATACAGGAAGAATTTTTGGATTTTATCAAGGTGGAAAGGATTACTGGTGAAGTTTTGGCAAGGGAAATAAAGAATGTTTTGGCTAGGTATGGGCTTGACTTTCAAAACTGTCGGGGACAAGGGTATGACGGCGCTACAAATATGTCCGCTGCCAATGGAGTTCAGGGCCGTTTTTCAGCTGAGAATTCTGAAGCAGTTTATGTACATTGTAATTTTCACATATTAAACGTATGCATTGTTAATGCTTGTAGTTTACCTCCTATACGTAACATGTCCTCTGCTATTACAGAAACAGCCTACTTCTTTCAGAATAGTGCGAAGAGGCAAATATTTCTTGAGAAGGTGGTGGATGATAGAACTCCTACAGTTAAGGTAAAGGACCTGTGCAGAACTAGATGGGTCTACAGGCATGAGGCATATGAGAACTTTAGTATGTTGTATACCTACCTTGTGGATGTTATGGAAGCCATTTGTGAAAATGATACTTCTCATGGTGAAATGAATTGGGACAATAAGATCATTGTGGCTGCTAATGGCTTGTCCAAAATGTACCATTCTTTCTCCTTCATATAGTGTCTTTCGTTGTAACTAGAAATGCAATGTTCATCATTAAGCCTGTTAGTGTTAAACTTCAGTATACTAGTTATGATATAGTTAAAGCTTACAATAAAGTAGAGGAAGTAGTTAAGGAGTTACAGGCAGTACGGACTGAGGAATCTGTATTGCACTCTTGGTACTCCCAGGCAGAATCTTTGGCTAGCAAGGTAGATGTGGTTCCTCGTACCTCGAACAGCTTCTCGGCAACAACATCGCGAAAATATTGAACATAGCTCAACTGAGGAATACTATCGTAGATCCATTATCCTTCCTTTGTTAGATAATTTGATCCAGCAAATGAATGATAGATTTGGTAGCACTCAGATGATAGTAGCAAAGTTAATTAAATTAGTGCCTTCTGTAATTACTACATTTACTGAACTTTCATATGAGGATGCAACATGTCGTCTTATAGCTGAGTAATTAATACTGTGGGGCATATTTAGTGTCAGATCTAATCTGGTATTTATGTGATGTGGACATGACCCTCAAACTGACAGGCTGGTGGAGAGCTTGAATTCCAAACTAATAAGAATAATTGCTAAATGATGTGAAACAAAGCAACATGATTGGGATGATTATCTCACCAAGTTATTGTTTGCCTACATGTTTGTACTTCAGGAAAATACAAAAGAATTTCCATCTTCTGATGAGAAGTCTGTACAATATGGACTCCGATGATTATCGTGTGGACCTTGTGGATAGTTTGGCAGAGGCATAGCGACGAGCTAAAAGCAAGAACATGCACACAATAGTGGTAGAGGAAGTTTGGCAGGAGGTTGATAAGCTTTGAGAACCTGGTAATGGTATGCTGAGTGATCACACGAATTTAGATGTAGTGATCAAATAGTACTTCTAAAAAAATGCAGTTCCACCTACAGTTTCAACTTTATTATTATTTATATGTATTTATGAATACTAGCAAATACCCCACAACACAGTAGCACTTGACATACTACAAAGTAAGAATTCAGTAACATTTGTATTCATGTTTATCTTTCTATTGCTTAAGGTCACATCCATTTCCCTCTCCTGCTCTCTTTTTTTTCCTGAACTATCTCAGCTTTTCTTATCCCCACATCCTTTATTTCAGCTCTTTCTTCTTGAGTCTTGGAGTCCCATCTCCTCCCTTTGTCTACATCTCCTGCTTCTGAATCTCTCTGTCCTTCTATTGTGGACTTAAGCTTTGCGAAACTTTTGCCTTCTTTTTCGTACTTTGCCATTCTTTTTTAAACTTATGCAACTTTACTTGGTGATTCAATTCCACCCGCTTTTTAGTTCCAATTAATCATTCACTTCTTGCCTTCTCTTTCATACTTTTGCCTTCTTTTTACAGGATCGCCTTACCTCGCCAATTCTGCCTGGTTTTTAGTTACAAATAATATCCTTTTTGCCTTCCCTTTTGTATTTTTACCTTCCTTTATGAAACCTACGCCGCTCTCCCTCTTTTATTCCTCCTGATTTTCAGTTACAATTAATCACTTTCTACTGAATATAAATGACACTTTACCACTTCAGTGTAATGCCAATGCTCTACCAAACTGTATAAGCTCATGAATTATTCATGAACACACTGTTGTCGTCGTTACTGACACACAAGATTATTATTATATAGATATTCATTATATTATGCTAAATAGTAAAAAAATAAATCATAATACTTATAATTTTTATGACATCAGGAGATGACAAAGAATGTGACAATAAAATTTGGAGTTGTAAAAAGCATTTGCCAGAATCTTCAATCATAATATGATGAGAGGATAATGGAAAGAAATAAATCACGTACAACGGTGATCTATACTTAAAATCAGATAATATTTTGATCGGTAACTGCAGATACTGCAGAAAAACTGTGTTTTAAAATAAACTGGCCTCTTAAACTTATAAAATAATCTGTGGATATATCATAGACTAAACTTACTTCATTACTCAGGGGCAGATCTAGGAATTGTTAAGGGGTGGTGGGCTCTTTTCAACAAGAATTTGAATAACCATAGCTACTAGTGGAAAATGTTGGCTTTGTATTCCCTACAAGATTATCCTCTCATTCACACAATAATAAGCATTATGAGGTAACTGCCCAGAAATTACATCATACTGCTAAAATCAGGAAAGAAAACAATTAAAACTAAAACCAAAACTAAGGTATTTTGTTTACAATAAAGAAAAGGAGGTGAATAGGTAAGTTAATCATGAAAAAAGGAAACTGAGAAAAAATGAAGATAATATACTAGGACGTTTTGGTTAATGATGAAATACAGTTTTAACTGTTAAAATTCAACCATGAAGAAAAAATTGAATAAGCAACAACCACTAAATTCTCTCAAGATTGAATAATGTCAAATAATTGCTCTGATTTGGCATACTATGAGCTAGGTCTGCTGACTCAGCATATCAGTGAGGTGCGTTGTTTAAAGATGGCAGTTAACTACTTACCTGCCATTCTCCGCGGACTTATAAGTCAGTTCCATTTTTCCTCTGAAAATTGCTGGTTAAGAAACTAGCAATTACTGGGGGATGAGGAAAAACAATGACAAACAAAAAGTTAGTGCTATTATATTTTTATTTCCACATATTATGAGTAAGAAATACAGTAGATAAAAAATGAGACCTCATTCTGAAAAAAGGGGGGTTCGTACAATCCGCCCCTGCTGTAAGTCCCAGTGGCCATAGTTTCACATTACTTGACGGAGTCACAGTGACTGTTGCATGTTTTGTAATGTGTACTCTTAGCAACTTTTGTCGTTCTGTGTTCATTTGTGTTGTGTATTATTTACGTGTCTCTGTTATTTTTATGACATTTTTTCTATGGTCTGAGCCGTGGATATATTTACTCTTGTGCCTAGCTCAGTCACTCAATACTATTTTCTCATGGAAACCATTGCATACTTGGATAAAACAAAAACCTAAATTACTCTGGTTATTAGTTAGGTTGGGCAAACTGGTAGAGAAAATTCTCCTAGTGTGGTTTTCTCAGCACTTGGGAGTACCTGAGCAGCAGAGGAGACCCTCATTTGGTTGCAGTGGGAAGCAAAATAAGTACCCACACTCGAGAGACTAAAATGTCAGGTTCTGGGAAAGAAAAGAAGACTGAAAAAGGAGGTGCCAAAGCAAGGAATGTTAATGAAATGGAAGAATAGATGAAGAGTGGTCTGATTCATGTTATGTAGCTTCGATGTTTCTACAATAGCTGATCCAACAAGTGAGAATAAGCAAATGGACTTACTTCAATCTTCAATGGAACCCGTAATGGAAGCTATGGCAAACAATGAAGCTTACAGACAGGAGGAAGCAGTATTTAGAGGTGAGGAACTGGATCGACTTAGATAAGATGCTAAATTAGCCAAGATGGAGTCAGAAGCTCAGAAAGCAGCTCAGCTTGCTCAACATGAGGCTGAGAAACAGCATGGGCTAAAGAGGAAGAAAGTAGGAGGAAATATGAGGAAAATATTTTGAGATATCAGAAGAGATCAAAAAGAAAAGAGACATTGGAGATAGATTTTATTCAGAGACAACAGAATGCCAGAACGAATAATAAGAATCTTTGAAAAAAGAGAAATTTCATTGGTCTGTTGAGAGTGAGACTGTGGCATAGCAGTACCCCTTAACAGTATAAGTACAGTGTTTGTTCGCTGGGTGGTTCAATTCCCGGTGGCGACCAAATATTTTTAATTCTGTATTGTTTAAAAAGCCTGTGAAAGAGAGAGGAAACTGGAGAGTTAGGCTGGTTGCTATAACTACTAGGTTAATGAAGCACCAAGGCTGCTGAACCCTTAGTATTACTATATACTAGCTAGCTATTACAAATACCAAAAGAATAATTTATTTAGAGTATTATCAATATGAACATGCAAAAATGTATGTTCACACACGTTGATATTGTTAAGCTTGAGTAAGTACATATGCACTGCATGCAATAAACTGTAGACATTAATGCTGTCTTCATAAAGAGAATAAAAACATACAAGCGACACTCACCTCACCAGTAGTTTCAATGGCTCCAAGCACTCTGATAAACCACTGAGAATAATGTAATGCAAAAACTACTGCTGGGCAGCAAAGAAATTATTTGCTCACATGAGTACGGTATGACTATAAGGGGCATCACCAACAATTAGTTCCTAAATTTGGTCTCAAGTACACAGAATGAAAAGCTTTAACAACGCTCTAAATAGGCGAATTTTGTGTTGTCGGTAACTAAGGGGAAAAAGGGAAAAGAAAATTTGAATTTTTAAATGGACCGCACGTGTTGAATGCAGGAGAGAGAATGAATGCCGTCAAAGTTATTCAGTGCTTATTCGACAACAACTTTGGTCTTTCTGAGAATGAAACTAGCGATGAGGAGGGTGAAGAAATATTTGCTTATGCTGGGTAGCATCATTTGCACACAGTTGAGCTAGCAACCCTGAGTAGTGGAGTGGAAGTTCAGCCTAGTAGCACTACTGGAGTCAACTTGGATGTTCAGGTAAATGTAAAGTAGTAAAATAAATGTAGTAGCTATATAAAATATAGTCAAACAATACTTTTTAGGTGTTATAGTAAGTAACATGCAAAATATATAGCTGGTTGCAAGTCAATATAATAAAAAAATATATAAGAGAGAGAGAGAGAGAAAGAGAGAGAGAAAGAGAGAGAGAAAGAGAGAGAGAGAATGCACATCAATAAATTGAACAGGAATCTATTGTAACTTTACAGACTATGAGTCAATTGACATGGATGATCAACCAAGTCAAGGGAGTTTCCATCTTTCATCATCCATGGAAGACTTCAGTCCATCTATTATGGATGTCACTTCTCAAGGGTCTGGAACAGAATCAGACATTTCTCAACAGTGTGTTATGGAAGTAGGTGGCATGTATGAGGAGGGAGAGGGATAGGCGAGTAACAGTAAGAGCAAGGCCTAGCAGGGGAGGAAGAGGAAGAAGGGGAAGGAGGTGTGTTAGTACAAGGCTTAGTAGTAGAAAGGCGTGTGGAATACCAATCAATTCAGGCAGCAGCAGTAGTAGTAGTAGTACTACTCATTTATCAGCTACAATTGCTGTTCTCAATGAAATAGGTTCTCTTGTATGGAAGAATGAGGAGCCACAGTCATATACTCAGCAGTATACCCAAACTCCAGGTCCCACTTCACCAGATCTTACTGTGATAGCACTCCTGTTGAGCTTTTTTGCCGTTTCTTTTCTGATGATGTGTGGGATTTGATGAAGGAAGAAACTAATCGTTATGCTGGTACCTGTGTAACAAATAATCTTAGTGGTCGTGTTTGGAATCATACAACTGTTGAAGTGGGCATTTTGATGGGAATTGTGAGGTTACCACGACTGGAATTATACTGGTCCACTAATTTTCCACTCATTAGTACTCCAAACATTAGTAACATTATGCTTAAAACTAAATTTGAACAGTTATTCAGGTTTTTTCACTTGAATGACAATAGCAAGCAGGTTCCATATGGTCATAATGGACATGATAAATTATTATTAGTTTGGAAATTATTGAACTTGCTTTGTCCACTGTTTGAATCTGAGTTTCAAATACATCAATCATGTACTATTGATGAAGCCATGATACCTTTCAAAGGTAGACTTCGCTTCAAACAGAACATGAAATATAAGCCAACGAAATGGGGGATAAAAGTTTTTGTTTTATCTGATGCTCCTACTGGGTATGTGAAGAGGATGCAAGAATACGCAGGTCAAGGTTTAGATAATGGTGTTTCTGATGAGGATGCAAGTATACACAGGTCAAGGTTTAGATAATGGTGTTTCTGATGAGGATTGTGTACCAAGGTGGTGTTAGGTTTGATGAAAGGTTTTGACCATATGGGGGTTCAACTGTACACTGACAACTTTTACACTAGTCCTCTTCTTTATTATAGGCTTTATAAGCACCAAGGCATCAATGCATGTGGTACTGTACGTCCCCAGAGAGTAGGTTTTCCATCTGAGCTGATCATCAAGGCTACTGAAATAAATCATTAATGGTCCTCTTCTTGCATGTTCATGGTTGACAAGAGGTCTATGAATTTCTTATCTACAATGCACATTGGTGAGCGTGTTGGAAACCCTACAGTGAAGAGGAGGCAGGCTGATGGTACTCAAGCAGATATTCTATGTCCACCATGCTTACCTGATTACCAGAAGTATATGCGGGGTGTAGATAGGGGAGATCAACTTGAGAGTTACTATAATGTTGGTAGAAAATCAAAGAAGTGGTGGAGGCGAATTTTTTCTTTGTTTGGAAGTTTGCATTTTGAATAGTTTTTGTATGGAAAAAATGGTCAGGTCTAATGAACATCAACAGCGAGGTAAAAAAAAAGAGAGAGATGTTGTCATTTAGGCTTGAGCTAGCAAAACAGCTCATTGGTAGATTCTCTACAAGATGTCGTAGTGCTGGTAGTCCACGATCTGTTGAGCATCTTCAGCTAGATAGACTGAATGTAAATTTAGGTCACTGGCTTAAGCATGCAGATAGAAAGGGGAATTGTGCTGTATGTTCAGCTATCATAAGAACTAATAAGCTTACTGTTATTGGGAATCACCATGAGACTCGTGTTCAATGTGAGTACTGCAAAGTGTATTTATGTGTATCATCTGGAAGAAACTGTTTCAAAAGTATCACACCCTTGTAGACTTCACTTCATGAAACTAACTGCCCATATTTTTTAACTGTATTTATAATGAAACATGCACAATATTTGATAGTTTATGCACAATTTTCAGTTATTCATTTTTTGTACTTCATGGTTATTCATGCTCTATATTTTATAAACACATATCATCTCAAATTCACATCAACATTACTGATTACTGGTCTATTATAGAAATAATAACCTGTTTGAAGAATAATGATTAGAAAGATACGTCTAATACAATTTTTATACAGGTTAATATGTTCGTGAAATTGAGCCCAGGCTAAATATGAAACCTTAGTTGTTTAGTTTTGTCCCATGAAGCAGCTGACAGTAAAAGAATCCATGGACTGGCTTGAACCAGTCTTGAGTTCAAAATAACGTTATTCATTGCCTTGGCTTTCCAGATAATTATATTCATGTTGTTGTTGTTTACCAGTGGTGATTACCACACATTGGTTGCCAGGCAACATAAACATTTTTTCTGTAATGTATATTTTATATAGACAATTTTTTTCTATGGTTGCTATGGACCATATTAAAGTCCTGATTTTATATAAATTTTTCAAAATGTCTAAATAAATCCTATGATGAAAGGGTTAAAATGGCCAGTGCAACATTTTGATGCTTGTTTCAATCTTCGGGAGGCTGCCATCTTTGAGATTCATATTACAGAATGACTGACTGACTGACTGACTGACTGAATAACTGACTGACTGACTGACTGACTATATAACTGACTGACTGACCAACTGACTAACTGACAGACATATGGAGTACTGTAACCTTCTCTCGCATGCATGCGCACTAATGTTAATGAGCTTGCGCAATACAGCATGAGGTAACACCATGAGATAAATAGTACTTATTACATGAGTCAGGGTGTGATATGGAGAAATATTTCATGAGCAGGCTAATTTATTTTCAAGAGCCAAAGTGAAAATAAAGCCTGAGAGTGAAATATCTAGCCATATCACTCTGATGAGTGTAATAAGTGGTACACTAGATATCTTCACCAGAGTAGTATTTTTGGTAACTCACCATGTAAAGTTGGCAAAAACTCACTAGGGGCTCCCCACAACCCCAGCTGATATTATAGCAGCTGCTCTAACCTGGCTGGGTAGGCTCCACTAGAGTAAAGGTAGCTGTAAAAACCCAGAAAACTTGTAGCCAGGCCAGGTTGCTATAACTACTCTGGTAATGAGCGTGCTCAATACAGCCATGAGATATCACTTTGTGATATCATGAGATATCTCACTTGTGGTACCTAAAAATATCATTGTGAAGATATCTAGACTGGAATAATGTAAGTTATTTTACAGTCATATAGCTAAAAATAACATTGTGAAGATATCTAGTGGGAAATATATGTATATGAATATATATAATATAGGTGTAGCTATACTCTACCCAGCTTTAATTTCAAGATATAAGTATTTGTTAGAATCCTATTACACAAATGTAAATATACTAATTTACAGGTGGATACACATTCAGCCCAAACAATTTTTCGTGTAATTGTTTGATAAACAATTATTTAAGGTGAGTGTTGCTACATCTTCAATTAAATTTATTCTTAAACATACTATCTACCCAAAGTCAAAGTGACAGTATAAAGTGAAGTTATAAGTGGTACAATTTCTCTTTTAAAGTTATAACTTCAAAACCATATTTTTTCTAAACATGATGATTATGTATCCCAATTGAATCATTAAATAAAAACTTAAGTTTAAAAAGTTTCTAGTTATTTCAAACGTAACTAAATAAGTGTTGTCTGGCTCTATTCAAAGTGTGCAGGGCATTAAAATCTTAAGTACAAACTGTGTGCTCTTAGCAATGCATTTTTTTTTACAATTCCATATCTTGTTTAAAAAATATGGGACATTATATGTCTGTTGTTGGTGAACAGAAAATAGTAACTGGAATTAACAGTGTCAGATTGTGAGTAACAGTAAAACAGGTACAGCATCACTTATATTGTATTAAGAGTTTGCTCTTAATTATATATGGCTGCCTAGATACACATTCATTTTGTCCAACTCATAGCAAAACAACTTACAATATTGAAATCAATGCTCTTGAATTCTTCATTGGATTTACTCAAAGTATCTTTACCAAATGATGATGTTCTTGACTCCAGTGAAGTTCTTTTATATACTTCAGTGAATTCTAAGTCACGTTTAACTACAGATCAAAGTACACAGGGTCAATAACATTGAAATGTACTAGGTATGTTGTACTAGACATACCAGAAGGTGTAATTTTGACATTCGGAGTTAAAATATTTCCTTCTGACAAACATCTACCTGTATCAATAAATCATTGCATATAAAACTAACAGGCCACATCTCTCATACGTACTTGTGAAAGGCTTGACATCAGATGGAGCACCAAGACATATTTCTGATTTAGATCGATCTGCATGAATAAATCAATATTGATGCAATACTCACACTACAGAATACAGTATTAGTCTTTGTAAATTATATTCATTTAATGCACTTCACATGCACACAACATCACATAATATTGCTAGCATAGTAGCTCTATTTGAAGATTACTTGACCTTCATAAGTACTATATAAGTATGTCAGCACCAATCCTACATTTGGTATATTATGCTATTATACGTTACATTATTATGTAATATCCATCAAAAAACAGAGACAGTATATATTCTATGAAAAAAATAAACACTTACTATGCTTTAATTAAATTACATCTGTTTAAATTGAAACAAAAAATTTACTTACGTAACTTGCTCATGCTCTCTTGTAAATAAATGCATTCTTCATTAATTTTCACCCACACTATATGGTATTGTGCTAGTATCAATGAAATATCTTGTATTCTATTTTTTAATATAAGTGAAAATCTCTCTGGGAACAACCAAGACACGCATATACTTCCTTCACTCATTTTGTGATAGTACAGAACGGATGCAAAGTGAGAAAGAAGTGGCACACAATTCTTTAGAATATAGTGTCTGAGATCATCCAAACGAGATAGTGTAAACTTAGTGATATCTTCTTTGATGTCACACTTCACTACGAGTTCCGCCACAGAATCTGGGATTGTTTCCAATTTGTGCCCATCCCAGCATTTGATAAAAGGAATTACCAATGTTGTTCTTTTAAAATGA
>WLWD01000711.1_pt1 | contig 64657 bp, 35 predicted proteins | sample 6712731 | NCBI WGS metagenome assembly WLWD01 (sample SAMN12718690, study PRJNA576275) | sponge metagenome | isolation source: marine sponge | host: Mycale hentscheli | place: New Zealand: South Island, Marlborough, Capsize Point | collected 2014-11-01
CTCGCCATTTGTGCTCAAGCACACCACTAGTTTATTTATATATATGGACGTACGTATGTCATTTTGTACTTTGACCCTTCGTATTTTTGTGTTCGCTCCGCGTTCGACCCCGTCCCGAACTTCACTAAACAGAATCCTCCGGTTTAGCGACCATTACCCGGATCACCCTAGTAATTGAATTGTTTACCACTTTGAATTCTTTTCTGGGTGCAGTTAAGACTCAAAAGCTTGTGGGAGCTCCATTCAAATTAGGGCGGTGGTAAGTTACTACGCTATTGTCCCAGTTATAAGCCCTACCAAGCAGTATTTACTGAACATTCATTGTCCACTAGACTAACCACGAAGGGAAGTCTTGCATAGGTATGTCGTTGTGTGAAAGGATTGTATGTTAAACTATTACTAAGAATATCAAAAGAAAATTTTCATTGTCCACTAGACTAAACAAGAAGTAAGTCTTGCATAGGTATGTCAGTTGTGTGAATAGTCTTGGATGTACAACTACTCCTAAGAATATCCAAAGAAAGTTTAACAACATGACTTGATTTTGTTGCTTCTTTTTTCCAATTCTGCGGGGAGTGGTTTACATGGGCATTGAAATCCTCTGTACTGTATTTACGTAATTAAAAAAACTCAAACTTTATTTTCAGTAGCTTCAGTGTTAGAAGTCAAAATCATTCATATAAAAATAGTATAGTCTTTAGGCTAGCTCGCCATTTGTGCTCAAGCACATCACTAGTATATATGTATGTATGTATGGATGGTACGTATGCTCTTTCAACGCGCGCGCGGGGAACGTTTTTCTCCAAAAAACACGGCTATTTAGGCTTGACTCCAGTTTATTCTGAAACTACAGCATTAAGCAAGCCTTACTTTATACTTAAGCTCCAAAGTGTGAGAAAATTCCTGCGAAAACGCTTGCTTTTCAAGAAACAAAAAGTTGATTCGACCGGTTACTATGGCATTGAAGACCCTTTACCAGATTTAAATTCAAAACGTCGCCTTTTTTCCGGCTAAGTGCGGCTTGTTAGTTGTCAAGAGCCACCTGTAGTCAGTACTAAGAGAGCTATCACTACTTCTGAAAAGCGTATGTAAGCACATAAAGTATTAATGCTAAGGAAGCTACTACTACTCCAGGGATGCTGAGGTAAGTACGTAATTCCATATTATTGTTAGCTAAATATGCAAAAATAACTCTGGCCTTTCTTTTATAGCTAAGAGCTTGTTGTCAACAGTGACTGGTAAATTCAAATAGTCAGAATGACTCAAATTTGGTACTACAAAAGTTACCACTGCTCAAGAAAATGAGGTAAGAAAGTAATTTGTATTTGTGTGCTAAAATTGATTGTCTTTTGTTTTTGTAGGTGAGAGCTTGTTGTCAAGAATTCAAGGTAATTCAGATAGTCAAAGTAACTTCAATTTGATACTACAGAAGTTATCAATACTCAAGAATGAGGTAAGTAGTAATTCCATATTTTGTTGGCTAAAATTACAAATAATAACACTGGTTTATTTTTTATCGTAGCTGAGAGCTTGTTCAAGAGTTACTGGTGATTGAGATTATCAGAATGGCAGATGTTTGATACTACAAAAGTTACCATTAATCAGGTAAGAGAGTGATTTTGTATTTGTTTGCTGAAATAAAAGGTCATAACTGCTATTGTAGTGTTTGCATAGCTAAAACATAGTAGCTAACAATACTTAATTTTATGTTACCTAACTATCAGGCTCGCTCGCCATTTGTGCTCAAGCACGCCACTAGTTTATTTATATATATGGACGTACGTATGTCATTTTGTACTTTGACCCTCCGTATTTTTGTGTTTGCTCGGTGTTCGACCCCGTCCCAAATTGCACTAAACAGAATCCTCTGGTTTATCGATAAGTACCCGTATCACCCTAGAAATTGAATTGTTTACAGTTTTGATTTCTTTTGCGGGTGCAGTTAAAAACTTGAAAACTTAAGGGACTTCCATTTCTATTCGAGTTAGTGGCGGTGGTAAGTCAATGCGCTCTTTGTCATGGTTATAAGCCGTGCGCAACAGTATTTACTTGAAAATACATTGTCCACTAGACTACCGCTAAGGTAAGTCTGTGTAGGTGCATGTCCAGTTGTGTCAAAGCATTGTGTGTTACAACCACTACTTAGCTAAATAATATCACAAAGAAAACTTTTAAATAACGTGTATTGTTTTGTTGTTGTTTTCCTTCAATTCAAGCAGTTGCAGAAGTTGTTACTATGGCACTGAAATCCCTTTACTGTGTATGCGAAATTTAAAAAGGTGACCTTATTTTCAGTAGCTTTAGTGTTAGAAGTCAAAATCATTCATATAAAAATAGTATAGTCTTTAGGCTCGCTCGCCATTTGTGCTCAAGCACATCACTAGTGTATATATATGAAAGTAAAAAAAAACATAATATAACCAAGGCATTAGCTCTACCAAATTTTTGCTTGCTAAGTTTAATTTGTTGTTTTTTTGTATTGTTATAGTGTTACTTGCTATTTATTAGTTTTAAATACATTATTGTCGTACAATAAACAATGTACACACATTAATAACTTACAAATTATTAGAAGTAAAACAAAGTTATGCCAACAGAAAAAAGGCATAAGGAAACTCTGCAAACCAATAATAACAATAGTAATGATAATACTGGAATAGACATTTCAAATAGTAAGAAAGAAACTGGTACATGAGTATATTTTTACAGTGGTAGTGTGTAGTAGACAATGGCAGCACCTTTATTTAAGTATTAATAATATTTAATGTTATAGAGTATAGGCTCAATACTACGTTGAGGAATGACTGTGAGTTGATGAAGGACTTCAAGTCTTAAACATTTTCTTACTGTTTCAAGAGTCAACTACATTAAATAACAAAATATTGCTATACAACACTAGAATTGTTTCCACAAAAGTATCTTAGGTTAGAAGGGAAGTGTTAGACATGTTACCTGGTACAGTAAACAGTGTGTGAAATTATAATGCTTAGTTCATTGCCATATTTTTCTACGTACCGTATAGCGATTTAATATGGCGGATTTTTAATTTGGCGGTTTGGCGGTTCTGATGCAGATCGCCAATATTAATTTCGCCAATTGCAATAAGCTATATTTATTAGGCGTAAGGTTGCGCTTGCGTATGAGTGAGCGTAGCTTAGCTAGTCAGCTGCTGTATCATGGCATTGCTTAAATACTTGAATAGGAAAAACCGGTGGAGCAGGAGATTAGTGGGGTCCAAGATGGCCTTGCACTACCTACTCTGGACAAGTGTAAGACCCTTACTAAAGCTCAGCTGAAAGAGGCTAATAAGGCTGTAGAAGAAGCAAGTGAAAGTGAGGCGAGTAAGAAGAGGGGAAAGTATAACCGTGGTATACGAGGAGGATAGGGCCAACATTGGAAAATATACTGCAGAAAATGGGCCTACCAGAGCAGCCTCATATTTTTCTGCTCATCTCAGGTGTAATGTAAGGATAATGATTAGATCTAGCTATAAAATATAGTCATTATGAATTATTTAATAACAGGTGAATGAATCAACTTGTCTGAGACTAAGATCAGAGTATTTGGCACAGTTAAAGATCCAGAAGCAGAAAGGTAGTGATGGAGTTATAAAAGCCCTGCCTACTAAACAGCAAGGAAGACCACTTTTGCTAGGACAAGAACTTGATAACTCTGTTCAAGATTATATTGAAGCATTAAGAGTCCTGGGTGGTGTAGTTAATACTCATATTGTTATGGCAGCTGCTGTTGGGATCATAAAGGCAAAAGACATTACATTACTTGCCTCACATGGAGGGAATATTGTTATCAATAAGAACTGGGCCAAGTCATTGCTTCACAGAATGAATTATGTGAAATGGAAGAGTTCAAATGCTGGAAAGGTATCTATTAATAATTTTATGGCAATAAAAGAAATCTTTTTGGCTGATATAGTGGCAGAGGTGCTTATGAATGATATCCCCAATAATTTAATCATCAACTGGGATCACACTGCTTTGAAACTAGTACCAACTGGGCAATGGACTATGCACTGAGCTGGGGATAAAATAATACCCATTGTAAATGTGGACGACAAGCGACAAATAACTGCTGTGCTTGCAGCAACTATGTCAGGTAAACAATTTTTCCATGTTATTAGAAATAGGAGTGTCGGTTTATAGATGAACCACAGCCACTTTTACTGATCACAATCAGCAAAATTCATATTGTAATTAAGATTTTAGCATGGGTCAATGCCTTATTATTCACTAAGAAACGATTATGTACAAGAGGATGGACAACCCAACTACAGTATGAAGCTGCCTGATGCTACACATTTTATTCCGTTTTATGTGCAATGTAGGTGACTATCTCCCTCACAGCTGATCTACCAGGGAAAAACACACAGGTGCCACCCAAATACTACTTTTCCTACGGGATGGGATATATGGCATAGTGAGAACCACTGGTCAAATGAAGTGACAACCAAGCGATATATTGAGATGATTTTGATCCCTTTTGTGGTGAAGAAGCGTGCAGAGTTGGGGTTAGAAAAGACATTTCCAGCTTTGGTACTTTTTGACTGTTTTAGAGGTCAAACTACTGATGCAGTCAAAAGAATGCTTTTAGAACTGCACATAGTGGCTATCCAGATTCCTCCTAACTGTACTGATAAGTTGCAGCCCATGGACATCTCCATCGACAAACCTATGAAAGATGAACTCAAATCAAAATTTCAAGCCTGGTATGCAGAAGAAATTCAGAAGCAGCTGAAAGCAGGTCCGGTTGAAGAAGTAAAGGTGGATGTGCGCCTGTCTAATATCAAAGGCAGAAGCGCTAACTGGATGATTGCGTCATGGCAGAGCATTGAATGTCGCCCAGAGTTAGCCATCGATGGATTTAGAAAGGCAGGGATTTGCAGTGCAATTGAAGCTGTGCACACACAGTAGCTAGCCGGTATCTTATATTTTAAATCATGTATCCATTATAGCATGATCATGCATGCATTACTAATTTATTTAAAATTAATCGTGATACAAAAATTGATTTATGGAAAAAGTGATAATGACATACTTTCATAACAACTAATAAGATGCTGTCTAATTGTCTTTTGGGAAAAGGAAGGATTTTTGCCATGAGCCAGAGCCACAATAATAGCTATGGCATGCACACCACAATCACTGCCGTTTATCTGTTGTGTACAATCTCCCATCTCTAGCGTCTTGTCTGGGCCAAACAATTTTACACATAATTTCAGTTTTCATCATCCACTCCAGAAAAGAATGAATCATAAACTTGAATACTTGGTGCTGACCCTCGAGTTGAAATTACAACCCAATGTTTACGCTTCTCACAGTGTAAACTTGTATATAGAGGGAGTTCTCTGTCAAACAGAGGCGGCTACATGTATTGAGTGTCGTCAGTAATGTAGACTGCAGGCCACAGATTCTAGGAAACTGATTTTTGAGAAGTTCTAGTGCAAAATCTATGTGTTTATCAGTTAACTTATCTGAACACAGCACAGTTTTATCAGAATCCATGAGCTGGATACCACTGTATGCTACCCATAGCTTGTCTGCTTCTGGGGAGAGAGGATCTTCATCATTTGACAGATCTTCATCATTTGATAGAACTTCTTCAACTTCAATTTTAATCCTTTTTTGGGGAGGTGAGGTGATTACTGACTCTTGGGCTAATAGTTTTCTCATCTTCATTATGAGCTTACTTTCACCTGTTAAAGTGTAGAGGCAAGGTATCTCTAGACCTCCCTGAGGCAGATCTTCAGAATAGCGCCTACTTCCAGTAATGATACAGTTTATATGGCCAAACCTCCGCAAGAAGAGTGAGCAGGCAGCCGAAGTCTTTCTTGGCACATGTCCAACAGTTACTCCGTCAGAAATAATGGCCACTGCATAGGGATTTTCACCGTTAGCCTCTTCTCTCTCACAGGTATACTCTTGTGCAGCGAAAGGGTTCCATATAGCCTTGTAGACATGGTATCCCCAGACACAGCTAGCTATCTGGAAGATTTCCGCCATCAGAACATTCACCGCCAAATTTTATCCCCGACAAATCGTACACTTTACCAGACCGCCAAATTAAACTCCCGCCAATAAAAAGCGCTATACGGTATAACTCACATTAGGGGACAGTTCTGCCTCAATGACCGAGCTGCTGTAGAATTTGTTGAGTCTACTTCTGTAGGTGTAAGAGTAGGACTGTGAGTTGTATGTGGATTAAATGCTATAGTAGCTTCATCCATTCTGGAACGGCAAGCACCTCTAAAGATTCCTACTGAGTCATAACCAGTCCACATCATTACTGATACAATTTTCGGAGCTTCTTTATGTTCTATTACTGCTTCCCACTCTACTTTTGATAAATTTAGGTGATACAATGAAAAATTGCGAGCACCTATTTCGTCATTTTCATTAAAACTTGTTACACTATTTCCATTTATTTCCCATAAAATGTTACTGCAGCTTCTACAAGTAAGTATATGAGTGGTAAAATTTTTACTTGGGGCAACTAAATCAGTCTGGTTGACCACGTGCATTAGTTTTACATCAGTGCTTGTCATTTCAGGAAGGGTACATGTATTCGCTGAGGTAATATTAGAAGCAATATTTGCTATCATAGTCCTGACATGTTGAAGTTTGATCTTGTTGTGGTAACTATTAAGACAGAGTCCATACATACTGAATTATTATTCCTAAAGACTGACAAGAGTATAGAACAATAGCTATCATCAGTCTGCTCATTTCTCTGTACTTGTGCTTCACCTACAAGGCACTATCAGAGTTATAAGTTCCAACATCCTATTGTGACTCTCCAGTGTAGATATTCTGTACAGGTGCTACAGTTGTAATAGTGATGATGAACAGAATCATTGTAGTGTTGAGAGCCACTTCCATCGCTGAAAGGTGAACTTTGCGAGTCGCAATATTTGAAGTAAAGTTCTTATGCAGATATGATCTAAGTTGTATGCACAAAAGAAGTATTAGTTGGACCAGTAGAAACAATAGGATTAGTGCATACATGTGATCAACTTAAAATTAAACATATACTCTAAGTACATAATCACTTATGTTTATTTTACAGAAGTAAAGTGAAGTAATTGTGATTGTATGGTTATTTGATTTTTTTTTTGTAGTATTAGCTGTTTGGGAAACTTGGGCATGTAAATCATGTTCCATAACACGTGATTTTCATCAACACATGATTGGATGTGGTGATAGTATGACAACTGTGGTTTCACTGGTTGGGGTAAAGTTCAATGTAACTCATAGCACTTTTTTATTCACAGCTTGTGGTGTTTGTATAAGCAATAGCATAATAATAAGCCTGAGCAACTGGGAAGTTGTGTGTGGAACAACCTGAGGGGACGTTTTTGTGATTTTATCGACTGGATATGGGAAAAGCGCTTGTTTTCAAAGCTGCCTTTTTTTATATGATAAACTAAATCCTTCTGGCGCTCCATCCATTGTGGTAGTAGTAACATTTCTCACTGCCATCATGAAAGCTCAAGTTAGTAGCTAACCTTTCTTTGAGTCTAGTAGTTACTATATTATTTACTTCATTAAAACAGGTAGATTTCCTCTCACCACAAGGAATCAAAGCATACTATATAACAGCTGATCAGAAAGATTGTGTGAGAGATGGTGTAGATTTGGGTCATTACCAATTACACCAGAAATGCTTCTTGGCAGCAGGAGGTGGCAAAAGGTTCTCTTGAATGACATTTACTCTAAGCATCTTGGGCTTTTGTTGTAGATGAGACTCATACTGTAATCAAGTGGCAAGTATAGTAGATATTAAAAAAAAAATTCTGTAATTATTTTAATTACCTTTAAGCCCTGCAGGGTTTCTTACAAGATATGATAAGGATTAAAAATGCTTAAAACAAAATTCCAAATTTTGATGAACTTCTTCAGAATACCTTTGACCTGAGGGTATCTGCTAATTATTCTACTCTTAGTTGTAATTAATTGGCGAGCGAGTGAAGCGAGCGAGACACTTACAGGGGTAACACAATTGAAAATCGGGGATGTTTGTTTATTTATTGAGCGAGCGAGTGAAGCGAGCGAAGCAGACTCTCAGTCATGTTCAATTGAGATTTCAGATATATATATATATAGGTATGTATGCGTACGTCAAAAATATTCGCCCGCGTTAAAAATGAAATTTTAGACAACAATAGAAAATGTCCTATTGAATTAATCAGTGCAGGAACCAGAGAAGAGGGCTACATGTCTGGGATCACAGACTTTAGACTCTCTGATGCTAACTGAGAATGGAAAGGGTTACACTGTGCACTACAGTTAGATGTAATTTCTGTCCTATTTTTTCTGTAAAAAGAGTCTGCTCGCTCGCCATGTATTTGCGCTATTTGAGCGCACCACTAGTTGGCGAGCGAGCGAAGCGAGTGAGACAGTATTAGGGGTGGATAATGCAAAATCGGGTATATGTTATTGGCGAGCGAGCGTAGCGAGCGAGACAGTATTAGGGGTGGATAATGCAAAATCGGGTATATGTTATATATATGTATGTATGTATGGATGGTACGTATGCTCTTTAAACGCGCGCGCGGGGAACGTTTTTCTCCTAAAAACACGGCTATTTAGGCTTCACTCCAATTTATTCTGAAACTACAGCATTAAGCAAACCTTACTTTATACTTAAGCTCCAAAGTATGAGAAAATTCCAGCTAAAACGCTTGTTTTCAAGACACAAAAAGTTGATTCGACAGGTTACTATGACATTGAAGACCCTTTTCCAGAATTAATTTCAAAACTTCGCCGTTTTATGGGGGGATACGGAGTGCCGGTTGTTGGTTGTCAAGAGCCGTTGGTAGTCAGAATGCCGTAGTATTAATGCTATGGAAGCTACTACTTCTCGAGGGAAGCTAAGATAAGTACGCAATTCCATATTTGTTAGCTAAATATGCAAAATCAACTATGGCCTTTCTTTTTTGTAGCTAAGAGCTAGTTAACAGTGACTGGTAAATTCAAATGGTCAGATTGGCTCAAATTTGGTACTACAAAAGTTACCACTGCTCAAGAAAATGAGGTAAGAAAGTAATAGTGTATTTGTGTGCTAAAATTGATTGTCTTTTGTTTTTGTAGGTGAGAGCTTGTTGTCAAGAATTCAAGGTAATTCCGATGGTCAAAGTAACTTCAATTTGATACTACAGAAGTTATCAATACTCAAGAATGATGTAAGTAGTAATTCCATATTTGTTGGCTAAAATTACAAATAATAACACAGGTTTATTTTTTATCGTAGCTGAAGCTTGTTCAAGAGTTACTGGTGATTGAGATTATCAGAATGGTTGATGTTTGATACTACAAAAGTTACCATTAATCAGGTAAGAGAGTGATTTTGTATTTGTTTGCTGAAATCAATTGTCATTACTGCTATTATAGTGTTTGCATGAAGTAAGCTAAAACATAGTAACATTTTATGTTACCTAACTATAAGGCTCGCTCGCCATTTGTGCTCAAGCACACCACTAGTATGTATGTATGCATGTATGTATGGATGGTACGTATGCTCTTTAAACGCGCGCGCCGGGAACTTTTTTCTCCAAAAAAACACGGCTTTTTTGGCTTGACTCCAGTTTATTCTGAAACTACAGCATTAAGCAAACCTTACTCTATACTTAAGCTCCAAAGTGTGAGAAAATTCCTGCGAAAATGCCTGCTTTTCAAGAAACAAAAAGTTGATTCGACCGGTTACTATGGCATTGAAGACCCTTTACCATATTTAAATTCAAAACTTCGCCTTTTTTCCGGCTAAGTGCGGCTTGTTAGTTGTCAAGAGCCACCGGTGGTCAGTACTAAGAGAGCTATCACTATTTCTGAAAAGCGTATGTAAGCACATAAAGTATTAAGGAAGCTACTACTACTCGAGGGATGCTGAGGTAAGTACGTAATTCCATATTGTTAGCTAAATATGCAAAAATAACTCTGGCCTTTCTTTTTTTATAGCTAAGGGCTTGTTGTCAACAGTGACTGGTAAATTCAAATAGTCAGAATGACTCAAATTTGGTACTACAAAAGTTACCACTGCTCAAGAAAATGAGGTAAGAAAGTAATTTTGTATTTGTGTGCTAAAATTGATTGTCTTTTGTTTTTGTAGGTGAGAGCTTGTTGTCAAGAATTCAGGGTAATTTAGATGGTCAAAGTAACTTCAATTTGATACTACAGAAGTTATCAATACTCAAGAATGAGGTAAGTGGCTAAAATTACAAATAACAACACTGGTTTATTTTTTATTGTAGCTGAGAGCTTGTTCAAGAGTTACTGGTGATTGAGATTATCAGAATGGCAGATGTTTGATACTACAAAAGTTACCATTAATCAGGTAAGAGAGTGATTTTGTATTTGTTTGCTGAAATAAAAGGTCATAACTGCTATTATAGTGTTTGCATGAACTAAGCTAAAACATAGTAACAATACTTAATTTTATGTTACCTAACTATCAGGCTCGCTCACCAGTGATCAAGCACACCACTAGTCAACGGGCTATAAAGTAGTTATAAACCAATACAAATCAGTTTGTATTGCGATTAAAAAACCCACACCACTAGGGCTTCGTCCTCGTGTCTCGGGACTTGTAAATCGCAAACAAACCTCAATAATGGTTTATAACTATTACGAAGATTTTTTTAAGCCTTGGATGGGAATCGTATGAAACTGAAATCTTTCCTGGGCGCCCATGCGAGTAGATGTCTCTCTAAAGCTAGCTGCTCCTTGAGGAGCCTTACACAGTTATAGATGTGATAGCGAACGAGCTCCCAACATTGGAACAGGTAGATAGAGTGTTGCTCAGACTTTCCTTTTGAATGCTCTGTCCAAGGCTGGGGTGACTGGCTTCAGTGAAGCATAGCATAGGCATGTGTTGGAAGAAGCTGCTGGTGATACTGGCTTAACTGTGCAACAAGCAGTAGTAAGTTATAAAGATATGGCTTAGTATAGAGTGGCTATATTTATTGGTCTAGGATTGTATGAAGAAGAAATAGTACAACATAAAGCATGACAGAGACAGTGAAGGGTTTTCAAGATATCTTTGAAGTCGAGCATGATAGATGAGGAGATTGTCGAGAGATATGTCTAACTCGTTTTGGACTGGGTGAAGAAGATGTTAGCTAATAATAAGCGTGTGGAGGGTAATTTAGTTGAGGAGTGTCAGATGGGTTCTGGGAGTGAGGAATTGATTGAAGACTTATGTAGTTGCGCTGATTCTTCGGAAGAAGTAGAGGGAGAAGGTGATAGGCAGGAAGATGTGTCGAGGGATGTGGAAAGTAATTTGTGTGGTAAAGATTGGATTGATTTGTGTGAGCTGGGTGCACCAGATGTTGCTGACAACAAGGAAGAGACAGAGTTGCTGAAACAGGATATTTTGTCAGACTCCACCCTTCAGACATGTAGGAGTTTAGCTAACAGGAAGGAGAGAGGCTACTTGGGCAAGTGGCTTATTGTTTCAGAGACAAATGGTGCATGACCAAGAGTTTAAAGAAAGATTGGTAGTTCCCAAGTCAAAGAGAAGCATGATTCTTAAATTAGCTCATGAATTTAGTGGTCATGTTGGGTATAAGAGAATGAAGGTAATTATTGGCACTATCTTTACATGGCCAAACATTACAAAAGACAGTGAACTACATGTAAAATCTAGTCTTACTTGTGCAAAGGTGAATAAAGTGGTAGGATACCGACAGCTATGACGGAATGTCCAGTTATATCACAGCCATTTGAAGTTATAGCATTGGATATAGTGGGTCCATTACCAATTGGGAAGGGGGGAATGCGCTTCATACTTACTTCATGTTGTATGGATACCAGGTGGCCTGATGCTGTGCCGCTAAAAACAGCTACAGCTAGGTAAGTGGCTGATGCGTGCATAGTTCTATTTTCTCAAATGGGTCTACCATTACAGATCCTTACAGATCAGGGTTCATAATTTGTTAGTACACTTATGTCTGAAGTATCACAGTTGTTAGGGATAGATCATATTAATACTTCCCCATACCACCCTCAAGGAAATGGAGTATTTGGGCTTGAGATAACCGTGGAACTGCACTGTACTTCTTCACTATTGTATAAGGTCACATACTGTCACACCTGCCTCAAAACAAACAGTGCTAATGGTAAAAATTTGACCCACTCAATATTCTTCTGGATCCATGGTCCTATTGTCCCAGTTGTATAGTCTGACAGTAGAATAAGGTTGTGCGTAGATTACAGAGAGCTAAACTCGATAACTCCTCAAATCAGGGGTTGGCTTCCTTCTTTGAATGAGATTGTGGAGAAAGCTGGGTCAGCTAGAGTTTTATCTAAGTTAGATTTGGCAAAGGGTTACTACCAGCTCAAAGTTAAACAGTCTGTGAAAGATTCGACCATGTTCATTTGCCCTTTTGGTAAGTACAAGCAGATGCCTTTTGGACTAAAAAATGCCCCTGCAATCTTTCAAGCTGCAGTGGAGAAGGTGCTTATCTCGTGTTCATAGTTCAGTTCTAATTACATTGACGATATCTTGGTGTGGTCTGACAACTGGGTGGAGCATCTAGATCATCTGAGTAGGGTGTTGAGTGCTTTACAGGATGCTGGACTGACTGTAAAGATGAAGAATTTGGAGTGAGTTGTATTGACTACTTGGGGCACAGAATCGGAGGAGGACAAATGGCATTACCGGAACATCGTGTCTCTGCCATGAGAGGATTTAAAGAGCCAAGAACAAAAAATGACCTAAGAGCATTTCTCGGAAGTATCAGCTGTAATTTGAAGTTTATTGCTGGTTTTTCACATTATTCAGCAGTATGGTCTCCTATATCATCATCTAAAGCAGCGGAAGTGGTGCAGTGGACCAGTGAGATGGACACCACTTTTTTTAAGCATTGAAGTATAAAGTGTCTTTATTAACTTGTACAATTTGTATTGATTTCATCTCAAGATTAGATGACAATAATTGTCAATAAGTTATCGTTTTTTTTAAATTGCATTCTGTGTCGTAATTGTCCACCACACAATTGATAAACAATGCACATATTCTAGAATAGATAGTTCTGTAGCTTCAGTTTCAGCATTAGAGTATCAAGATGAAATAAATAAGAAAGTATAGTTTTGACTTGTACAAAAACATCCTATTAACTATCTAATTGGAGAATATTTCTACATACTATCACAATTGTTGCTTAAATGAGAGTGAACAGTTAATAGTAAAATAATTAATTATACACCTAGATAATATTAATTACCTTGAACATTCCAGTGCAAACAGGGCTTGTATAATAAACATGAGCACAAAGCAACATTAAAATGAAGTGAATAGGGAAATGCTCATGCATGGTCAACCTCTAGCGAGTCAGGTTTGTAAGACTGGTCTCTCTGTTGTAGTCTGACAACAGAGAATCAGACAGGGAATGTTTATAGTCAGTTCCCTGTTCTGGACTTCTCTTTATCTAGCTAGAAACCAGTTATTCTATATTAGCTGTGGCTTGATAGATTCACACATGATTGGTTCGATTAACAATGAGAAGTGAAAAATGATAAAAACGAGTGACAAAGGTGATCTGTGAATGTGAGATAATACATCAGTGCAAATGAAATCATATATTATCTATATTGAAGTATGACATCATAAATGAAGTTAAACCCCATGAAAATATTTATGGTACATAATTTAGTTATCAGACACTTGTACTTAGAACATTTTGAAACATTAAAAATAATTAGATAAAAATATTTATTACGCACTTGAATGTGGATTTCTATTTAATATTCAAACACTATGTACAATAGAATTTAGTAAGACTAGTTATTTATTGTTGTATTAATTGTTTCAACTCATTTATTATGTACTTAATTTATCATATAAGTGAATTAATTTGATATTGAGACTTGATTCTATCACTGGTAAACTGAGTATTCACTTCACTCCTGGGTCTTCCAGCTTTTTCATGGGAGCAGAATCCACCAATTAGCTCACGAGCTAAATCAAACCTAAAACTAAGAACATCTCTCTTATTTCTTCCCGTACCACTATGATTATTAGGTTGAACATAACTCTCTGAAGCATATGCATTTAAAATACATACTTTAAAGTGATAAAAAAAACCACCTTTCGCCACCACTTTTTAGTTCGGCGACCCATGTTGTAATATTACTTTATTGGTTTGTCATTCATATTATATTGTTTTATACCAAGCCGTCCTTTGAATGGTATCATTGCTTTATCCACCGTACATTCCCTATAACTTCACATTCACTAACAAAATGTGGTACAATTATATCTAATAATGCACGAACTTTGAAATGTTTATCATGGCCAGGTTGAATAGTACTTGCTAGGTGACCTTGAGCATCACCTGGAGAGGGTCAGCAGGGCCTGCTATATTATGTTGTTGCTGGAATATACTTTTACCATTACTAGTGTTAGCAATATCAAAAAGTAATTTAAAGTCTCCACATTTGGTTGTGCAGTTATTACAGTTGAATAAAGCCTTAATTAAGCACGCAGCAATTTTCTAATACCTACACAAGGGCAAAAAAATTAACAGGAAAAGTACCTGTGGCCCTTAACGTATTGACGAATTCAACCCGGGTGAAGATTGAATGACGATCCAGTGACGACATGGAAGGAAGTAGCTGACGGCCGTCAAACGCTTTTCAGCCACATGGGTATACCTCTCAAGATATTGTCCGATAATGCTACTCAACGTGTGAGTTCACTCTAAAAGATTTGTGCAGTTTATTAGGTATATCCACATACAAGTTAGCGAATATTGCCCACATAATGGAGTTCTAGAGAGGGTGCATGGAGTTTAAAGCCATTATTAGCAAAGAAAATGACAAAGGTTTAAATTGTGTTGGATTTTTGCCACTCATAATGTTTTCCATTTGCCAATTAAAGAATAGAGACTTGCAATTCTCACCATATGAGCTGGTATTTCGCACAAGCATAAGAGGCCCAATAGATTGACTGTATGCAGGCTGTGTAGAATCCTCTCTTCATGACATTGATGTGAGCAATTGAATTATTCAGTTGCTGGAGAAATTAGAACTTTTGAGAGACCCATGCCGCTATCTACAAATGTTAATTAGTGAGAACAGAAAGCTATATTTGATAAGAACAAACGTTTCAAACAACTCAGAATTAATGAACCAGTCATCATCCACATTCCTGGGTTACACAGGGAAGGCCCTTTAATAGTACATATGTTGTATATAGGTCCAGTTAATGAGGTCAACCAGCTGTCATGCACATGGATACCCATACTAGAATATATGGTTAATACGGTTGGTCATTACTCAGCAACTTCCAAACTTGTTTTAGCAAAAGGTTCACTATAGATATAACAACTTTTATTTGACCCTATGTAAAGTTCAAGTATAAGAGAGTCCCCTTTGGGTTGAAAAATGCCCCACAGACGATATAGGGTGGGAACATTTATATATATTTGAAGAAAGTATTTAGGGCTAAAAAACAACAACATATTTTGACTGCAAAACTAGCTAAGTGTGAATTTGGGACGTGTAAAAAGGTCTGGGAAGAGTGCTATATGCAGTGAGAAACAATGTAGACCTATATGTGGCCTTATATTCATGGCAACTGAAACCAGTGGAGAAGAACAACTCTATCACTGAGTTGGAGACTCTGGCTATTGTGGATGCTGTTTGGCATTTAAAAAAATTTATCTATGGAGTAACACCTTTGAGTTTGTCACAAACTACAAGCTCTACTCTTATGTCTTAGAGCAGCAACATTAAACAATCGAGCGAGACACTTTATGTTATATCTAAAGCAATTCGAATTAGGGATTACATACCTGTGAAGGAGAATGTAGTGCAATATGGACTGTCAATACAGCGAGTTACATCTATCACAGAAAGCCAGACAATCCAGGTGAGGGATGTCATGTCTTTGTTGGAGGAGATGTGGGAGATGCCCTGTCATTAAACTTATTCATTTAGCCTAGTTACATAATTTTGCTGAATCAGAGTAATTTGGCGAGTTGTACATGGTGTCCCCCTACCTTCAAACAACATCCATCACCTTTGCAATGAGGATTTATTGCTGGTTGAAGGGAGAAGAAAAATTATATGTATATAGCTAGCATATTATACAAGGTTATCAAATACAAAATACTATGGGATACGTATAATTTGTATCAATAACTGAGTAAAATCGAAATGCAGAACTTTACAAAATAATAACATTTTTGATTTGTAAAATTACAAACACAACAGCAGGAAATGTGGTGGTGTTTTCAGACTTATACAGAAAAAACTGAGCTAGTAATGTAACAAAGTCATTTGGGATTTACAAAAACTCTTCTAACACTTTTATTTTATTAAAATAGCCGTAACAATAAAATTGCGATATACACTCTTATTCACAAGATACAATCACACGACATACACATACACAACAAAGTCTACACCACTGATATCACAGAGCTGACATTGTTTAATAATAATGAAGAAATGAACAACTAGTGGAATTGAACAAGCTTATATTTATAAAATATAGGAACAACCATTAGTATTTGATTATTCTATTTAGTAGTCATTTTTGCTGTTATTATTGGTGATAACTTTGATCGAAGTGTAGGTGGTAATTTTTGTGGTAAAGGGAACTTTCCATTTCAACTGAAATATCATCTTCCAGAGTTTTTGTTGATTCATCAGTCCTGTTAAGTGGTGTTGAATTTCGTATAGAGTCATTAGCAAGTTCATAGGGTACACTTATTTCATACGTATCCATTTTGGGTAGTAGTTCACCTGTTAAAATGATTCATTTGTAAAAACCTAGCATTTGGGAGTTAATTATTATTATTAGTAGTAGTATTATAATTATTGTTAATTCAGTCATTCTTGGCTGAAATAATTATAATAATAGCAATTTTTCTAGTTCTAACAGCCAATATTGTTAGTTGAAAAGTTGGGTTAAGTTTTAATTAACAGTATTGGCTATTAGAACGATAAAAATGTGCTATCAGTATTATTGTTGTTTTTTATGTGTTTGTTGTTGTTATTGTATACTATTATTAATCTATATCACTGTTTTCCCTACCATATCCAAATATGGTTGTCAATGTAAATTCATTACTTACTAAACATAATATGCAATATAGTACATATAATATCTAAATGTATTTATTGTATTATATACGTAATAGTTAGAGCATAAGCGCTTGGGTACTGGTGCATTTAGTGCACTGAAGCCCAAGGGCCATAGGCCCGAGGGCTTTGTGCACTAAATCCACCAGTACCTAAGCGCATGCTCTAACTATTTTAGATCCGTTTACCCAGGCAGGCCCAGTTACCACTAGCAACTTTGTTTATCAGCATTTTCGGTGTTTCCGGCCCAAAATTAAAATTCAATTAAAATTCAATTGAAGCACACCCTCAAGTTTACTTTAGCAAGTTTACTTTAGCATTGTAGCTGCCAGCTGTTATCTCTAGATCTAACTCTACTGGGGTGCTCTGCAGTAAGCAGTAAAGCAGCTAGCTATGGTAAATTCCTGCGGTATGAGAGCGGCAGCAGGAGAGTTTTATGATAGGGCTGGTCCCATATAGGTGGATATGAGAGAGTAGTAGACCCTGGCATATCAGGCCTCACATAACCTGCTCCCTGCTTTATCCGGCCTATTCTATTAAACTAAAACTCAAAAATAGCAATACCCCAAGGGTGGTTAGTATGCACAGTTCATATACCTAAAGGCAAAAAATAGTGCACACTTACTAAGTTAGTACACCTAGTAACAATATAGCAACGGGATTTAAATATTAATATTTGCTTAAAAAGTTGTGCCTTTACAATGTACCAGGATATTATTAGCCGAGTTTCAATGTTTGAGAACTTCAATTTGTTAGAACAACTTTGCAGTTCATTTTTACCATAAACTGACTTGTCCATTTCTGTATAAGCTGGCTAAAAAATAATGTGTACTCGATTATTTTTATATTGTCTAGAAGAGTACTAATATACCTGAATGCATGTAGATGGCAACTGTATTCTAGAATAGTCCCTAGATTGATTATCCAAATAAATTAAAGTTCCATACAGAGCCGATGAATTTATCTGTATACAACAATTCAATTAAAAATAATTTCAATCATATGCTCCTAAAAATTAGTTTTTTATGTGTATGTAATTATATATGCTTTGTGCATTAAATATTTCCTGTCAGCATTTCTGCATCATGTTAGCGCACAATAATTTCCCATATTGAATGCTACATTTTAAATGATCTAACCCCACTGTGCATAATTGTGGACAACTTTTGTTTTTGGACATAGCTAGGGTGGAGTTACCTGTGGCTTTGAAGCACAATTCACTACGTTAGCCGAAAAGTATTCAATGTACAATAAACAATTTATAACAATGGTGATTCAATAGGGGATGACATTTCACTCACGTACATATGAACTATACATTCTACTTCTGCCAAACTAGCATACATGTATACGAAAATGTTGAAAATGTCACGTAAGTCTTAAGTCAATATAAGAGTTTAAATATAGTTGTTATTAATGGCAAAAACTGGCTATAAAAATGACTTTTGAGCAGTTCAACTATATTTGTGAACAAAAGTTTAGATTTGTAAACTATTCATTCATTATAATATAAATTTTTTTCAAGTATCATTTATAAAATGTATATTCATACGTTTTTTTTAATTATAGGTGAATATATTCATAATCAACAAACATACTCACAAGTGTATATATTGTATAATTTACTCTTCCCAATTTGAATTCATTATTGCAGTATTTTTAATTAATACACTTAGTATGAAAAGAAGCACACACATTTCATTACCTTGTTAGAAGGCTTTGAAGATAATTGAACTTTTTCATAGCCTACATTGGGAATTGAGTCTCTAATTAGAAGATGTGGCATTTTGTGTTGAGTAATGGAATAAAGATCATTTTCATTCTGAAACATTAAATATTTAAATTATATCATTAAGAAAGTTATATACACTTATCAAAATGAGAAGATAACAAACTACACGTATTGTTTTTCTTAATTTATTTGTAGCAATGCTACGTGCCCAATTGCAATAATATATACCATATTTTGACAAACTTGGTTCTGCTTATTTGGAGTTTGATGTGAGATATGGCTATAAATTGGTTCCTATACATTTAGTCAGATATAAATTAAATAATAACTTAACATTATAATTTACCTCATGATTTAAGTTATCTGTATTTCTAGCAAATTTTTTTTTGTAAGCACCCAATAGCTAAATGCAATTGATAACGTTACCTTTGAGCTTTTCTTTCATCTACATTTAAAGTATTGTTTATTATGGGCGAGCGAGCGTAGCAAGCGAGACACTTACAGGGGTAACACAATTGAAAATCGGGGATGTTTGTTTATTTATTGGCGAGCGAGCGAAGCGAGCGAGACAGTATTAGGGGTGGATAATGCAAAATCGGGTATATGTTATTGGCGAGCGAGCGGAACGAGCGAGACAGTATTAGGGGTGGATAATGCAAAATCGGGTATATGTTATATGTATATATGTATGTGGGATGGTACGTATGCTCCTTAAACGCGCGTGCAGGGAACTTTTTTCTCCAAAAAACACGGCTTTTTAGGCTTGACCCCAGTTTATTCTGAAACTACAGGATTAAGCAAGCCTTACTTTATACTTGAGCTCCAAAGTGTGAGAAAATTCCTGCGAAAATGCTTGCTTTTCAAGAAACAAAAAGTTGATTCGACCGGTTACTATGGCATTGAAGACCCTTTTCCAGACTTAATCAAAACTTCGCCGTTTTATGGGGGGATACGGAGTGCCGGTTGTTGGTAGTCAGAATGCCGTAGTATTAATGCTAAGGAAGCTACTACTTCTCCAGGGAAGCTGAGGTAAGTATGTAATTCCATATTTGTTAGCTAAATATGCAAAATTAACTCTGGCCTTTCTTTTTTGTAGCTAAGAGCTTGTCAACAGTGACTGGTAAATTCAAATAGTCAGATTAGCTCAAATTTGGTACTACAAACGTTCCACTGCTCAAAAAATGAGGTAAGAAAGTAATTTTGTATTGGGTGCTAAAATTGATTGTCTTTTGTTTTTGTAGGTTAAGAGCTTGGTTGTCAAGAATTCAAGGTAATTCAGATGGTCCAAATTTTGATACTACAGAAGTTATCAATACTCAAGAATGATGTAACTAGTAATTCCATATTTGTTGGCTAAAATTACAAATAATAACACTGGTTTATTTTTTATCGTAGCTGAGAGCTTGTTCAAGAGCTACTGGTGATTGAGATTATCAGAATGGCAGATGTTTGATACTACAAAAGTTACCATTAATCAGGTAAGAGAGTGATTTTGTATTTGTTTGCTGAAATCAAATGTCATAAATGCTATTATGGTGTTTGCATGAAGTAAGCTAAAAATAGTAACATTTTATGTTACCTAACTATCAGGCTCGCTCGCCATTTGTGCTCAAGCATACCACTAGTATATATATATGTATGTATGTATGTATTGTACGTATGCCCTTTAAACGCGCGCGCGGGGAACGTTTTTTCTTCAAAAAACACGGCTTTTTAGGCTTGACCCCAGTTTATTCTGAAACTACAGCATTAAGCAAGTCTTACTTTATACTTAAGCTCCAAAGTGTGAGAAAATTCATGCCAAAACGCTTGCTTTTCAAGAAACAAAAAGTTGATTCGATCGGTTACTATGACATTGAAAACCCTTTACCAGATTTAAATTCAAAACTTCGCCTTTTTTCCGGCTAAGTGCGGCTTGTTACTAGTTGTCAAGAGCCACCTGTAGTCAGTACTAAGAGAGCTATCACTACTTCTGAAAAGCGTATGTAAGCACATAAAGTATTAATGCTAAGGAAGCTACTACTACTCGGGGGATGCCGAGGTAAGTACGCAATTCCATATTTGTTAGCTTAATATGCAAAATAACTCTGGCCTTTCTTTTTTATAGCTAAGAGCTTGTTGTCAACAGTGACTGGTAAATTCAAATAGTCAGAAGGACTAAAATTTGGTACTACAAAAGTTACCACTGCTCAAGAAAATGAGGTAAGAAAGTAATTTGTATTTGTGTGCTAAAATTGATTGTCTTTTGTTTTTGTAGGTGAGAGCTTGTTGTCAAGAATTCAAGGTAATTCAGATGGTCAAAGTAACTTCAATTTGATACTGCAGAAGTTATCAATGCTCAAGAATGAGGTAAGTAGTAATTCCATATTTGTTGGCTAAAATTACAAATAATAACACTGGTTTATTTTTTTTATCGTAGCTGAGAGCTTGTTCAAGAGTTACTGGTGGTTGAGATTATCAGAATGGCAGATGTTTGATTCTACAAAAGTTACCATTAATCAGGTAAGAGAGTGATTTTGTATTTGTTTGCTGAAATAAAAGGTCATAACTGCTATTATAGTGTTTGCATGAACTAAGCTAAAACATAGTAACAATACTTAGTTTTATGTTACCTAACTATCAGGCTCGCTCGCCATTTGTGCTCAAGCACACCACTAGTTTATTTATTTATTTATTTATATATATGGACGTACGTATGTCATTTTGTACTTTGACCCTCGCGTTTTTGTGTTAGTTACGTGGTCGACCCCGTCCCAAATTGCACTAAATAGAATCCTCTGGTTTATAGATCAGTACCCGTATCACCCTAGAAATTGAATTGTTTACCCATTTTGAATTCTTTTGCGGGTGCAGTTAAAACTTGAAAACTTAAGGGACTTCCATTTCTATTCGAGTTAGTGGCGGTGGTAAGTCAATGCGCTTTTTGTCATGGTTATAAGCCGTGCGCAACAGTATTTACTTGAAAATACATTGTCCACTAGACTAGAAATGTGCTTGTCCAGTTGTGTCAAAGCATTGTGTGTTACAACCACTACTTAGCTAAAGAATATCACAAAGAAAACTTTTAAATAACGTGTATTGTTTTGTTGTTGTTTTTTCCTTCAATTCAAGCAGTTGCAGAGAGTTGTTTATGGCACTGAAATCCCTTTACCCTGTATGCTAAATTAAAAATCTGGATCTTATTTTCAGTAGCTTCAGTGTTAGAAGTCAAAATCATTCATATAAAAATATTATAGTCTTTAGGCTCGCTCGCCATTTGTGCTCAAGCACATCACTAGTATATATGTTTGGACGTATGTATGTCATTTTGTACTTTGACCCTCCGTATTTTTGTGTTTACTCCGCGTTCGACCCCGTCCCAAACTTCACTAAACAGAATCCTCCGGTTTAGCGACCATTACCCGTATCACCTTAGAAATTGAATTGTTTACTGCTTTGAATTCTTTTGCGGGTGCAGTTTAAACGCAAAAACGTATGGGAGCTCCATTTCTATTCGAGTTAGTCTCTATTTGTCACAGTTATAAGCCCTACTCAACAGCATTTACTTGTAAATTCATTGTCCACTAGACGAACCGCGAAGGTAAGTCTTGCGTAGGTATGTTCAGTTGTGTGAAAGTATTGTGCGTTACAACTACTGTTAAGAATGTCACAAAGAAAACTTTAAATAACGTGACTTGATTTTGTTGCTTCTTTTTCAATTCAAACAGTTGCGGGGAGCGGTTACTATGGCATTGAAACCCCTTTACCGCATACGTAATTTAAAAACTCGACTTTATTTTAGTAGCTTGAGTGTTACTTGTTAAAATCAATCATTTAACAATAGTGTAGTTTAAGGCTCGCTCGCCATTTGTGCTCAAGCACACCACTAGTGTATATTACAATATTTCAGTATAGAACTTACATATTTTGTATTTCTTGATAATCCCGGACGTTAGCACTATAGCCACACTAATTGAACCCATAATGACTCCAAGTATTTTGTTTGATATAAGCTTATGTATATTCTTTTCTTGCATTTGATTAATGGTTGATGTTGTCAAGGAACTTGTTGACTTGTTAGTGTTTGATGGTGAATCGGAGACAGGTCGTTTTGGTGATGTCAATGGTGCATCTGAGTTGGTATAATACATATTAATACATTAATATTGATGATAATTTTTTTACCATCTGTTGTTAGTCCATTCCAGGTACTGTTGATGCATTGTATTGCTTTATTGTTGTATAAAGAAACACAAATTTCTCCAGATGTTTTAATCATGTACATTTGTATCATTTCATGGGGCTAGTTAGGTAGCAACCTATAAATTTATATATAGCTTATTAATAGTGCCAATGAAAAAATGAACAAAGTATTCAACAGTAAAAAGAGGGACATTGCTTCTTTTAACATAGGTCTAGCGCATGGTGATGCATAAAACCACACTCACTATGAAACTTTGTGCTTTCATTTTCCAATTTTGTCATCAAATATTAATGAAAGTATAGGCTTAAACTTTATATGCCTCACCTATGACAATTTTACTGCAAGACCTCTGATTAAATCATTGCGTTGTTATCCTATGCACATTTTAAATTAAACTCTATTGTATAACATACTGTATTATTCATGTCTTTAATTATGTAAATAGTTTAGCTACCAATTAGAAAATGTCAATATTATACTGCATTAAAAATAAATGTTGACCGACGTACTCATATCAGTAATGTAATTTCAAAAGTTATTGTTTAACTCATAAAAAGCAATATGAAATTAAAAGAATTATATTAATTTTTATTGAACAGTGTGGTAACATATAGGGAATCATATCTCAGCGAGAAATCAAGTGTAAAATAACTTGATAATCATATCCAATAACTGAAATGTATAAATTATTTTGTATGGGCAGTTATTGAGTGTTTTAGTGATGTTGTGTACTGTACTGTTATCAGTGTTGTGGATGATGAGATCTTCCTGTGCATAGGATTCAGGAGGATAAACTATTATCATGTATCTTGAAGTATTGTAGTAGGATGGCGGCCATGTTACTCTATAACTGGAGGACCCGCTTGTAGTTTGAGTTAGAACAATTTCTGATAGCTCCACACTGGACTCTATAAATTAATATTCACTTTAACAATTATAACGGCTAAGACAATAGCTTTTATCAGAACGTTATCACCATTTCAGGAGTTAATATGGGATTTTCACAGTGTTGTACCATAGAAATAGTTACCATTACTCCATATTATAAATAGGTACACTCTCTGTATTGTAACACCATCACAGTGTTAGGTGTTGTGACAAGTGGAATATTTCACACTTCTTTTTAAGCCCTCTCATAGCTAACTAATATTAACTTTGATCTCACTATTTCTCAGATTTTATTTATACATAATGAAAATGATAATTTGCTGTGAAAAACAAGACCATGTAGTAAGTTGAATTATTATTTAATATTTATTTGGAGTTCTGAAGAAGGAAGATGACATTTTATTTGGTATTTTTCTGACTCATGACTTTACTTATTATCGAGTGGGTAATAAGTGAGGATGTCATCATTGCATTCTATAGTGGCAGAAAGTGTAGCTTCAATAGTCAGGCTGGTCAGAGAGAAGGATGAATTACCATGCATTAGTTGAGCTCTTATAACAGTAGTATCTAGTCTAGCAGATTTCATCCTCTCTTCTGGAGAAAACACTGCATGGAAACTTAAAACTGGAGATCTGTGGCAACTAGTGATACTAGTGACTGTCCATGATACGAATGGTACTTGTTGGGAGCATGCAAACTCAGCTACATCAGAGTAACACAGAGTCCTAGTGCTGTTCACTTGGTACAAATCAGCAAAGGATGTGCTACAAGGGATATGCTGCAAGGGATATGCTGCAAAGATCGATCACATAAAGTCAAATCCAGTACATGTCTATTAACATGATCAGCAAAAAATTGTTTTTTTTAAGTTTAAATCACTCAATAAATGCAATTATAATTAGCTTTCCCTTTTGAAAGCATTGAATCAGGAAGTGGAACACACATCACTTTCATAATAAATTACTAGGTAGAGCACCACATGCAATTCAAGCTGATTTTTAACTATATCACCACTAAAAAAGGTAGGAAAATCAAACAAGTAAATATCAAAATTAACAAAAATATACAACTGCATTTAGCTCATTTAAAGTTAGTTATAGTTGTGGATAAATAGCACCGTGTAGAAAGGTGGACATCATTCCAAGAAAAAGTTTCCCTCTCTATAATTATAGTTTCCCTTTAGCTTACTTATGCCTTCTAAACATAAATAATTATTTTGTTTTTTCTGTATTGCTTTCATTGAACCTACACATATTTTACTCTCATCAAAACTTAAAGTATTACCTTCAGTTTTGATAGAAATTTGATAAAACTAGCTATGAGTGTTATAAAAAGAATTTCTTAATAGTTATATTTACTTTGTTTTTAATTATTAATATACTTTTGAAAAATCATATTAGCAATAATTCTTCCATTATATATATTTTATGTTTTATGAACTTACTCAATAAACCCGTGGAGAACCACTCGACATGAACATAATCATTTTAGCTAGCTATGTTTTATATCATTATCATTATATTGTATTTTCAGCTGCAGGGTACGATGTTAGTCGAGCACCTTATGTATTTTTTGATTGGACATTTGAATAACTACGTCTTTTTTCACAAGTTCATATTTAAGAACTGTATCATTATTCTCGTTTAGTTCTGTCTTAGAAACCAATATTATAACAACTTAATAGTTAGACTGCTGTTAGCTAACTTGATTGACAGAACTCGAGTCGAGAAGGAGTAAAAGGATTATAATTCCCTACAAAACCTACATGGTTTGGTCTTCATATTCTGGTTCTACATACCTAAGATATTGTACATGTGCGTGTAACACTACAAGTGTTAAAAATTTTTTTTCAAGTATATAGCTATATAATCTATTACATGGTGGTGCTCAACTTCGTATATAGTTGTGTAAGGATACCTTTTTCCACTTCCTCAATAAATTATCTCAAATAGGAAGCTTGCGTAATAAAAGCATGATTTTCAAATGTAACTTAAAGGATTCTATTGAGCAGGATTGTTTTACTAGAGATTTACTGGCTTTGGCTTGCTGTGATATTTCTTTGTAGTAATTGTTTTGCTGATCTGTACCAAGTGAACAGGACTAGGACTGTGTTACTCTGATGTAGCTGAGTTTGTATGCTCCCAACAATCACCATTCGTATTATGGATAGTCACTAGTATCAGTAGTGGGCACAGCTCTCCAGTTCTAAGTTTCCATGTAGTGCATGCTCCAGAAGAAAGGATGAAATCTACTAGACTAGATACTACTGTTGTAAGAGCTCAACTAATTCATGGTAATTCATCCTTCACTCTGACCAGCCTGACTATTGAAGCTACACTTTCTGCCACTATAGAATGCAATGATGACATCCTCACTTATTACCCAGTCGATGGTAAGTAAAATGATGTGTCAGAAAAATATCAAATAAATTTCACCTTTCTTCTTCATAACTCAGAATAAATATTAAATAATTCAACTTACTACACAGTCTTGTTTTTCACAGCAAATTATCGTTTTCATTATGTATAAATAAAACTTGAGAAATACACTGTAAACCAAAAGGTGTGTAGTTCACACCAAATTAAGCGTGAATCCCTTGTAACAATAGTCACACCAAAATATGATGTGATGCGCACACCTCATCGTTTGGGTGTGAAGTGCACACCAATTTAGTGTGAAGTCTCACCACAATCACTATGAACTCATACTTACATTAATGCTGAGTTACATTGATTCTAGTAACACATATCAACATTTTTTTTCCAAAAAGAGATTGGTGTAATCCCAGATCTCATTTATCAGACGACTAAAATCTTAGTCAACTCTCTAATCTAGCACACAAGTGTACAAAACATTTATAAGGTAGATTACAATGATAATAGCATTGGTTTTTGCCTGCGTGAGATCAAAGTTAATATTAGTTAGCTATAAGAGGGATTAAAAAGAAGTGTGAAATATTCCACTTGTCATAACACTTAACACAGTGAGTGTGCTACAACACACAGAGTGTGTTTATCAATAATATAGAGTAATGGTAACTAATTCTATTGTGTGAAAATCCCATATTAACTACTGAAATCATTATAATGTTCTGATAAAAGCTATCATCATAATGGTTGTAATTTTTAAATTGAATATTAATAATTTATAGAGTCCAGTGTGGAGCTATCAGAAATTATTCTAACTCCAATTACGAGCGTTCCACCAGTTATAGAGTAACATGGACACCATCCTACTACAATACTTCAAGATACATGATAACAGTTTATCCTCCTGAATCCTACACACAGGATGATCTCATCATCCACAACACTGATAACAGTACAGTACACAACATCACTATAGCACTCAATGACTGCCCACACAGGATATATTCTACTTTTGTATTAGGCAAGTTTCAAAATGCATGTAAATGCGATTGTGTACATATTTATTGCCTGTTTTTTAATAAAAACTAGCATTTGATGTGAATGTGTTTTTTTTAATATATATAATAATAATTACACTACTCATGAATTTAAATGGCTAAATATCTTTATATTCATTTAGAATGTCAGCTGATGAAAGCTTCTACTATACTATTTTATAGCATTACAAACAATAACCGAATGACTGTACATTTATTATATATTAATACGGTTATACAATGTATAAACATAACTTGGGGAATAGACTTCTGGGATGATACACTACCAACAACATCAGTTACCAGTAAGTAGTAGGAATAAATAAATACCAATTAATGTACCAAAGTGTACTTTTTGTGATATCATTACTGTTTTAATTTATCTATGGGACTATTATTACGAAATTGAAGTAAAAAAATAGAGTAAAGTTGTATCTAAATGCTTTGTCTAATAGAATGATTCATGCTCATAATTATTTGCAATTAAAAACATGCAAGAAATACATGTGATATATTTATATCATGTATTAAATTTTCAGATGCTGCACTAAATATCAATGATACATTAAATATCAATGATACACTCGAAACGGTCAATGATACATTTAAGTCTGATGTCCAGGAATGTCTGAGTATGTCTGAACAATGCAAAAATGAAGTACTAAATACATGTTCTAGCTCTTCATTATCAACAATACTGAGTGTTGCTGTGACATGTCTTCTGACCATCATTATTCATGTCATAAGAATAGTAGTATTTACAATCACAATGAAGAGAAAAAGTAAGCAGAAGTTCATGTAATATTATAATATAACAATTGCCATTTTTTTAATTCAGGCAAAGTTAAGAATCAATCACCACAGTAAGATTTCCTGATAATTAATATAGTAATATTACAATACTATTAATCAGTAATTTTTTCTTTCAGGTTTGTTGAACACAGTGGCAATAAAAAGGTTGTAAGCATAGGACAAATAGTATCATTATTGTTTATAATTGTTTCATTAGCAAAAAAATAATTATATTCACTATTTTCCAAATAATGACGCACCACTCTACCAGTAGCACTGTCTGATGTTGCTTACCTTTACCTTGTTTTGTTAGTGGGGGGCGTCCCACGTAAAGAATTGAGGTAAGGGTCGGCAAATGGGTAATTCGGACTAATCAGTGCGCCAAAATGGGTGAGACTAAAATTCGGACCGGACCGGACCTACGGACCGGGCTAAATTCGCGAAAATCTCGCGGACCACCAACGCGCATGTCCAAAACACGTTCTAGGGGGCGTCTCTTGCTCACTATTGTGCATGCAGTCAGCTAATCCAGTAGTCCGGATGCTACGCCGAGAAAAGCGAGAAGAAATGGGGAAGCCACTGCCACGTATTTGCAGAAATCTCACAACACAAGAAGTATTAAGTTATTTTAATAACTGCAGTACCTATTTGATTTCAGACAGTGTTGCTGTGAGACCGAAGGGTGGAGAATTGTTTCTGTATTCCTTATCTCAGGGCAATAAAGGTACAAATAGTACAGCTAAAGCCAATTGATTTTTATAATGATTGATTTTTTTCCTGGTAGATTGGAGAAGTGATGGGTATCGGTGGTTCCAAAATGGGACAAAATTAATTCCCAAGAAAATTCCCAGCATAAAAATTTTTATTTTATTTGTGTTTTACCTACGGGAAGCGATTCTAGATTCAGAAAATTTGCATATTTTCTTGAAGATGATAAAGTTTCAGTTGTATTGGTACATTATTTAGGTAATGAAGAAATTGTAATTGATTTTCCACACGGAAATGCTCTTCATAAGCAGCCTTATTTCCGTACATGCCCTTCAGTGCTAGACTCATTCAGGAAGAGGGCTGAATTCCCAGCAAATGTGTATAAAAATGTAATTTCATCAAGCAATGTTCAAAGCTGCGATTGGACAATGAAGCCTCGCAACACTAAGCAAATTTCAAATATGCAACAAAGTGAGCGTCAAAAGTCTAGATTATCTCATGATGCTCTCTACAATCTCCATGAACTGGCATATGACATCAGTCCATTTGTTATTTCAATAAAAACTTTTCCTGATGTTTTGATTGTATGTGGCCATAGCAGTTTGTCTGAAGAGCTAAATTCATTGCTTCAGGCTGAATCAGAATCTCCTCAACTTCTGTCATACGATACGACCTTCCAGCTCGGTGATTTTTATTTATCTGCTTTTTTATTCAGACATACCATTTTTTCATCTTCACCAGTGATTCCCTGTTTGTTTCTATTACATGAAAGAAAATTTCAATCATGTCACGAAGAGCTCATGCGTGAAATTGCTTTACGTGTTCCACGTTTAGTAAATGGACAAGCAGAAGTACCATTGGTTACTGATGAGGAATCTGGCATATATAAGGTAAGCTATTTTAGGTTTATAGAATAAAAGTTCTAAAAATTGATTGAAATGCTAAGATAACATACATAGACAGCAGTTTTCTCAGTTTATACAGCCAGTATACAGTTATTTTGAAACTTCACACATTATGGACTCCTTTCCAAAATCCTCCTCTTAGATTATTGCTCATTTGTCCCCCATCACAGCTTTTTGTGGTAAAATGTTAGTATCTAGTGATTATTTACATATACATACTATTGTGAGATGTGAAGTGATATTGTAACAATCGTGCATATAATACTTCATTATATAAAAAAGCTATATAACATCTGTTTTTACATCAGGGGTCCTTTCTGAATCCAATCATTGTAGCAATTGACTTGTTTAGTATGTACGTATGTATGTATGTATGTATGTATTTATGTATGTATGTATTTATGTATGTATGTATGTATAATTATTATGTGAGTCAGTATACACTATGGAGAGATATTTCAAAAGCATAGTTATTTATTTTCATGAACTGAAGGCGAGTGAAAATGCATTAAGCGTGAGGTTAATATATTGTTTATTGTACACTAGACATTTTTCCAAAACAGTAAAAAAAATTGTGCTTCAAAGACTAGTCGTCTAGATGTAACTTGGCCATACATCTAAAAATATAGTTGTCCAGAACTACTCTTGGTCATGTTGGAGCATTCAATATTCAGCATTCAATATAGGAACATATTTAATGCTCACGTGATGCAAGAAATCCAAGAAAAATATCCTATGTACAATAAATATATGCGTGTTTTTGCATGTGTGTGTGTGTGTGCAAGCATGTATATGTATACAAGTATACCTATAACCTATTTATACTTTTATTATTCAATTCTTGATTTGTAAATGTATAAATACAAATACAGATGAGGAGTGAGAATATTGTCAATGGCCTGCAGATAGCCATGCATTCACCTGTTCACACACTCACACACACACACACACACACACACACACACAAATAGCTACAATGGTTTTCATGATACATACATACATTAATACGTACATACATACATACATACATACATACATACACACACACACACACAGATTTACTTGTAATTATAGTTATTTTTATTTTAAAAAAAAAGAGTTTCAGAAGATAATTATAATCAATAACTATTTCATGTTGGTTAGATTGTTTGCATGTTATTTGTAATTCGGTGTTGTCCCAAACTGATTGTATAGGCAATTGGAAAGTATTTGCCAAAAGTAAGGAGAGTTCGTTGCTGGAACCATACCATCAATGCTGTTAAGAGATGGTTGAGGAACCATGGAGCTACGTCAATGGAAATCATGTGTACATCAGCCACATTCGGGACCTTCTCAATCAGAGCAGCAGCGACAGTTATGAAAGAAAATTGAAGGAATTTGAGAGTTCTTGGAGCCAATCTTTTCATCAGTATTACATGGCTATGATTCATTCTGAGGTGAGTAAGGTCAATGCAATGCAATACTTATTATGCATGTGTTGTACCATTAGGCATTGATTGTGTGTGTGTATTTATGAAGAGTATATTATATGAAGAGAATATTATTAAACGGTAGATAGTGGTTAGCATGTCTAGTGAGCTAAACTCCTGGCTAGCATTCTGCTTGTTGTTGATGATCTGGAGTAAGAACCAACACTTCATGCCAAGCTTATGGGAGCCTGGTGGTTTGTACATTGCATGGGATGGTTAGCCACTAGGGTGAGTTAGTCTACTCAAAGCTAAGCAAGCTGATGGTGAGCCACAGAAGCTAGTCTACTCAAAGCTGAGCCAGGCTGACAGACCTTGCTGTTTTGTAGGCACAGGTTGGGGAGTTGGGGGGGGGTGGGGGGTGGGGGTGATTAGTGGCCAGTTCACCCATAAGGGTTTGCAGGAGAGGGAGGAGGCACTGGTATGGTCACGATTCATTTTAACATATAAAACTTTCTTTCAACATGTACACATGTCATTGCCGTGTTGTGTAAAACAATTAACTTTGCTGTAGATGAAAACTTCACTTGGTAGGTTCATTTTAGAGCCTCTAAAAATCTATCATCCTTTCTCTGGTGTCACCAACAACATGTCTGAGAGTTTTAATGCTACTTTGAAGAGACTGCAAGGATGGAGGGAAGTTCCGTTGGACACTATTGTGCTTACCTTGTACCATGTACAAGAATTTTTTCACAATGAAATTCAGAGAGGATTTATTGGTAAGCACATCATACTGAGTCTGTAACTCCTTCAAATACCATCTATGGTTTCAGAGCCGGAGCCAGCAAATAAAATGTGGTACGGCTCTACCCATTAAATTAACAGTTTATAACACTTTTACAATTATGTAGCTATCCACAGAGTCTCAGCATTTTAAGAATATCTGGCTGAGGGAACCAATCTTCAAGAACTATAGCAGAAGGAACTTTAGACTTGTGAACATGCTCCTGCTAAACCTGGGAGTTGGAAATTCACAATTACATTTTGGTTTTCATATGGACTTGTCACCATTATATTATTATTCTGTATGTATCCATGTAGTCTCGCGCGCGCCATACCCTTGCCTTATCCCCTATAACCACTACGGGGAGGGAAAGGAAGGGTCTGGACAACTGCCTATACTCGATTCGTTCCAGTGGAATGTAATCATGACATCATACAACGCAATAAACCTATTACGCAATCATCTAACTCATAGCGGTACTAAATTCGAAAGCTTGTCAACTCAGCGGTTTTGAATCGACCAGTCAGGCAGTGTAGTGGAAGAAGCCAACTAAGTTCTGAAGTTTGTATAAATATTCCATTACTATAAACTATAGAGCTGCAAGGGTATGGCCCGCGAGACTAGTATCCATGCTGTCTTGCTATCAAACACATTAACTCTTTGAGAATGGGGTTAATTAAGTATAGTTAAGCCTTGCAGAGTTTGACAGAAACAATACAAACTACATTTTTTTAATTGAGAGATAGCAATGAGAAAAGATTTATATACCTTTATTAATAAATTTGCATATTATTGTGTTATGAAAAATTACGGATTAGCTAAGTGCATGGTGAACAAAAAAATTACTTTAAAATGAATCTGTAGTTGGCGAGCAAACGTAGCGAGCGAGACACTTACAGGGGTAACACAATTGAAAATCGGGGATGTTTGTTGATTTATATTACATAAGACATTTTTGTACTTTGACCCTCGCGTTTTTGTGTTAGTCGGGGTCGGGTGGTAAGTCAATGCGCTCTTTGGCATGGTTATAAGCCATACGCAACAGTGTTTACTTGAAAATGCATTGTCCACTAGACTAACCGCGAAGGTAAGTCTTGTGTAGGTGTATGTCCAGTTGTGTCAAAACATTGTGCTTTACAGCCACTATTTAGCTAAATAATATCACAGAGAAAACGTTTAAATAGCGTGTATTGTTTTGTTGTTGTTTTTCCTTCAATTCAAACAGTTGCAGCAAGTTGTTACTATGGTACTGAAATCCCTTTACAGTGTATGCGTAATTTAAAAACTCGACCTTATTTTCAGTAGCCTTTAGTGTTAGAATTCAAAATCATTCATATAAAAATAGTGTAGTCTTTAGGCTCGCTCGCCATTTGTGCTCAAGCACATCACTGGTTAGTTATATAGCCAGTTCCTTTTACCAAACATTCTCTGTCTTATTTCTTTCCGCCCACGCGCAAGTGAAAAATTTGCGTGCCGTAACCTAACCCATTCCATCTTTTCTATTTTTACTCCGAGAATAGTACGGCGAGACCAAAAAAGTGGTACGGCCATGGCCGTACCAGCCGCACCATAGGCGCCGGCCCTGGGTCACAGTGTTGTAAGGTGATTCTTCTAAGTCAAGTGACATATATACTCATTTTACACTACTTGACCACATTCAATGTACGTATTTAATTCCATTCTCTCAAATCCAAAGTAGCATAGGTTTTCTATTCAAATTTTCAATATAAAGGTTAAATGAGATGTGATGCCAGTGTGGGCACCTTAATTATGGGGCGCAATGCATACTGCTTTTTGACTGTTATGGTATAATAAACAGCCATCACTGTGCTGGAGAAAGTCCTAGGATGTTTCATAACGGAGTGAAATGAGTCAAGTAATACAATAGGTGGAGCCACATGAGTTCATCATAGAATATTGTTATGTACAGCTCCTTGTATTTAAACATATTGCCAATAGATAATTATTTATACTATTAATAGGTTTTTATTCGCACTTCCTGCATTTAACAGGTGTAGGAGATTATAAGCTTTGTCCTAGGTTTTCCAAATGGACAAGGTCTCCACAAGATCTCCATTTCATCCAGACTTATTCTCAGGAAGAAATAGTAGAGATGGTTATGCTGAAGAAGAAACCTGACAAATCCACGTCTCTACCAAGCTGTGGTAAATTTATGAACGTTCATAAGTCAAAATTATTATTTACTGGTAATATAGATGAAGTGACAACTGATAACAACAACATGGATCATGAACTTCCGTGTAGCAGTCAGCAGGCCAGAGCAAGGTTAGTACATATTTATCAATAAATTAATGGGATGTAATATGAGGATGCTCTAAAGGGAGCACAATATTATAACCATATTAATAATTTGAAAAGACTACAATAAACAATGATAAATTTGGCCGATTTAAACTTTCATCATTATTTAGTATTGATTGATTGGCGAATTAACTAATTGTGGGCGAGAGATTACTAGGAGTAACACATCGAAAATTGAAAATTATTTATTGTTTGTTTATGTATATGTGGACGTGCCTATGTCATTTTGTACTCTGACCCTCACTTTTTGCGTTCGCTTTGTAGTTGTCAACCTTGTCACTAAACAGAACTTCGTAGTTAGCGATCTTCCATTATCATAGAGGAATTAGTTTGCATACCTCTTTGACTAACACGATCTGAATGTTGTGGGAGGCAATAGGTCTTGCAGACATATTGGAGTTCTGGCTGAGATAGGTCATACCATACACTCTACGCAACAAATAAACATCCTCCAAAGTAAAGAACAAAAGAAAAAGAAGCTAAATGCAGGAAATTTATTATTGATTGTAGATATCAGTAATATGCAGGGAATTTAGCATCACAGTTAGGTCAACATGGAAGAATTTAAACAAATACAGTTGGAAATTCAAGTCATTAAAACCTCAATCATGACTCTAGCTTGCTATTGTTGTTTTTTATTTCTCATTTTGTTCGGAGGATGTTGACTGTTTTACTTGAAAATCCATTGTTGAATAGTCAAGTCAAGAAAGAGAACAGCTACAATGTATATCTTGTGTTGACATTTCCAGTAAAATGTCTGTGTGTGCTGTACAGCTACTGCTTAGTTATAAAGCACAAAATACCTTAAACAAGAAGGTCACATAAAAGGGCTTGGCCGCAGGGACAGGTCTGTAAAGTAATTGCCCTCCCTCCTCCCTCTCTTAGATAGGGCCATTGTGGGAAGCTGGTTCGTAAGGGAGGTATTGCCGCGCACAGTCTCAGAGGAGCTCCTCACAAGTTACTCATGTACTGGCCGGCAATGTTGCTGCTACCAGAGTTCCACCCCGACCCAGTAGTTCGCACTACAGCACAGGCACACACATACGCACAATAAAACAAATGCATGACTAAAATATAGTTAAGTTTAAACGGTTCGATGCGGGCGTGGTCCGGCCACACCCGGTCTTGACTTTAGGCCCGACCCACAGCCATGTTCTTGTAGTTATTGTGTTCTCACCCTGTGTGCACAATTTTCATACAATGTGTCTCACCTAATGGCCAAATGGGTATGTATTATTTTTTTACCACAGGTGTAGTAATCTTCATCTGTTACCATAATATTTTTCCCTCTTCCTTAGTTCATAAAATTATATGGTCCATTCAGACTTATCAGCAATATTTCATTCCAGTGCTATTAGATATCTCAATCATTTAATTAATAATGCATGAACTAAAACATTAAATAATTTCAGACAACTTGTAGCAAATCAGTTGGTGTGCCACAATCCATCTCTCGGAACTTTCACAGTCAAAGGTACAAATGGAACGCCACATGCTGTGAAGTTGTTTCCAAGTGAATCATGCTCTTGCCCTGCGACTTCTAGGTGCTACCATATCATAGCAGCACAAATAAGTATTGGATTAGCTAATACAGGTGTCCAAAAAAAAGTTAATTTGACGCAGCTGAGAAGAAATATGCGTAGACAATCAGAAAGAAAATCTGGACGCAAAGCTCCAAGGCCTGGTGATTATGAGGTAATACCTGCGCCAGACTCAACTGCATCCCAACAGGTTTGTGTATGGGAGGGACAATAAGTTAGAGTGTAAGAGAGAAACCACAGATTGCATTGGCAACATTATTTTGTTACACAGAGAATACATTTGCATAACATCATTAATGTACAGTAGAATGTCAGCAATCCAAACTTCACTTATTTGAACATTTCAGTTAACCAAACACCAAAAATTTAATAGAGTAACACATGAAGACATAACGTATATCGCTTGACCACGCCCTAATACATTTTCAGTTATTTGAACATTTCAGTTATTCTAACACCTCTCTTTGTCCCAACGTGTTTGGATAACTGCCAATCTACTGTACTACTACACTGTGTAAACTAATGAGGATTGCAATGAAATGATCATTACATTATTAGAACTGACATATTATGTGCATCTCATGTTGCTCTTATTTCCAATTAAGTTGATCAATTTGCATTAGCTATTAAGTTCAGTTATCTGTGTATTTTTCTAATGTTTATTTTGTTATGTTTACCAGCTGCTCCTATCTTATTTTTAATTACACTCACATAGCTATTACATGTGGGTCTCTTTTATTCAAATATTTTCTTCTGATCTTGCATTATATTACCATTCTAGCTAAAACACCACTACTTCTACCAGTTTCCATCATACCATTTCAGTTTATAGTGTGGGTCCTCAGTTAATCCTGACGACCCTATCTCTCTGTGGCCATTAGGAAATCTGAAGAGATCCTAGTAGATCTTTGAAGTAAGATGGCTGAATATATCTGTCCAAATAGAGGAAGATAAAACCAGTCAGATCGTATTTGATCCTATCTGATCTTCAATAATATAACAAATTATTGATTGATTCAACTAGATATACATGATTATGTTACAAGAACTGTGCAGATCTGATTGGAAAAGTATTCAGATCATGAAAGATCTTACTGGATTAAATAGGATTGATAATAAACTAAATAAGCAGATCTGGTAAGATTTTAACAGATCTTGAAGTCAGAAATTAAAAGATTCTGATAGAAATGTTATAAGATCTGCTAAGATAATAAAAGATTCCGAATAAGATATTACAGGACCTTAAATCTAAAAAGATTCTGACTGTATATGTTTGAAAATCATGTCAAATCTGACTTAGGAATTAGCCAGAATATGATAACTTACATTTACAAGATCTTATAAGAAAATTTTTTTACTTGGGTTAGTTAACCTTGACTGACCCAATTCACTCACAGGGATAGTTCCAATAAACCCATCCAGAATTTATAGTGCTGGAAATTTCTAATAAATGATAATCGGACTAATGTTCTACTGGGGAAATCAGGATACTTAACAATTATGTTAAAAATTGCTATTTTATCTAGAAAATATCAGACGAGTATGACAATGACAACAGTAAACCAAGTGCCGAACCATTAGAAGTGAAGAACACCTCCGATGAATTTTCTCTGTTAGATTCCACCTCTAAAGTAGAAGCTGCTGTGACCAAATTAGGTACGTGTGGAAATTGACCACTTAATAGGAATTTGATAATCAATATTTACACAGTACCTGTGGGAACCAAGCGCAAGAGATGTGGTAGCTGTGAAAGTTGTCAGTCTAAGGACTGTGCACTTTGTGTCTATTGTTTGGACAAGCCAAAATTTGGTGGTCCAAATTTGCTTAAGCAGAGCTGCCTCAAACGAAAATGCACACAGCTGAGTCAGTCAGGTTAGAATTTTATGCTTCAGTTTTTCTTAATCTAGCAAACAGTAAATATTAATCAGGTCGCATTGGTGTGGCTTCTCCCAAAAAAGATAAATCTACCAAAGTATGTAAACATTCCTATTATAAAATGACATTTTATTATTAAGTGACTATTCTTTTAGGAGGAGAGTGTGCCAGAAGAACTTCAAATTTTATTTGAGCTCACAATTGAACAGAAGAACAGAGTAATAAGTAGCATTATAATAGCAATTTGCCATTATCTAGTATATTACAGATTCAATCAGAGCTGCTAAAGAGCGATGAACACAAACTTCTAACTCTTGATGGATGTGATCTTTATGTAAGAGACCTTAAGACATTGAGTGGGACATCTTGGCTTAATGACAAGGTATCAGTACAAATCTTATAAATACTTTTAATTTTTCTGATGCTTATCCAACGTACAGATCATTGACATTTACACTACACTAATAACTAAGGTGTCCAATGCCAAGTCCCCTAATTCTATATTAGCTCTATCGTGTTTCTTCTACCAAAAACTTTGTACCTGTGGATATGAAGCTGTGTCAAAGTGGATTAAGGTATTTTTCAACATTCCACTTCACTCAACCTGTAACATTTTTTTTTTTAATTAGATGGACATGTCCTTTCACAAGCTGTTGATACCGATCATCACATCTTCTCATTGGCGGCTAGTTGTTGTGGATGCTCATGAGAAGACAATCAAATGCTATGATTCCATGTTAGGAAATGATGAGAGCTGCTTAAAAAATATTAGGTAATGATCTGTCTATCTATACAAATAGTTTATATACTGAATTGGTAAATTAGAGACTATTTGTCCAGAAGATATACTGACGATAATTTTTCAACATGGAAACTGTGGTCCCCAAAGGTATTAATATAAAAAAAACTTTTGAAATATTATTATGTGTTATTAATCAAAATTACTTTATTTCAGAACATACCTGTACAGAATAATGGTTATGATTGTGGTGTATTTACTTGCATGGTAAGTTTATTGAATATGATTATTTGTTAAGTAGCTGCTACACTTATGCATAGCTAGTTTCAACTCAAAATGTGAATTTAATATAGTATGCCAGGCATGAGGGAATAGGAACATCTCTTTCATTTCATCAGGTAACTGAATTATTATTATTGTTAGCTAGTGGTGTGCATTTATTATGTCATTATTATGCAGAGAGATATCTCCACTATCAGGACTGTCAATCAAATCACTCATTAATTTTTGAATTTTGTTTATTGACTTTAATATGCTGTATTTATGACTGAATAAAAATTCATATACATAATTCACCATACATAATATATGAAGGGGAAACTGTCGTACACACATTAATTAGCGAGAAGTCACTTCAGATGCATCCACCAGCACAAATTATACGAGGGGAAACTGTCGTACACTCTTTAATTGATGAGAAGTCACTTCAGATGCGTCCACCATCACAAATTATATGAGGGGAAACTGTCGTACACTCTTTAATTGATGGGAAATCACTTCAGCTGCTCCACCATCACAAATTATACGAGGGGAAACTGTCGTACACTCTTTAATTGATGAGAAGTCACTTCAGATGTGTCCACCATCACAAATTATACGAGGGGAAACTGTCGTACACTCTTTAATTGATGGGAAATCACTTCAGATGCGTCCACCATCACAAATTATACGAGGGGAAACTGTCGTACACTCTTTAATTGATGAGAAGTCACTTCAGATGCGTCCACCATCACAAATTATATGAGAGGAAACTGTCGTACACTCTTTAATTGATGGGAAATCACCAGATGCGTCCACCATCACAAATTATATGAGAGGAAACTGTCGTACACTCTTTAATTGATGGGAAATCACCAGATGCGTCCACCATCACAAATTATATGAGGGGAAACTGTCGTACAATCTTTCATTAATGAGAAGTCACTTCAGGTGCGTCCACCATCACAAATTATATGAGGAGAAACTGTCGAACACTCTTTAATTAATGAGAAGTCACTTCAGATGTGTCCACCTGCACAAATTATATGAGGGGAAACTGCTGTACACTTTTTAATTAGTTAGAATTCAAAAAAAAATTATCTATGTTTTAAAATACAGGATAATAATAATATTAATAATAATAATAATAATAATAATAATAATAATAATAATAATAACTGATGATGATAATAATATTTGTTATTATTAATACAATGATAATAACTGTTATTATTATCTGCAATAGGATAGTCTTAATATCACAATTGCATTGTTGTATGTCAACTATTTTGGTAAGATTAGATACCAAACTTAATAAAGAGTAGTCGAGGAAGCATCACTGACAACAAATTAATTCACTCTCTACGAGTAACTATATTTTTCTTACCTTTGTTACGTAAAACCAATCTTTCTCTCCAACTCATTAAATGGCGCTACAACGGACTACACGAAGTCCGGGCATGCGCGTTGGCGGTCCGCGAGTTTTTCGCGAATTTAGTCCGGTCCGTGGGTCGGGTCAGGTCCGTGTTTTACTCAGACCCCGCCAAAATCGTGAATTTGATAATTGACTTTTATCAGGGTATAATACACCCTATATTTACGGTAAATATATCTCTGCTTTTATATTAGCACTGTACAGCAGTGAATAAGATGTTTCGGTATAGGGGCGAATAATCATCCAGTAGCTAGATTGAGCCCCAAAATTATGGATGGGCTCCATTCCTAGTGCCCCTCCCCTTCCTACACCATTGCAATAAACTTCATTATTAAAAAACCTGTACTACACATTAGGCCACTCCAAGTCAGTAATTAGTTTCTGGTCCTTTCCCTTGATCAATTGACACGCGGGCGGGCGGTGATTAGGACTTCAGGACTTTTTCTAGAACTACATAGTAATTAGCTTTTTATAATAAAAATACATGTACTTTTTTTAATTTAGATATACTACAATGATTTTTAAGAGAAGCAAAGAATAAAATCTGCTGGCAATAGATTGCTAGAAGCTACTCAGTAAACATGCACTTAACCTGAAAAATTATTGTAGGCCTAACATTTTCTCAATTAAAAAAAATTCGTTAAAATATGATTTGAAGCTAATTAAAAATACTTCCTTTAACATGACTTTTTACGTGATTTTTGCAACGTCAGCAAAGTTGTCAAAATTAGGAGGTTGTGTATTTCCAAGCGGGCGGTGGACCAGAAACTAATGATTGACTTGGAGTGGCCTTAGTGTGTATGGCTAGTGTTATGAATTTCCTAGATAATGTTGTTGAATGTTTGGTAGTATCTATGGCAGTGTTCTGTCCAACTCTTACTGAGGGGGTCATTTTTGCAGATGCAAATAGAGTGCTGCAGCACTATTATCATCATAAATATTTTGTTCTCATATTTCCAAAAAAAAAAGTTGCTCTAAATTGTGTTTCTTTGACAAGAGATAGATGTATGTTATACAAGTGAGAATTGTTTTTAGAAAGTTGAAGAAGCATGGTGTACTAGCAAAAATAACAGTGAACTCCCAACCTGACTGTATTGACTATTAGTATACCTTCATAAAGAGCATCTAACTAGAACTAACACAAATTTACTTGGAATAAAATCCCTTGATATCCAAACTCGGAGACGCTATCCAATTTGAATCTCATGAGTGAATAGTTTGTGGAAAAAAATGGTGATGTATTCTTAGCTTGTTCATGTTCCCATAGCTCTCTCCCAATGTTTGTGTTTTTTTTTTCTTTCAATACTTGCTTTGAAAATTCTTTTTCAAGCAACACAAGTTGTTTGTGTTTATTAATAATAAACACTTTATACAATCTCTACCATTCAGAACATTCCAAAAGTCGCTGGGGATGGACAAAACAATGACAGCACATACAGAAAATCTTAACACTGAATTTAGTGGTCTCTTTCGTCTGCCTGCTAGCAGTTAGTCAGAATGATTGGGTATATTTCCTATTAAATTCTATAGCTTGTTTGTGTGGAGAGCGGATCACTCATGCAAGTAGCTAGGCTATTTTAACTTAGAGTCACAGACATAAACACACCTGTTATTAATTTGAAATAGCAATATTCTATGCTTCACAGTGGAAAGATGAGTATTATTATTAGTCTTACTGACACACTTCCCAAATATAAAGATGATGTCAACTTGAAGTAGAATCCTATAATTTTTTGAAATCATCATATAAGCCACTTTTATTCTAATAGTTTGGCTATTTTTGGTACTAATGAAGGGCTCATCCCATTATCTTTATATTATTGGTTCAATAAGAGTAATATCATTAAACACCATGTAAATCATGTACTTAGGAAGTGGGAGTTTTTCATTATTTATAATTTAGCCATGTTGTGTCAGTTATAATCTTGTGAAATATCCACCAAACTAGAATTGATATTTTTGGTAACATTCTAAAAATTTTTGTTACTTAGTGTTTAAAATTAGGTTTAGTGCTCATCTTATTCTGTTCTAACTATGCTCTTGTGAAGATGTAAGTGTTTGCAAACATTTTGTTTTAGCCATTCATTTTACATATTCCCAAACTAAATATTGATAAAATAATAACACTGTTTGTTGTTGGGAATAAAACTACCTATTGAAGTTCACAAACTACTGGAAGCTATACAGATCAAGATTTCTATAAAAACATTGGTTAGTGTGACACTATCTTAGGTGATCAAGATGATACTTTTACTAGCGACATTAGCACATTTGCTAACCTCAGTGGATGCCCAGATAATTGTTGTCAATCAGTCGTGTGTTCAGAGCAATGAAGAATCGCCACCTTGTATTTCAATACACGAAATGGCTAATATTTCCCTTCATTTTACAAGTAATACAACCACGTTTTACTTCTGGTCAGGAAAATATTTTGTGCTAGAAGACATCAAGATTGTAAATGACAAAATAATGACTGAAATACTGCCAATAGGAATCAACCCAGTACATATCTATTGTAGGAATGATGCTTCTATTTCATTTACAGTGAAGGGAAGTGTGAGGATAGAGTTCATGAGGTTTCATAACTGTGCTAAGATAGAACCCCTGGTCAAGGTTCTGAGTACTTCTGCAATGATTAAAACTGTTATCATTCATAGCACCTACTTTATCAATAGTGTCCATACCTCGGTCACGCTTAATGGAGAAGGAGAGGTAGTTGTGAACTTATCTAATTGCATATTTCAGGATCATTCAAGACATGATGCAATCAGTGGTGGAGATTCACAAGTTAGTGCAGATATTAGAAATACAACTTTTATTAATAGTACTGCAAGAGCAGTGATGCTAAAAAATGTCAAAGAACTTCTCATTAACAACTGCAGTTTTATTAATAACTCTGCAGGTGGGATTTCAGCAGTTAGTAGAGGTAAAGGGCTAAAATATGGTTCAAATGTTACCATACTGGACACTAAATTCATTATCAACAGAGGCAAAAATGGGGGAGCACTGTCAATGAAAGACTTAACTGAGATACTTATAATAGATACACTGTTTGATGGTAATGAGGCTTCCATATACGGTGGAGCTGTGTACATTGAGTCAGACAAAAACATAAAACCTATGAATATAATAATTGAACGAAGCCAATTCGTATACAATTTTGCTAGTAATGGAGGTGGCATATACAGCGAAACCCTCAAAAAATGTGAAGTCAGTTTTTACTTGAAAAATAATACATTTGTTAATAACAGCGCTAATAGTGGAGGGGCAGTCTATATCTACCATCACACATCAAAAACATCACAGTTAAGTAGCCAAAATTCTCGATTGATAGACTCCTTCAACTTTTATCCTTTTCCCTGGGAATCTTCATGGCGTAGGCTAGATATTTTGTATAATAGGGAAAAAGAGCAAATACATTTTACAATAAACAATACTTTCTTTGCCATAAATACAGGAAATTTTGGTGGAGATCTTTACGTCAATGAAGTGGACATAACGATTATACAAAACTCTCAGTTTGTATTGAGCAACTTTGATTACATTTCAGAGTATAACAGAACTCATGACAGCATCAAAAGTTCGGAGTATAAAGGAGGTGCCATTTACATGGATACCTTGCATAATGAAATGACAATAGAAAATTGTTTATTTTATAAGTGTGGAGCACATTATGGTGGAGCAATCTTCCACAAATGTGTTTATTCATTTAATGATTGTAGCCTGGAGATAATCCGCAGTGATTTCATTGCCAATGTAGCTGTAACATCTGGAGGGGCTATAATGGGTGAAGGTATGGGTGTAACATTAACTCATAGCAAGTTTGTTGGTAATCATGCATACATCGGGGGTGCTATTCATTGTAACCATGGCTTCATTAATACATTTAGTCTCATAATGCAAGATAACGAGGCTATGCAAAATGGAGGTGGGTTGTACTTAGAGATGTGTCGCTTGCATATTCACAACGAATCACACTTTGTTAACAACAGTGCAAGAAAATATGGTGGCGTCATTTTTTCTGACGACTTAAACGAAGTCTGCAAATCTATAAACTCTTGTTCAGTATCCTGGGACACTAACTCTATGATTTTCACTTCCAATAATTCTGCCAATATAGGTACAATAATTTATGGAGGAATGATACGCACCTGTTGCTATAGTGACAGCGACAATAATTTATCTATCAAAAACTTTCAAATACAAGATGTATCTGCAATTGATTTGGCTTTTTCTTCAAGTCTAATTCAGCTTTGCTTCCATGATGATAATACTTCAAATTGCGGCATAAGGTGGATGAATGAGACTGTTTATCCAGGTCAGAGATTTATAGTCCGAGTGACATGTGTCAATAATATTGGTAAAACTGCTACTTGTGATTTACAGAATAATTATATCGGAACTACAAACATTCATCTTGGAGAAGGTGAAAACTCATTAACGTTAAATGGTCATGAAAATCTTATATTTCATGCCTTTTCAGAACAGGAAACTTTTGGTACTTTACGTTTGACTGCCGATATTTTTTGTGATCAAGAGTTGTGGAATTCACTTCAAGTCAATGTTGCTATTAACAAAAGTTGTCCATTGGGATTCTACAAGAATCGAGATCGATGTCTGTGTGATCCACGGTTGCAAATACGATTCCCAAAAGTTGAATGTGATATCAATACCAATTTGATTACCATAACAGATATTGGATGGTTTGGATATGATCACAATTCTTTGAAAGTATATAACAAACTTTGTCCATTAAACTACTGCTCTGACAACAAAAAACTCTGTCCTACTTGCTCCAGTTTGATTTGTCATCAAAACCACGATGGCATTCTCTGTGGGGGTTGTGTAAAAGGATACAGCACAGTGTTAGGAAGTAACAACTGTAAGAAATGTCCTACATCACAGAAATACAATTTTGTGTGGTTAACAATAGTTATAGCCTTAGCAGGTATAATTCTAGTCATGTTTTTACTTCTGATAAAGATGACTGTATCAAGTGGAACTACAAATGGTCTAATATTTTATGCCAACATTGTTTCTTTCAGTGGTCTTCTAGACATGATGACTACTTGTTCTAATTATTCCAAAGCTTTGCGCACAGTAATAGCTTGGATAAATCTTGATCTTGGCGTTGAGGTATGTTTTTTCCCTGGAATGAGAATTTATGAGAAGACATGGCTACAATTTGCTTTCCCCTTTTATGTTTGGTTCCTAATTGCAACAATTATTATCCTCAGTAAATATTTTTCTTCTGTGATGAAAATAATGGGTAGAAGAAACATAGAAGTTTTGGCCACTCTGTTTTTGCTCTCTTATGCTAAACTTTTGAAAGTCATTGTCACTGCTCTCAGTTTTACATACATAGAAGTTGGAAGTGCAGATAATGTTTCTGATTCACTAGTTTATCAGCAAGTTTGGGTTTATGATGGTAATATAGGATACCTCAGTTCTCAGCATTTGCCTTTGTTTGTTGTGGCTCTTATTTTCTTTTTATTCCTTTTTCTACCTTACACTTTATTACTTCTATTAGGACAGTATATTGTATACGTGCCTTCTAGGAAAGGTCTTCGATGGATTCACAGCACTGCTATCTCTACTGTATTGGATTCCTATCACGCTCCTTACTCTAAACACAATCGCTACTGGACAGGACTGGGACTGGTAGTTCGTTGCTGTCTCTTTGCAGTATTTGGCACTAGCTATGATTTGTACAAGAATCAATACTGGATCAGTATTGCCATTGTATTAATACTTACAGTGAAACTATGCCTTTGCGGCAAAGTTTATCGCAGCAAATTTGTTGATCTTTTGGAAATATTCTATTTACTAAACCTGGGAGTCTTGTCTATTTCACTGCAATATAAACGGGATTATTGTAACTATTTAACAGCATCAACAACTCTCTCAATTATTGTTTTCTTAATTGTGCTTGTTCGGGATCTACTGGACCCAACAACCGCCACTAAGGTGCAGTGCACTACATGCACTGAAGGACTGAGCTGGACTCATTGCATTGTGTTTGTATGTGTGTGTGGGTGTTTCTGCACATGCTCATTGCTCTGGTGTGACCACATGTTTTGTTCAGTTCTTATTCAGTCTATCTGTTATGTGCTTGTCTAAATTATACTAACCTAAGCCTATCTCTGCCAACTTGTTGACAGCTACAGCTACTCTAGCTAAGGTCCTGGCTTGTTTACATGTTGCCCACTACTGGGCTGGTCCTTCATTTCTTCCCAACTTGAGCTCAGGGACTTACACCCCCTGTTCATTGGTCCTTCGAGCCGGATCTGGCATCAGTGAAGGTGAGGGGACCAGTGACCTTAGCTCTCCTGCTATCGAAGTTCTTCTACTTGCTACTCTATGCGGTGCTGACTTGCTAGTTTAGCTACTTCCCTAGTTGACTATTTGTTAGTTAGCTAGTCAGGCTGTTCCGTGCTCTCTAGATAGCCTAGCTGTTGTCGGATTCGTTCGTCCTCGTTCATCCGACGTCGGATTCGTTCGCCCTCGTTCGTCCGACACCACCTCAACAACCGTCTCTTCAAGGCACCTCCTGTTTCTTCGGATCCTACAAATTCGACAGAGCCGACTCGCTACCCTATCGAGTAAGACATCAGTAGCTTCGGAACTCTACTATTCCGTGCCGCTTCTTCAACTTGTCTACTGCCAAGGCAACCGTTCCTCCTGAACGTCCGTCTCTTCAAGACATCCTGGGCCGTCTTCTTCATCGAATACCTTGAAGGACGCCATATCTTCCGGGGCTCCTCCCATCTTCAACGTTTGCCGCCAAAAGAAGCATTGCTCTTCATCTGACGGTACCTTACCAGACGACTCTACAGCTTCTGCACCTGACGACCTCGTTCCGGACTGGTGCTGACCCGTGTTTGACAACGTATTTCGTTTCTTTGTAATCCTACGGAGAATTTACTGTCAACTTGGTGCTTTCGCCAGCCAAACGCCTCGGATTCCTCTTCGGAACTACTCCCATCCAACTTCAACACTTCAACACTTCCTCTTCAAGGATTACCTCAACTCTTCATCTACTCGATGGCTGCTGTAATTCAGGCCAAGACCAGACGATCTACCGCTCGTTGCAGGGTCACAAAACAAGTCAGAGCCACCGAAAAACTTCTATCCGACGATGTCCGCGAGATTCCTACAGAAGACCTGAAACGGAAACTCGAGCTCTTCAAGGTTGCAGTCCAAGAAGAACTGGTCGCTCAGGATCAACTACTGAATGCCATGGCTGTCGAGGGCGTTTCTGAGGACGATCTCCAAAAGGAAATCGAGGCCAACTCTGTCATCGAGGACTCGTATGAAGACCACACGGAAAAAATGACCTCCGCCATCAACATGGGCTCGCACTTCTTGCTGTACCAGGAGCTGAAGCATACTGCCGACTCTTGGCTCGCCCACGGCGTTCCCTCCTCCACAGACTTCCCCTCCTCAGGGGCCAAGTTGGTGGAATCGTTTCAGAAACTTATCAGGTCTCTGACACCACTTTCAGCTCATGCCACTTTTGGAAAGCTACTCACGGACGCCCAAAGCCAGCTAGAGCAAATTCAAATCACTCTTAACAAGAAGGCTCCTGCCATGGCTGCTTCCTCCACCACTGCTGAGGCTACTCCTCCTGTTCGGAAGCCGGCCCCTTACCACGTCAAGGCTCCCACCTTCAGCGGGAAAGCCATTGACTTTCCGCACTTCCAAGAGCGGTTTACAGAAGTGATAAAGACTCATTGGGACGCCTACTCCGACGGCGACCGATGTTGCATACTCTCTGAATCCATGATAGACCCGGCTGCTAAAGAGTTGGTGGACAGCTACTCCTCTGCAGGCTACGACACCGCTCTACAGCAGCTGAAGGAAAGGTACGGACGTTCATCCGCCATCTACCCGAAGTACGTAGAGGAACTGGTGACCAGGCATCGCTACGAGTACTCTCAAGACAGCATGTCACACATATTAAAGAGGGTCGAGCACACGTTGGAGGCAATGGCGAAGATCAATGGAAAAACCATAGAGCAATTTGCAGTCGCACTCGTGGTCCGTGACTTCGACGAGGAACTCTCCAAAGAGTGGGCCAAACATCTAGGCTCATCTGACGTCATTCCTGATTCCAAGATGCTGCTGGATTTTGTCAGGCCCTTGTCTCACAACTTGCCGTCCAAGCCCTCCAAGTCATCAGCCTCGCATCACATCAAATCCACTATCAAGAAGGAAGACTCTTCTTCCAAGAAAGTAGCTGTGACCCCCAGCCCAGCTGCCCACAAGACTTGCCTCATATGCAAGGGCAACAACCACTCACTGACACGTTGCCAAGTTTTCCTGGACTCGGACCTCAACCAGAGGTGGGCTCTGATCAGGCAGCACAAGTATTGTGCCAATTGCTTGCATCAGAGCCACCAGATCAGCAACTGCGCCTCCTCTTTCACCTGCAAGGAATGCAAGGCACGTCACCACACACTGCTACACAGAAGTGATGACACCTCCGGTGGCAAGACCAAGCAGTCAGGCATTACACTCATGACCTCCTCGAAGTCTAAGCCCTCTGCTTCGCAGAAGGCCAACAATCCACGCCGACTCAAGGGAGCCTCCATCCGGACTGCCCTGTGTACCGTTTACAACGAAGCCAGGTGCATCACAGTCAGGGCCGCAGTTGACACCTGCAGCACACACTCTATCATCACGGAAAGAGTTGCCTCCCATCTCGAAGTCCACAGATTTCCTCTCAGTGTCGACATGAAGGGACCAGTCTCCACGGTTCACCTCAGTCGAGGAGCCACTGTAGAAGTCGGCCCAGCTTTCCCGTCTCCTGACAAAGTCAAGCTGGACGCAGCTATCACTACTTTGTCCTTCAGCTCCACTCCTCCTGATGGGATTGACGAACTGCTCAAGCTGCCTCTGCTGCAAGGAGTACGACTTGCAGATTCCGAACTTGGAGGGCCAATTGATCTCATACTGGGCACCTACGACCAGTCAGACTTTCTCACTTCAGAACCTACTCGCTTCTTGAGGGACAAACACATCACTGTGGCCCCAACTACGCTAGGATGGACTGTCACCGCCCCTACTTCCGGCAAGGACTCAGTCACTATGTACACTGTGGAGCTGCAAGACAACCCCCTGGACAAACAGCTGGTCAGGATGTGGCAGCTGGAACAAGTGCCATCCACGCCCCAGTGCAGCCCAGAGGAGGAGTCAGCACTCACTCAATTTCACCAAACACTGCAAATCCGACCTGATGGACGGTACTCTGTTTCTCTGCCAAGAGTTGTCCAGCCTCCTTCACTGGGAAAGTCACTCAAGATGGCTACCAGCCGCTTCCTCAGTAACGAGAGGTCGCTTAAGAGGAAAGGAAAGCTCCAGGCTTTCAACACAGAGGTAGCTGCTTACCTGGAACTGGGGCACGCGGAAGTGGTTCCCGAAGACCAGCTGGACTTGGACCATTATTACCTGCCTGTCCATGGCGTCTTTAAAGACCACTCCACCACCACCAAAGTGAGGCCCGTTTTCGATGGCTCTGCTAGGTCGTCATCCGGTGCCTCACTCAATGACTTGCTACTACCCGGGCCCAATCTCTATCCCCGAATCGAAGACATCCTGATCAACTTCAGGCTCCACCTGATCGCCTTTTCAGCCGACATCAGTAAGATGTTTCGAGAAATCTTGCTGAATCCCTCGGAATACGACTTACACAGATTCCTCACCAGGAACGCGTCTGGCACCATAGTTTCTCTACGGATGACCAGACTCACTTTCGGGATCAAGTCCTCGCCTTTCCTGGCCTCACAAGTGCTGCTTCACTTGGCTGAGAGATTCAAGGACTCCCACCCGCTGGCATGGCAGTGCATTAACCAGTCCTTTTACGTCGACGACCTCCTTTCAGGAGCAGAAGACTTAGATGGTGCCACTGCCAAGCGACAGCAAATCTGCTCACTTCTTGCCAAGGCAGGCATGATCATCCGCAAATGGAGAAGCAACAACGACAGCTTCAAATCCACCATCCCCACAGAACTGATCGAGACAGCTGACCTGGACATTCCAGCTGCCAAGGATTCCTCAAAGGCCTTGGGAATACACTGGGCAGTATCTACTGACTGCTTACACGTGGCTGCTCCTGAGCTTCCTCAGACCACCAGTGTGACCAAGAGGCTGATTTCCTCCGTTTCAGCACAGATATTCGACATCTTGGGTTTCTTCGCACCCTACATCATCACAGCCAAGGCACTGCTACAAGAGCTTTGGATACTCAAGCTGGGTTGGGACGACGACGTACCAGAGTCTCTGCAACAACGCTGGATGACCTGGGTTTCTGACCTGCCTCTCGTCACCAGCCATCTCATCAACCGCAGATATTTTGACAGCAACGCCAGAACCGTGTCCTCATCTCTTCATGGATTTTCGGACGCCAGTGAGGTCGCCTACGGTGCTGTTGTCTACCTACGGTCAGTATTTGCTGACGGAACCGTCAGCTGCTCCTTAGTGATAGCCAGAGCCAGGGTCCGCCCTCTCAAGCTGACCACGATACCAAAAATGGAGCTGCAGGCAGCTGCTCTGCTTGCACAACTTCTTGTCTACGTCTCTAACACACTGCACATCTCTATCTCCCAAGTTCAACCATGGACGGATTCATCAATCGTGCTCAGCTGGCTCAGGAAGCCACCTCATTCAATCTCTGAGGTTTTCGTGAGGAATCGCATCTCTGCCATACAGGACTCTCTTCCAGAATCCCTGTGGAGGCACGTTCCTTCCAAGTCTAACCCGGCTGACATAGCCAGCCGTGGCTGTTCAGTTCCGGAGCTTCTCACGTCCACTCTGTGGTGGTCTGGTCCATCATGGCTCAGCTGCCCAGAATCCAGCTGGCCTGCCACTGCAGCCACACCCTTGCCGCGGAACTTGCCAGGGGTGAAGGCAACGGTGCTCACCACAGCACTGTTGCCAGTGGAGGAGTGGGGATTTTGGCTGCAGTACAGCAGCTACACGACTCTGACCAGGACGTACAGCTGGATCAGAAGATTCATCATCAACTGCAGGACTTCTCCAGTTGCCAACAAACTTCCAACGCTCACTTCCAAAGAACTCTCTGCTACCAGAGATGCCCTCCTGCTGAAGCAGCAACTGGATTCCTTTCCAGACGTCTTTCAACTGCTGCGCAAGAAGCAAACTGTCCCGGGTCATCACTGCCTAGACGGGATGGTCGTGTACCTCAAGGAACACGAGCATGCCAGAGAGGACTTTCTACCTGCAAGCCACTTCATCAAGGTGACAGGACGAGTGAGGAAAGAAGCGGCCACCCACCCAAGAGAACTAACTCCTCTGTCTCTCAAGCACGCCCTCACAAGGCTGCTGGTAGAGACAGAGCACTACAAACATCAACATCCTGGAATTTCTACTCTCATAAGCATCCTGGGCCATGCCTACTTCATCCCTGGCCTCAGGTCCTTCTTGAAACGGCTCTCCAAAAGATGTGCTACCTGTCGTCGAGCCAACGCCCAACCTATTGCACAGCAGATGGGCCTTCTACCTTCAGTGAGGACGACTCCATCTCCTCCATTCACTTCTGTTGGCGTCGACTTCGCCGGCCCCTTCCAGCTGAAGATGGGCTACACAAGAAAACCGGTCATGTTCAAGGCCTACTGCTGCCTGTTCATTTGCCTGTCAAGCAAGGCTGTCCATCTGGAGGTGTGCACATCTCTGGAGACGGAGGAATTCCTGGCAGCCTTTCAGAGGTTTTGCGACAGGAGAGGGACTCCACATTCGGTCTACTCCGACAACGGCTCCAACTTCGTTGGAGCCAAGGCAGAACTTCAAGCCATACGGAGGATGCTTCAACATTCTGAAGGAGCAATCTCTCACATCTCGTCCACTAAGGAGCTGCAGTGGCACACCATACCACCCAGATCACCGCATCACGGAGGTCTTTGGGAGGCAGCTGTGAGGGAAATGAAGCGGCTGCTCAGGAAGCAAGTAGCACCTCACCCGCTCAGGTTGGACGAATTCTAGACTCTGCTCACTGGAATTGAGGCCTCTCTCAACAGCAGGCCTCTGGTCGACCTCGGAACTACAGAACCTGAAGACGACCTCACTCTGACACCGGCCCACTTCCTCATCTTCCGGCCACTGCTGGCTCCTCCTACCAAGCCAGCTAGCAAAGCCAAACTGCCCCATCTTCGAAGGTGGCAGCTGGTGCAAAGACTCCTCCAAGACTTGTGGAAGGCCTGGCAAGGCTACTACCTCACACAGTTACAGGCCAGAAGCAAGTGGAGGAAGGGCAGCAACACGTCCATCTCTGTTGGGGACATTGTCTTCGTCAGAGACGAGACACTGGCAAGAGGAAGATGGCCTCTGGCCCGGGTTACCGCTACATACCCTGGCCACGACAGCAGGACAAGGGTTGTCGACATCCGCTGCAACGGCCACACCTACAAGCGGAGTGTGCAGTCTCTAGTGAAGCTCTACTTGGAGGACTTTGACATGCCCACTGCAGCTACAGCTGCTGTCATTTCCGGACCACCAGCTTCAGCTGCTGCTGCCATTTCTGCCGGCCCCCCAGCATGTTCGGGATCTACTGGACCCAACAACCGCCACTAAGGTGCAGTGCACTACATGCACTGAAGGACTGAGCTGGACTCATTGCATTGTGTTTGTATGTGTGTGCGGGTGTTTCTGCACATGCTCATTGCTCTGGTGTGACCACATGTTTTGTTCAGTTCTTATTCAGTCTATCTGTTATGTGCTTGTCTAAATTATACTAACCTAAGCCTATCTCTGCCAACTTGTTGACAGCTACAGCTACTCTAGCTAAGGTCCTGGCTTGTTTACATGTTGCCCACTACTGGGCTGGTCCTTCATTTCTTCCCAACTTGAGCTCAGGGACTTACACCCCCTGTTCAGTGCTGACATATCATGTGATTATCCTGATTAGAAACAACTTCAAATGCAGCAAGAGAATGAATAATATACTGAAAGCAAAAAGCCAAGAAAGGAAAACTATTTCATCAGTTATAACCCAAACTCAAGTGGCAGAAAATCCTTCTACAACATTCATAGAATTGAGGGAAGCACTTTTGGACAATTAATTTTAATTTTCTGTGTGCCCTAAATTAGTAACTGTTTGTAAGTAAAGAATATACTACAGATAGCTATATTTTTGGAAACCCTTGTGTGTCATATTTTGAACAACAACTTTTTTATTTGATTTCTCTTATTATTTCATATTAATGTCAGTAAACAAGATATTTGTTATTGCTGTTTTATTAATTAGTGTTGTCCATATTCTCAGTATACTATGTCTTTCAAGACTCTTACAATCCACTAGCAGAAGATGTTGATGTGGTCAACACATGTTAATACTGACACTAGAAAAGAATTGCTGTTAGTGGCTCTAATAGCTATAAGTGGACTATGCATTGTTAGTTGACAAAGTACACAACAATTCATGTGTTTAGGTTAGCCACAAGAATAGCATCGTTTCTTCATTTCAATGCACAAGAAGTCATTAACAAACAATTGAAAATTGCATTGCTCAGTTCAGTTATGGTTTTTCAGAACCTACATGTATGTAATTAGGCACTCATAGGAAAGAAGAGGTTGCTCAAACATTATTATTGAAATCTCTTGCTAGTTTCAATAAAAAAAATCACCCTGTACACAGATCTGTAAACATAAGGGGGCCCTGCCCCCCTGTCTTGAAACATGGGGGACCTTGGCCCCTGTGGCCCCCTTGTTCCTACACCAGTATTTTTTTAAATGGCACACCAGAAACTAGCACCATTTTTTTGTTTACAGAGTACATTCAGTATTACATTCCTGGACTATAGTATATGGAATTCAACTGAAATAAATTTGCAATCGCATTTCACAAAAAAATACATGTTTTTAGGATGTCGTAACTGCAATTTGAATGTCCACAGTTAAAATTCTTTATACAATTGTTGTATAGTTTGAATAGAGTAATGTTCAGTAATTGGGATTTTCAATTTTTAAACAAATTCCTGGTTTTTGAAGAGCCTGTCTATTCCTAGTGCAAAAAAAAATACTAACCACTGTAACTTTATTATTGCGATGCAGCTGTTTTAGCCAAATAGGATTGGATGAAGGCATACTTAAAAAAATAATTTTTCTAAATTGTTTGCACTTATACATGTCCCACCCTTTTCTATGCTGTGTCACATATAATGCCATTGCAATAATGCTAGTTGTTAGCTTGTCATTTCAAATAACTATATTATAGTTATTTGAAATGACAAGCTAACAACTAGCACATTGACTTCTATAAAAAAAAAAATACTTTTCTAACACACACTATTTGATTAACTTTTTTTCATTGGCAATATAAGTGAGAGGTAATGTGTTCAGTTTCTGTAGCAGTTTCTGATGATCTCATTGAGTGAACCATGTCATATACTTCTCTTTTGCTGTTTTTTTTTCTTACCAAAATATAATAGAATATCTTAATTCTTCTACCTTTTTTTATTCATTTAAGCACATTTAGTTGCATTCATTCCATGTCGTGTCAGAATAACATTGTTGTGTTATGACCATTAGTCCCTCAAAATAAAGGCAGCCTAAAGGATCTTATACCAGTGAAGAGACCACCATGAATTACATTAGCTACCAGCTTTACAATGAGCTATGAATTATAATTTGAAAGAAGTGTTATGGTAATTCCCTGAATCCCCCCCACCCCCCCCCCCCTACTTTAGACATAATTGAGTTGCATCTTTATGGGTATACTAGTGGGAGAGATACTATCCTTTAAGAATTTGTATTTTATTTCAAATAACTTAGACACATTACTGTAACTATTAGTTTGCGACTTCTGGCCAAAGTCCTCTTCAGGGGTCAACTGAAGAGGACTTGGGCAAGAAGTTGGAAATGTTGGGTTAGGTTTTAACATAATATTGGCTGTGAGAACCAGTAAAATTGTTACTATTATTATAATTATTTCAGCCGAGAATGACTGAATAATTATGTTATGTTAATTCAAGTTGTTTTCATCGGTATAGGTTCTCAGAAAGTAACTCTTTTTCTGAACCTGAGTCACAATTTTGTGTCCCTAGTTAGACCAGGGTCTCAGAAAATAACTCTTTTTCTGTACCTGGGTCACAATTTTGTGTCCCTAGTTAGACCATGGTCTCAGAAAATATCTCTTTTTCTGAACCTGAGTCACAATTTTGAGTCTCTAGTTAGACCAGGGTCTCAGAAAATAACTCTTTTTCTGTACCTGGGTCACAATTTTGTGTCCCTAGTTAGACCATGGTCTCAGAAAATAACTCTTTTTCTGTACAAGGGTCAAAAATTTGTGTCCCTAGTTCAACTAGGGTACATGAAAAAATGGACTTTATTATGTTGGTCAACAAGGGTCACAAAAACACAGACAATTTATCAAGTAAGATTTAAGTATGGACTCAAGAATTCAGGGTTTTTTGTAACTAGCTGACAAGGGTCACACAAATCGCACCAATTTAACATGCTCAACCACGGTTCAGCCTCAATAAATGTTCAGTTTCTCACAAAATAGTTGGCACGCTGTTTAGACATTATAATTACTTTATGTAATTGAAGATACTAACTTGTATATTGTGAATGAAAGTACGTATAGATACACTCAAAGGGTAACTGGCTTAAAAGATGGTGGCTGGATGGATGCTTTTGTACTACCTGAAACAGCAAATTATTCAGTGAATGCTAACTATTATTATTACTAGTGGTGTGCTTCAGCACAAATGGCGAGCGAGCCTGATAGTTAGGTAACATAAAATGTTACTAATTTTAGCTTACTTCATGCAAACACTATAATAGCAGTTATGACATTTGATTTCAGCAAACAAATACAAAATCACTCTCTTACCTGATTAATGGTAACTTTTGTAGTATCAAACATCTGCCATTCTGATAATCTCAATCACCAGAGCTCTTAACAATCTCCAGCTACGATAGCAAAATAAACCAGTGTTGTATTTGTAATTTTAGCCAACAAATAGGGAATTACTAGTTACTTCATTCTTGAGTATTGATAACTTCTGTAGTATCAACTGACCTCTGAATTACCTTGACTTGTCACCAGCTCTCACCTACAAAAACAAAGACAATCAAGTTTAGCACACAAATACAAATTACTTCCTTACCTCATTTTTCTTGAGCGATGGTAACTTTTGTATACCAAATTGAGCTAATCCTGACTATTTGAATTTACCAGGTCCACTGTTGACAAGCTCTTAGCTACAAAAAGAAAGGCCCAGTAATTTTGCATATTTAGCTAACAAATATGGAATTACATACTTACCTCAGCTTCCCTCGAGAAGTAGTAGCTTCCTTAGCATTAATACTACGGCATTCTGACTACCAACGGCTCTTGACAACCAACAACCGGCACTCCGTATCCCCTCATAAAACGGCGAAGTTATGATTAAGTCTGGAAAAGGGTCTTCAATGCCATAGTAACCGGTCGAATCAACTTTTTGTTTCTTGAAAAGCAAGCATTTTCGCAGGAATTTTCTCACACTTTGGAGCTTAAGTATTAAGTAAGGCTTGTTTAATGCTGTAGTTTCAGAATAAACTGGGGTCAAGCCTAAAAAGCCGTGTTTTTTGGAGTAAAAAGTTCCACGCGCGCGCGTTTAAAGGGCATACGTACCATCCCACATACATAATTATATACATATAACATATGTACCCAATTTTGCATTATCCACCCCTAATACTGTCTTGCTCGCTCCGCTTGCTCGCCAAATATACACCATACACAAGGTAACTGGGACATTTTTACACTTCTCTGAAACAAGGTTATAATGAGGATGCCTATGTAGTGACATCAACAATGAACTACCAGATGTATTATTGTCTGAGAAGTTGAGTGTTGAATATACATACTGAAACCACATCAATTTTTGCTGGCAGGAGACCAGTCCTCAATCTTTCTTCTGCTGCAATATAGAGGTCACTCTGTGAAGAAAATAATATCAAGCTTTACTTGTAAAATCTTTATCACAGATCACATAGAAGGTTGCCCAGATCACATGCAATACTCTAGATGACTTCTTTTACACATCTATAATGGCATTTGAGTACGTGGTGTATAAAGCCAGTACAAAGTTATATGCATGACATAGGATCAATGCCATGAACAAAACAATGCTATGATTAATTTGTATGGTGAAGTTAGGTATTGATTTTCAGGAAGTTAAATAGCACTCAGATGCTGGATGATAGCAGGAACAGAAATCACAAAAGAAATAATCTGTTTAAAGAGCAGGATTTAAAGAAGCCAGATGATGCTAGTGCATCACTTGATTACTTGTTTGTTTGCTTATACCACTGTAAAAACCAGGGTGTTTAGTTACACCCTCAGTGGGGTGTACTGGAACACTTTTGTGCATTGGGGTGTATTGTTACACTCATAGGGTGTGCTGTTACACTCACACTGCGAAACACTCTATGATCATACCAAAAAGAGTGTATTTTTATCGGGAATAATAGGTAACACCCTTTCAGGAATACTTTTTTTACATACCAACATTTTATAATGAACCTGTTGACTTATAATAATTTCCCATTAGCTATTTTGTTGTTGGTTTTGTTTTATTTGTTGTTTTACTTTCCATTGCAGCAATAAAGGCAAGCTGGTATAACATGGAGCTTTGGATGAAGAACATAAATTATTCATACTCGTTAACTGTTGTACTGTGCCAAGTATATTTTATTCATTTGATCACAAATAAACTGAGAGTCATTAAAAAAAATCTTTACTAGCCAGTCAGAGGGAGAAATGGTGAGCTTTAAGTTCTACAAAAATGTGCCTTGGTTTCTGCAATTTTATGCCTCTCACCACACTCCACACTGCTTGAAGGTGCTCGTTTTAACTAATTGTTTTAGTTAACTTCTTGCATTATATTATTAAACAAAATTAGAAAGCTAGGAACTGTAACATGGCTGATGATTAATTGAAGAAGAATCCCTCATAAGCGCAAGCATATCCAGTGTGCATACTACTGCACAGTTTTATAACTGGTGCAGTTTTTTACTTGATCACTCAGGTCCCAGGTCCTTCCAGAGAAAGACACAATTAGATAGTGACCCCACCTTGAGTTTATAATGTCCCTCCAACGGCATTGATGAAAATGTAGCTACGTTAAATATTTGTTAGGCTATATACTGTTGCGTAGACATAGGCGGCTCTGTGCATCTTGAACTACCGCCTTCAGGCCCTAAGTACTTCGCTGCGCGAGACGCCGGACCGTTAAAATAAGGCTGTTCCTCCTCGCAAAGATACTGCATTTTCTCATGGAAAACCCTTTTCCAATTACGTGTAGGTAAGTATCGCCGGGTTAAATAAGTTTAAAACGCTTTACCATATAAGTAAAACTCTCGACTGGAAGTGGTCGTCTAAACTACTGTTGCGCGCTATAGTCTAGTGATTCGTAATACGGCTACGCTACTGTGTCTTGGTGAACTTGAAGGAGGATGCTTCGCTGTCTACCCTGGCTTATGCTTCTGGGGTAAGTAGTTTTATGGCTAGCAGTCAGTGGGTTTCTAAGTATTTTAGCTGCACGGGGTCACCCAGGTCATTTTTTTCCCCAGGTGAAGTTGTGTTTCCTGAACAATTTTTTCTAAGCTATATAGCTACTGTATGAATTAATTAATTAATGAAAGTAAAGAGCAAGGGTGGCCTGAATTATGATAGTGATATTTTGTGGTAGTTTTAGCTATATATTATGACAAGGGCTCGTCAGTTTGTTTGTTCCATAGTACTCTTGAAAATTTTCATTTCTTTGAAAGTGTGGGGGGTGCATGTTGGAATGGTTTCTAGTTACTGAATTGTTCCAAAACATGCTCCACCAAAATTATCCTCACTCATAGTTTTTCCCATGGCCACCCTAACATCCTTTAGTGTGCTCCTGGACAATGAAGGGGAGATAATTATTGCATACAACTCAACGTATTATTATATTTTCTACTTTGTTTTAAGCCCATGGTTTCATGCAGGTTATGGGAGCCCTGGGATTTACCACCCTAATTTTTTTTACCCCTTCTGAATTTATTTCAATGTAAGTTGTGAAAAAATTGTAGGAATTTGTAGTAGTTTGTCCAAGTTTTCGTGATCATGACTTCACCATTTTCATGTGGCTAAACGGTTTTTGTGACTTTACAAATCTTTCTCTTATCTCTCTCTCTCTCCCCCCTCCCCCACCCCCCCAGTGAAAATCGTGTATGAAGTCCTGTCATTCTAGTTCATGCAATTCTGATAAACTTCAGTGAAATCATTTTACTTATCTGCTTATTCTTCATTGAGCTGTTGTTGAAGGACTTTTTCAGATTGTCCATTGCTTAATTATGGTTTAACCGATTACACGCGAATAATAATTTTAATTGCGCCTTACGTAATGCGGTCACGGGCGCACGCGAGACACAGAGGATTGATTGCTTGGTGGGAGGGTGACACTAAACGAGAGAGAGAAGATGAACGGTTGAAGATTGCCTCGGGGACAGTATTATCGAACGATAGAGTACGCTCTAGGCTATCGGGAAAGCATAAATTCGACGCTAAGGAGCTGTTCCCGACTTAAAAATAACAAAGTACTCTCACCGTTTGGCAAAAACTTTTATGGCATCACACCGCGGCTCTTAGTAAGCACTCTAGTAAGGTTGGAAGTATGGTTTCATGGCTGAAGCAGTTTGCTACTGGATCATAGAGGTAAGAGAAAGTGTTTTTGTACACATTTGTCTTACAATCAGGAAGAATTTGTTGATATTTATTTAGGGAGTGTATTATTTTGAACTGAGCATCTGTTATAAATTTTGTGAACAGAGAAGCTTTTTTATTGGCTTTTGTGTATGAAAAAGAGTACATCACAAATGAATGATAGAATATTTGAGTGTATTTAGTTTGGTACTCCAAGGTGTCTTTACTTTTGATGTGCTGGTAGGCTGCATTGTTGACAGAATAGCTTGTGATCTTACTATCAAGTGCAACTGGTCATAACATAATAGAAGTATATGTCAGAGGGCTCCCTGCAGTCTCACCTGTTATATAACAATATTTATTTTTACTTTTTGCTATAAAGAATGTGGTTGAAATTCCTGTAGAATCGCTACCTTTCAGAATCATCAATTCCGTTCTCTCGGCAGAGTCCTTGACCATCTAGTAACTACTACAGTCACTACACCCATCAGCACTGAAGTCATTCTTCCTGTCATCAAACTCCTCATCACTACCACCAGAGTTACTGCCATCCTGGTCACTGCCATCCTTGTCACTGCCATGCTGTGCCAGGTCAAGAATATTGTCTTCATCACTAGGATGCTGAAGTGCCAGTGTTCCACTTGCCAAGATAGCTTTCTACTTGTCATATAATGAGCAGTTATAGCTAAAGTAATATTGGTTTGTAAAAATTATTCTGTGTACCTTTATTATTATTATGAAATATATTTTCAATTTATACTTTATAAGAAGGAAGTCTTATTGTTGTGACAAAATTTACTCAACATTTTCTTATGGAAGTCTATGTATTTTATAAGCCTAAAAGATACTTACAACAATATAGAATCGTCTGCAATTGTGATTGGTGGCTTCCTTGACTCCACAAAGCTGTAGGGCGAAGTGGACGCGGAGACGCATTTTTGACGCTTTGACGCGTCCTCCGCGGTTATCGAATTTTCCAATTTAGACGCGTGTACGCGTCAATCGGGGTTAATCGGTTAAACAGTTTATTAAGTGATTATCCGTTTTTATTATGTATCTCTGAGGCAATGTCAGTAAATTTGTCAGTTCTCTAAGCGTACAAGTGTTAATATCACAGCTTCAGAAGCACAGTGTCATAATTATTAGCTTGTGCCAAGGTGGTAGGGGCACCCTGAAATCCCCCATCTCTTCCAAGTCTTAGTTCCCCTAGGATTTTAATTTAATGAGTAGCTACGATACCTATAAGCTTGAATTATGTGACAAAGCACAGGTTGGTATAAGGTATATACACTTTCACATAGGCATGCCCATCAAAAGTGTGGGTTACCAAAATGAGACTGGCCAAGTACACCAGTGTTTCCCACCCCCAGCGCAGAATCCAGTATGACACCCTGATAGCTTAGTCATCATATGCTTTTTCTGAAGTAAGAGTATGTTCTTTCCCCAATTTCTAATGTCACTATGAAGCATTTGTGCATTTGTCAGCTGATGTTGTGAGAATAGGGAACAAGAATTTCTTCCGTTGGCCAAATATATTGGCTTCCAGTATTCAGATGTGCAGTGATGGAAGAAAAATGGCCATTTTTCACATGCAGTTCATAGAATAAGACTAGGACAAGTCATAGGAGCCATGACAACCACTAAGGCAACTTGGCATGATACATTATAGTATTGATGACCATTACCAAATGCAAGTCTTATGAACTCATGGAGGTAGTTGCAGGTCTTATAAAGTCACGATGTGGATTTGGGACTGGTAGACAGTTAATTTGCTAATTTTTTTCATCAGACAATGTTGGTTGGTGATTGTTGTTGTTTTTTGGTTTGTTTGTTAACCCTAAGCGCGCATGTGCAAGAGGTTTGTAGTAGTTTCCCTGTCAGTCTGTCTGTCATGCTCTGATTTTGGAGATTACTGACAATTAACTGTGATTTAGGTATGAACTTATTCAGAAAGAAGAGTTATGTCCTTTTATTGTGCTACTTTTTTTTAATTTGGGGCTCATTGTTGATAAAACGTGAAGCTTTCAGCTCCACATTGGTACCAGCTGGGTAACGCCCCCTAGTGTCACGTCATAATCACTTGACTTCTTGCAGCCCGCAGTGTAGTTTGCTTTATACTCAGGGAAGTTAACCGATGGATTTGAATGAAGTGAAGTTCACATTGAAATTTTATAGCAGTGAGTGTTTCTGGCTAGTTTAGCTTCTCTTATGAAGACAGCATTTCCATGTACTGTTTTCATTGCTTGAGCTATATTGATGCCTCAATAAATAGCTAACAGATTGCTTTGTTCTTTTTGAAGGAGATTATATTATTATAATAGCTAGGTAATGTTTAATAGCACTGAGGGTTCGCACCTTTGCTGCTTCATTTGTTTTGTTTTTGTTTTGTTTATTATTCTTATTTAAAGCTTATCTGTATTATATAATTTATAGCCAGTACACAATGTTTTTTGTACGGTAGTGAAGAGGTGGTGTAGTTTCACTGACCATACACACCCTTCCTTCTGCTGGGGGGGAAAGGCATTATACTTGTGATGTGCTTCAGTAAAAAAAAAATTGACATATAAGGTCAAAGGGTAAAATTCATCTTTATAAAATCATCATGCACAATTTGTTTGAACAATTTACACGGCCGACTTTTTTAAATTAGCGTACAAGAAAAACAAGGTTTTCCAAGAAATTATTGCACTGTATACATCCTAACTCTATATAAGACTTGCTTACTAACAAAAGAAACAGGAAGGAACCTAAGAAGCTTAACACATAAAGCAGCAAATGTATATTTATTGTTTGTTCTTAGCTAGTCAAGCACATGTAACACACAACACTCTCACATGCACGCGTTCACTGGATATACCAACACAAGATTTACAGTGTAGTCTCTTGGTAGCTTGGCATGTTGGGCAATGGATTTTCAAGTACAAACAGCGATGACAAACAGCGCGTTGTTAACCAAGGTAACGAATGAACACAACAAATGTGAGTCAAAGTACAAAAGTTACATATATACGTCCAAGCATATATGATTTATACAATCATATATCCCTGATTTTTTGTGTTGTCCCTGATAGTGTCTCGCTCGCTGCCAATTATTGCAGATATAATTACCACGGTTGAGCTTTGTATGTGTGTGTGTGTGTGTGTTTGCAATTGCATGACTTTTTAACTTCATTCTCATATTCTATCACTGCTCTGCATTTTATCACGTGATGCCAGGAATTATTCTCTCTAAGAAAGTTGCTAGCTGTACTAACTTTAGCGATGATGTTTCAGCTCATGGCTTGAAGCCGTAGTACTCGTGGCTGGACCCATCGGTTTGCTTCCTAGTTATATGGTATTGCTCTATCTTGTGTAAAACCAGTGTTGTTGTTATTCAGGGAGCGGAGGAATGAGGGCTTGTACATCTCCTTAAATCTAGTTTGCTGCCTTTCCCCCACCCCTTAGGGATTAAAGACATCCTAAAAATTAATATTTACAAGGGGAAAAAATAGAATACATTGATATGTGATTTTTTTTTCTCCCCAAATGTCAATTAGTCATTATTAGATAACTGTTCTGGTGAATTTAAAGCAATGTACAATGGCTAACCTAATTCTTAGTCTAATTTAATCAGCGTCATTTGTACTAAACAACTTTCCACATAAGCAGTGTAGGGCAGACTGTGGCAAGTACATTGGGTATGCTTAGCTTGTATTAACTATTGTGCTGCTAAATTATGACACGGAGCAGTAATATATTTTGGGGCTAAGGAAATAATAAATGTGGTCTTATTGGATAAAATGCTTTCTTCGTGATTTCATCAATTGATAAACTTTTGTGGGTTTTTTGTTTTGTTTTTGGTGTCCAGGGGCATGGAAGATTTTGGAATAGGGAGGCTCCACTGCACTTGAGTTAGACAGGGAAGTACTTTGCTTCCCTTTGCTCTCCTCCTCCCATCATCCACATGCACACACACACACACACACATATCCCAGATATTAGTTTGACTTTCGTGGAGACATTTGCCCCAATTTTTCATAACGTTTTGTGGTAGTTAATATAAATATAATATAATATGGAAGGTACTGTACTAAACTAGCCTGATTCTCTAAAAAAAAATGTCTACATGTGTTAAAATTACAAGCACGAAAACACAAATCTGAGAATCTTGAATTATGTTGAGCTAGTTTTACTTGAGACATACACTTTCAATGTAGGAGTGTGAAGTGGCAGGTGTAATAGTGCAGTGACTATCTCTACTGGTGTACACGTGATGACTCCTGGACTTCAATACAACTAGAGGTGAGGAACTCTAGAATGACTTCTTAACTCTACTAACAAGAAAGAGGCCTTGTGAAATTATTTTTTTATTTACTATAAATCATTTTAATTGACTGGTAGATATTTCCATTTACTGCACACTTAGACAACCTGAAATATATAGGGAGCGACTTAGAGTCTGAACTTTTAGAACTCTTGTTACTTCATTTACTAACAGAATAATCCTTTGAAACAATTTGTATGTGTGGCCGGACACACACACACACACACACACACACACACATTATATTGATTCAACTCTTCATTTGTAAAGTATTGAATTCAAATGAAAGGTGAAGAGTTCCCAGATCATTTGGTCAATGACCTGACGATAGCCATACACAATCACCTGGTCTCACATACGCACACACATAGCTACAGTAGTGAAATAAGTTAAAGAAGAAAAGTAATGGTACACATGATAGTTAGTCATTTGTTACACAGGGGCTGGAGTTAAGTATTTCTATGGTCCTATGATTTCCAGATAATGTAAGATTCATTAACCCTTTCACCGCCAAGTTTATGATGACAGTTCGGTAACATGAAAATGTAACTAATGATGTGCTTGAGCACAAATGGCGAGCGAGCCTAATACTACACTGGAGTG
>WLWD01001741.1_pt1 | contig 64631 bp, 36 predicted proteins | sample 6712731 | NCBI WGS metagenome assembly WLWD01 (sample SAMN12718690, study PRJNA576275) | sponge metagenome | isolation source: marine sponge | host: Mycale hentscheli | place: New Zealand: South Island, Marlborough, Capsize Point | collected 2014-11-01
ATAGTTAGTGGCTGTGCTGGCCCAACAGAGAAAATATCTAAACTAGTTGATATGCACCTACAACCCTTTGTCCCTGCCATTAAATCCTACGTCAAAGACAGTGGACATATGATCAACATACTGGAATCAACACCCATACCAGACAACTGCACAATAGCTACCATTGACGTCAAATCACTCTACCTGAATATACCGCACAAAGACGGAATCAAGGCTGTACTCAACAGACTGTACCACAACAACCCAGACTCCAACCTGGTAGATATACCACCTGGTACGATGACAGACCTACTCAGCATAGTTCTAACTAAAAACTACTTTCAGTTTGCCGACCAAATGTACCACCAAGTACAGGGTACGGCAATGGGGACTAAGATGGCACCAGCCTATGCCAATATATTCATGGCTGAACTAGAGGAAAGTCTATTACAAAACTACCACACCCCACCGGTCATATGGAAACGTTACATAGATGACATATTCTGTATTTGGCCGGGAGACCAAGACAACCTTAAAGAGTTCATTGACTACATTAACGCCTCTCACCCCACCATCAAGTTCACATATGAATCCTCCCCTCACACAGTTGACTTCCTAGACCTTACTGTATACAAAGGCGACAGATACCACAGTACTGGACTACTAGACATCAAACCGTTCTTTAAAAAGACTAACAAATTTCAGTACTTACATTACACGTCTGCTCATCCCAAAAAGACATTTCGCAGCCTAGTCAAAGGTGAATTGACACGCCTCCTTAGAGCCTGTTCGGACGAAGACACCTACAATAACATAGTACACAAACTAACTACAGTATTCAGTGACAGAAATTACCCTTCTAGAATACTAAGGGACACTATACAATCAGTACCTTACAACTGTAGACAAGACATCCTATCACAAAAAGACAAGGAACCTAGTCCCTATGATACATTCCTAGTACTACCTTACACCACGGATCTGGACCTAAAGACTATCAAATCTAACCTTAAACTAACAGAGACAGAATCTGAAACTGTACCTAAACCTTGCCTAAGTCTGACAAAGACAAAAAGCATTGCCAAACATTTAGTGAGAGCTAAACTTAAAGACTGCACAGATCCTCAACAATCTACTGACCCTATTAGAATACCATTGACTGCTAACCTGGACGGACACTCAGCAGGTTGCGCCATCCCAGGCTGCAAATGCTGTCCTGTCATGTCTAGAAAGATAAAAATAAAATCAAGTTACAATCACAAGTCTTACGGTATTGCTAAACACTCAAACTGTAGCACTCGCAATGTAATCTACTTGATGGAATGCAAGAAATGCACCAAAGGCAACCAATATGTCGGACAAACAAAGAGATCTCTGTCGCAAAGACTTGCGGGACACAGAGCTGCCTACAAAGTAAAGACACGCCTCCCGATCTACAAACATTTCATCAACTCACCGGGTCACGTCTTCGGAAGAGACATCAAGCTCTCCATCCTTGAGAAGACGACCCCAGAACAACTCGATGACAGAGAAAGACACTGGATAGGCGCTCTTCAAACCGTCTACCCGAAAGGCCTCAACAGCCGCTACGAATAAAGAAATCAATTTCAAAACGTGGACGAACTCCAAATAACGCACACGATAAACAAACCTGAATACTTCCGCCTGGATCCGAAGCCACACCCAGCTCCATGGCAACACTAATAATGAATTCAACAAGCCTTATGCGCACACTGCGCACTCATGTCCAAGCATCTCTACCGCCAAGAATCAAGCACATCCTTCTCAATAATCAATTATGAACCTTCCTAGCTCAGTATAAAAGCACCATACGCTCCTCATATCACCCCCACACCTTGATAAAGACACCCATACTGTCGAAACGTTGGTGTAAGCAATTTTTAACTTGAAAATTGAGAAAAAAGAAGCAAAAAAGTATGCCAGAAACCAGAAAAGCAGCAACAAGACAGCAAAAAGAAGGCGTGGTGCCAGCAAGGAAGGGAGAGAGAAGGCAGGACCCTTTGCCTCTACCCCAAGCCCAAGCTCCAACCCTAGCACTAGCCAATACCAGAGCCGGTGCCAAGACCTTAGAGTCCGCCTCCACCTCAAACCAGCCATTACTCCCAGAACCAGACATACTGGAAGATGGAGTCGTCCTAATGGACATTGCCCAGCCAGCCACCGAAAAGGTGGAATTGCTAGGACTGAGACAGCTCTACAAAAAGACAGTCTGTAACTTTGACAAGGTGTGCAGTCACCTGGACTTCATCTCTGCCTGCAGTGAGAAGTCAAAGACGCCCAATGGACTCAAAGTCAGAGTTAAGTGTAATGCCCTTCTCAAAGACCTCACTACTGTAGAAGCCAATTTCAACGACACCAAACATACGGCAGAAGCACAATTCACAGAATCACTCAGGGAACATTACATACAAGCAAAGGAACATCTCAGTCGGGAAATAGTTAAAATAGAACGGAACATCACACTAGAATTAGAGAACTCAACACAAGAAGAAGCGAAATCACACGAAGACATGATGAAAAAAACAGTAGACAATATCAAAAAACAGCAACAAAGATTAGAAGACACCAAAAAGCGAAAGCTAGAAGGACTACTCCAGCCACCAGAGAAGAGGAGCAGACAGGGACAACAAGTGCGTAAGTGGACCAACGATAAAGCAAACCAAAGACAAGCACAAGTACCATACCACAGACGCAACCAACAAAGACAACAACAAAGAAACTCAACCAACTCAATCAACAAAACAAGTACTCCCTATCAGACTCCACACACTAGTTCCTCAGACGTGGCCACTCTAGCCAACCTCCTACAGAAGCTAATCACAACCGGTCCTGTGGTCCAGCAGCAACCTACACTGCTGACCCATCCTCCCTGTGCTGCAGGGCAGCAGCAACCACAGCTGTTTGCTCCTGCAGTTAGTGTATTGGCCGGGCAGCCACCACCGCTGTCTAGTCAGTACCAACGGGGTTTTTGAAAGTTGGACAGGCACCCAGTGCAGTCCGAGAAGGAACCGAACCTCAGATGAACCACGGCGGAACAATTGATTTCCATTCCCCTCTTAACTATGTCAATAACAATCTTGTATCACCATCTTGTTTGTCTTCCCATGATCATTACCTCCCCAATGGGTTTCAGAATAATAAAATTTTAATTGACTCTCAACAAAAAGTGAAACAACAAAACGCAAATGACAATATAGAAAGACACAAGAGAAAGAACAGATACAGGAATAAAATTAATGTGCATGTAAGTGACAGTCACAGAAGTAGATTCTTAAAGTCACTCAGGAAAACAACAAACAATCACGTCGACAGCACGACATACGTTACAAACCTATCACACAAACATCTCACGATGACACAGTACAGAGTACTTGGATTAGGACTTACGTTCGTCCCCAGTAGAATGACTAACAGAGAATCCCTATCAGAGTCCATTTCCAGATTCGAGAGATCCAACAGAATAAAACACTTCTTTAGGAACCAGCCACAGAGAGAGCCCCATCCCTTCCGCCCTAAGAGCACGTGGGAACCTCCTGTGGCCTCCCCAGAAATTGAATCATACCTAAAAAGAGTTAGAAGTACAATAGATAATCACATACCCAACGTGTCTAGATCGAACCTAACTCATATAGAAAGAAAAACCCTCAATGAACTAGCCTCAGACCAATCATTAGTCATAAAAAGTGCAGATAAAGGATCAGGAATTGTAGTAGAAGATAGAGACAAATACATACAAGCAGGCATTAACCACTTATCAGACCAGACCATCTACGAAAAGATACAGTCTGACCCTACACCACAACTAGGCCTTGCTATCAATACTTTTGTCAAATCAATACACAACAGAGGTATTATAGACAACATCACAAAAGACTTTCTCATCTTCCCAACAGACACCCCACCCAGGACCCAGCAACTATACTTTCTAAAAAAGATTCATAAGAATCCGATCTCAGAAAGACCCATAGTTAGTGGCTGTGCTGGACCAACAGAGAAAATATCTAAACTAGTAGATATGCACCTACAACCCTTTGTCCCTGCCATTAAATCCTACGTTAAAGACAGTGGACATATGATCAACATACTGGAATCTACACCCATACCAGACAACTGCACAATAGCTACCATTGACGTCAAATCACTCTACCTGAATATACCGCACAAAGACGGAATCAAGGCTGTACTCAACAGACTGTACCACAACAACCCAGACTCCAACCTGGTAGATATACCACCTGGTACGATGACAGACCTACTCAGCATAGTCCTGACTAAAAACTACTTTCAGTTTGCCGACCAAATGTACCACCAAGTACAGGGTACGGCAATGGGGACTAAGATGGCACCAGCCTATGCCAATATATTCATGGCTGAACTAGAGGAAAGTCTATTACAAAACTACCACACCCAACCGGTCATATGGAAACGTTACATAGATGACATATTCTGTATTTGGCCGGGAGACCAAGACAACCTTAAAGAGTTCATTGACTACATTAACGCCTCACATCCCACCATCAAGTTCACATATGAATCTTCCCCTCACACAGTTGACTTCCTAGACCTTACTGTTTACAAAGGCGACAGATACCACAGTACTGGACTACTAGACATCAAACCGTTCTTTAAAAAGACTAACAAATTTCAGTACTTACATTACACGTCTGCTCATCCCAAAAAGACATTTCGCAGCCTAGTCAAAGGTGAATTGACACGCCTCCTTAGAGCCTGTTCGGACGAAGACACCTACAATAACATAGTACACAAACTAACTACAGTATTCAGTGATAGAAATTACCCTTCTAGAATACTAATGGACACTATACAATCAGTACCTTACAACTGTAGACAAGACATCCTATCACAAAAAGACAAGGAACCTAGCCCCTATGATACATTCCTAGTATTACCTTACACTACGGATCTGGACCTAAAGACTATCAAATCTAACCTTAAACTAACAGAGACAGAATCTGAAACTGTACCTAAACCTTGCCTAAGTCTGACAAAGACAAAAAGCATTGCCAAACACTTAGTGAGAGCTAAACTTAAAGACTGCACAGATCCTCAACAATCTACTGACCCTATTAGAATACCATTGACTGCTAACCTGGACGGACACTCAGCAGGTTGCGCCATCCCAGGCTGCAAATGCTGTCCTGTCATGTCTAGAAAGATTAAAATACAATCAAGTTACAATCACAAGTCTTACGGTACTGCTAAACACTCAAACTGTAGCACTCGCAATGTAATCTACTTGATGGAATGCAAGAAATGCACCAAAGGCAACCAATATGTCGGACAAACAAAGAGATCTCTGTCGCAAAGACTTGCGGGACACAGAGCTGCCTACAAAGTAAAGACACGCCTTCCGATCTACAAACATTTCATTAACTCACCGGGTCACGTCTTCGGAAGAGACATCAAGCTCTCCATCCTTGAGAAGACGACCTCAGAACAACTCGATGACAGAGAAAGACACTGGATAGGCGCTCTTCAAACAGTCTACCCGAAAGGCCTCAACAGCCGCTACGAATAAAGAAATCAATTTCAAAACGTGGACGAACTCCAAATAACGCACACGATAAACAAACCTGAATACTTCCGCCTGGATCCGAAGCCACACCCAGCTCCATGGCAACACTAAAAAGGAATTAACAAAGCCTAATGCGCACACTGCGCACTCATGTCCAAGCATCTCTGCCGCCAAGAATCAAGCACATCCTTCTTAATAATCAATTATGAACCATCCTAACTCAGTATAAAAGCACCACACGCTCCTCATATCACCCTCTCACCTTGATAAAGACACTCTCATGTTCGAAACGTTGGTGAATTTGAAAATAATTTAATTATTAAGAACAATAGTAGAAGTATGCCAGTCACTCGCAAAGATACAAGACAGCAAAGAGAAGGCGTGGTGCCAGCGAGGATGGGAGAGAAAAGGCAGGACCCTTTGCCTCGAGCCCAAGCCCAAGCCCCAACCCTAGCACTAGCCCCTAGCCCTAGCCCTAGCCCTAGCCCTAGCCCTTTGAAAAAAAGTAATTATTGAGAAAAGAAGCACTTAGAAGTATGCCAGTAACCAGAAGAAGCAATACAAGACAGTCAAAAGAAGGCGTGGTGCCAGCCAGGAAGGGAGAGAGAAGGCAGGCCCCTTTGCCTCTATCCCAAGCCCAAGCCCCAACCCTAGCACTAGCCCTAGCCCTAGCCCTAGCCCTAGCCCTAGAGAAGCTATTGAAATTCTACAAAGACCACCTGATGCCCCATTAAATTCTGCTTCTAAAATCATCTATAGATTAATATAATTATCAGTAATCGTCACCGTAGAGCCCTCTGAATCAACCACAAAAATCGTAGATACAACAATTTTCACCTTCATCTTGACCAAGGTCCACTCCTAATTAAATATCTCAAGTTCTAAAGAAGCTATCGAAATTCCGCAAAGACCATCAAATTCCTCATCAAATTTCCTCTCTAAAAACATCTATGGATCAACCTAAATACCCGGAACCGCCGCCGTACGGCCCCCTGAATTATCGACGAAAATCGCTAACGTCAAAAGGGTTACCGTTTTTTGACCGCGGTACACAAATTAAGGTTTATCTCGATTTAGAAGGATTATTAAGACAATCTAAGCACATCATCAGACTCAGTGGAAATTTCTGCATCTATTGATACTAAATTTGTTAGTCTTTCGTCGGAAATGGACGACGTGGAAGCCTGTGAAATCGGACCAACTTCGCAAGAAGATCTCCAAGAACAGTCCAAGAACAAGACACTAATTTTACTCAATTTTTTGCATTCATATGTCATATAATTACACACACACACTCATGAACACCCACTCATTACACCTAACATCACTGCACATGGCCTGACATTGTCAGAAGCCACTGGGCACATTCTTTTGTTCTCTTTTTTTTTTTGCTGAGTCAGCACAATTTTTTCTATATAAGGACCGGTTTTAGTTAGTTTATTTAGTTCTGAAGAAGACTACTCAAAAGTCGAAAGCTAAGTCTTTTCTAATTAAACTAAACTAAATTTAAATTTTATTAATTCCTAGGGGTAGCTAGTGGGACACACATACACCACACCCCCAACGCTGCGGACAGAGGAGGATAGGCGAAGGAGGATCAAGGGAGTGGATCAGGGAAGGATCAGGGAAGGACCGAAGGAAGACTTGGGACCAAGTGAGTGGGACTTGGGTAGATTAGCCCCACCCCCTATAGTCAGCCTCTCCTGTGGAGCCCCCTGCAGCTGGCCTCTCGGTGGGAGCCCCCCTGCAGTCGTCTCTCTGGTCGAGCCCCCCTGTAGCTCGTGGGTAGAACCGGGGCCCCCTGCTGCTCGTCCCCTTGACGAAGGCCCCCTGCGGTTCGTACTTTCGACCAGGGCCCCCCTGCAGCTCGTTTCCTGGCAAGGGCCCCCTGCGGCTCGTACTTTAGACCAGGGCCCCCCTGCACCTAGTTTCCTTGGCGAGGGCCCCCCTGCACCTAGTTTCCTTGGCGAGGGCCCCCCTGCACCTAGTTTCCTTGGCGAGGGCCCCCCTGCGGCTCGTCTCCACGTCAAGGGCCCCCTGCAGCTCGTCTCCACGCCGAGGGCCCCCTGCGGCTCGTTTTCACGCCAAGGACCCCCTGCAGCTCGTCTCCACGCCGAAGGCCCCCTGCGGCTCGTTTCCACGCCAAGGGCCCCCTGCAGCTCGTGTCCACGCCGAAGGCCCCCTGCGACTCGTTTCCACGCCAAGGGCCCCCTGCAGCTCGTCTCCACGCTGAAAGCCCCCTGCGGCTCGTATCCACGCCAAGGGCCCCCTGCAGCTCGTCTCCACGTCGAAGGCCCCCTGCGGCTCGTTTCCACGCCAAGGTGCGGCTCGTCCCCACACCGAGAGCCCTCTGCAGCTCGTCTCCACGTTGGGGGCCCCCTGCAGCTAGTCTCCACGCCGAAGGCCCCCTGCGGCTCGTCTCCACGTCAAAGGCCCCCTGCAGTTCGCCTCCACGCCGAAGGCCCCCTGCGGCTCGTCTCCACGTCAAAGGCACCCTGCAGTTCGCCTCCAGCCTTCTTGTCCGACTCAGTCCCCCTGCAGCTTGTCCCCTAGTTAACCCCCCCCCTGCAACTCGTCTCCTAGGTGTCCCTCTTGTGCTAGCCTCATACACTAGGACTTACGCTTCACTCGCACACACAAAGGCACCAACACAGTGAGCTACGCTTGCGCTGCGGCTGGAGAGGGTATCTCTTGCGAAGAGTGACGTCCCGAGCCAGTAGCCCAAGCCCCAGCCCTTAGCCCTAGCCCTAGCCCTAGCCCTAGCCCTAGCCCTAGCCCTAGCCCTAGCCCTAGCCCCTAGCCCTAGCCCTAGCCCTAGCCCTAGCCCTAGCCCTTTTTTCCTCGTTGTAAATACTTTAACGTCACGCCCAGGTAGGGCTTCCCCTTCACTTACTTCACTAACAGTCTCCATGCTGCCGTCATGCAAACGGGAGCTCCTCACCGGGTGGGAGAGGCATTCCACGTGGTTATTCCTTGCTATGGTTTCGGGTGCCATTTAGCTCGAAGTTATTTTACTAGAAAAGTTCTCTAGATTTGAAGTGGGCGGAGTTAGAATAGTACCTGAACCGGGTGCACCGTGAACATTCCCTTGATTTCTAGTTCGCGAACTTCACAATATTCCTGAACCGGGTGGCGAGACTATCTTAGTATATGGTTGTTGTTGCGCATCTAACCCTTCGTTGTCGTTGCCTCTAGCCCTAGTTGTTGTCGCCTGGTTGTCGTCGCCTCTAGTCCTGGTTATCGTCGTCTAGCCCTTGCCGTCGTCTCTAGCCCTTGTTGTTGCTCTAGCCCTGGTTGTCGTCTCTAGCCCTGGTTGCCGGTCTCTAGTCCTCGTTGTCTGGTTGTCGGTGTCTCTAGTCTCCAGACCTTGCTGCCATCGTTTCTAGTCCTGTGCTAGCCCAAGGTTAGCCCTATATCTATTTTGTCTTTTTTTTTTAGCTAACTCAATGTTGTTCATTCTAGCAGTATAATTAAACCACAGAGCTTATGGCCTTTCTTTTACTGTAAATTAGCTAGTTAATGAATGATGTGGTGGGATTGGAGTAGTCTGGCATAGCCAGACCCTTTACCGACCGCTACACGGGGGAAAGGTCTGGTCTCAACGTCGTTGAAACTTATGTCAGTGGAATGTGATTAGCTGACAATGGGGTTGGTGTGCCGTAAATTTTTTTCTCGCTTAAGCAAAATTTATTCAGACAGTTTTTTCTGCTGCTTACAGTTTCTTCATGGATCCTTTGCCTTGGTAGGTGTTGGTGGCTGAAGATATGTTTGTTTATCTTAAAAATAAAAAATACCTTATCAGTTGATAGTAATAGGACTGTAAAAGTATCCGATTCTATGAGTTGCTCATCAGTGACAAATTTGTACAAGTTATTGCTGGCAATACTTCTTTATAGTCAAATCTAGCCATTTGTGTTATAGTCACATAAGTGGTACTGAATGCTCTCCCCCCTCCCCTCAGATGCTGTCATAAAACCTGAGACATTCCCATATCAAGTGAGGCCATATCTTAAAGTAGTTTACTGCAAAACCAGACAAAAACAGAGCTAGAGAATAGCTTATAAAAGTAAAGACAGTTATCTTTCAATCAAACAAAGGACGAGCACGTAAATGTTTAGCTTGAAAGGTCATGAGGACCTCCTTTGAATTATTGGAAAATACTTTCAAAAACACTCTGCATATAAGCATAATGCTTAGTACATTCTTTCTATTATCATACTAGGTAGCTAAATGCACTATAAAACAATTATTTGAAAATATATCCAATTAAAAATATACAAGTTATTAACCCTCAGCGCGCATGCGCGTGAGGGTTACAGTACTCACTTTGTCTGTTCACTTATAATCTGTAGTTGTTTAAATAGTTAATGATCTCTTTTTGAGCCAATAGTATTGACTGGGAATTCGGGTAGTGCCTCTCACAGCTAGACTCAGGACAGTTCTACCACGACGGCGAAGCATCCGTCTCACTGTTTCTGAGATAGTTTGCGTGCTATTCGGGTTCCACTTTAAGGTTGAGAAACTGGTAAAGGAAGGGATCCTGGTCCTTCGAGGAGAGTTGGCTTTGGAGTACCTTTTACTATCCTGTTCTGCCTACCCCTACCTAGACTAACGCTCGTGAGCAGGAAGTTACGCCCCTGACTCTCACATTGTCTTCGAGCGGATCCTGGTCTTGTCCGACGTCCGCGGCTACGACTCGACGAGCTAGCCCGACTTCTGCGCGAGACTTCAGGATCTGCCGAATCAGTTTAAGCTCCACCCACTCTCTGTAATTAGTTTGAGCGGCCAAGATTTCGCCAATTTTTCACACCTTTACCTAACGTTACTGACAACTGACACCGTTTAGTTATCGGTCATGTCACTCGCTCATAGCTTACAAGTCATCTCTGCCATGACAGATCTGGAAGCTGTCAAGGTAAAGAGGTCTGGACGCAGAGGTCAGTTCACTCGAATTAAGAAAAGGCTGGATGCTCTAATTCGAGATAAAGAACTCCCTTCCATCAATCAAATGGATTTGGATGACCTCTTGTCCCTCTACAAAGAGACAAAGACTTTGCATGACGCCCTGCAGCAACAGTTTGATGAATTAAGGGATGCAGACACCAGTGTCTCTGAGGCTGACAGAGAAGAAGAGATCCGCAAGGATGAAGACTGTCTGCAGTCAGCAAGTGATCTCCTACATCGTATAGCTACTCTCAGCAAGAAGTGTAGCCAAGCTCCACCTGGACCTTCCCAAGTTTTCAGGGCAGTCAGTTGACTGGGCAGACTTTCATGACTTGTTTACAGCTGCAATTGACAAACGTGCTGCTGGACTGTCTGAGCCGGAACGATGCTGCCTCCTCGCCAACGCCATGGCAACAGAAGAAGCAAGAAGGATTGTCCGATACTATCAGTCTGGCTCTGATGGTTATGCTTCAGCAATCCGTGCACTTGTTGATGCCTATGGTCAACCTCAGCTGATATATCCACGTCACGTCAAGGCTCTACTTGCTCAAGACAGTTATACTTATGACAGACGCAGCCTGCGACGTATGAGAGAGACTTTAGAAATCAACATGCGAGGAATTGAGAGAGTGAAAGGCAACACTTACGAACAGTTGCTAGCAGCTATTGTGATGGATCGCTTCGATGCTCAGATGCGTCATGAGTGGACAGCCTTCTACTCAGATTCGTCTAAACTTCCAACAATATTTGAGGTCCTCGACTTCTTCAGGAAGAGAGAATTCAGCCTTCCAGATGAACCTTCTGCAGATGCTTCTCAAGGCTCCAAGAGCTCCAGGCTTCACAACTTTCCACATAAGAAGCACTCCCATGCTGTACTCAAGGTTAATGCCGCCAGTGCTAACACCTCATGCCCTGTTTGTTCGGCTGAGCATGGACTTCATCGATGCCCAGTCTTCCTCAGCTACAGTGTGCCCAAGCGACAACAAGTAGTTTGAGATGGCAAGAGATGCACTAACTGTCTCTCTGCCAATCATCTGTGTAGCCAATGCACATCAGTTTACAACTGCCGCAAGTGCAGCAAGAGACACCATACGCTCCTGCACAAGGAAACTGCTCCTGCAAGAGACACCGCTCCTGCAAGGGACACTCCTCCTGCAAAGGACACTCCGTCTGCGGTGCCCTCGACTTTGTCCACAACAGATGCTCCTGTGCCAGCTATGGTTGCCTCACACTCAATGCAGACCAAGGAAGAATCTCCAACTCAGGGACTTCAACCTGGTCTTTTGAATACCGCAATTGTTGACGTCCACAATGGCTCCCGTACTCGTCGGGCTCGTATTGCACTGGACCCAGGCGCAGCTGTCTCCCTCATGTCAGAGAGCTTGGCAACCAGTCTACGGCTGAAGAGGCATCCTCAAAGAATGGAGCTGGATGGACTCATGGGTGATGGGCATTCCAAATGTTATGTCCAAGCCACACTGCACTCTACATTTTCCAAGGACAGTGTCACATGCAAGTTTGGTGTCATACCTCGCATTCCCTGTGCCACTCCTCCGGCAAACCCCAGAACTATTCTTGAAGATCCATGTGTGAAGGACAAGGTTCCTCTGGCAGATAAAGCTCTCGGAGGACACCTCGATGTCTTGATAGGTGCCTTGGATGTCATCCAATGTATCAAAGGTCCTACAGTTTACTCCAAAGAGTCAGCTATCTCGGCCACTCCTACTGTGTTTGGATGGACAATTGTTGCTCCACTCGATCGAGATCAGTCTAAGCCTGTTCTCAAAGTTCAGGTGAAGGAGGACCCACTCAACCAATCTCTACAGCAGTTGTGGGAGTTAGATCGCCTTCCTGAAGACCCTGTGATGACAGATGAGGATACTCGAGCAATGGAACACTTTAATGATACCTACACAATCAGAGAAGATGGTCGCTATGTGGTGAAGCTTCCTAGAAAGCTGAATACACCTAAGCTAGGGATCTCTAAACCCATGGCTCTCAGACGTTTCACTCAAAACGAAAGATCTCTGCAGAGGAAGGCTAAGCTGGAGCAGTTCCAAGCTGTCTTACAGGAGTACATCACACTGGATCATGCTGAGTTAGTTCCAGTTGCTGATCTTCAGACTCAGGCATCCTACTATATGCCCATCCAAGGCGTTTGCAAGGAAGCCTCTACAACCACTAAACTCAGGGCAGTGTTTGATGCCTCAGCTCCTTCCTCTACAGGTATCTCACTGAACGACTGCCTTCTAGCGGGTCCAAACCTTTATCCCAAGTTGACTGACATTCTAATTTCCTTCAGATGCCATCCGATAGCATTTAGTGCCGACATCTCCAAGATGTTCAGGGAGATCGTCTTGCACCAGGAGGAGAAAGATCTGCATCGCTATTTACATCGTGACGAGACCGGACAGATCCGAGATTACCGTATGCAGAGACTGACCTTTGGAGTTCGTTCCTCTCCCTTCATAGCCACTAGAGTCATTCAACACTTGGCCCAGACACACATGGAGACTCATCCCCTAGCTGCTAAGATCATTCTCACTCAGTTCTACGTGGATGATTGTCTGTCTGGTGCTGCCACAAATGCTGAAGCTGACCACATACGCCAACAGCTCTGTAACCTCCTTAGTTTGGCTGGCATGACGTTGAGGAAATGGAGAAGCAACTCCGTGGACTTCAGAAACACGATATCTCCAGACTTGTTGGAGACCGCCGATCTTCAACTCCCATCACCACTCTCATCGTCCAAAACACTTGGAATGCACTGGGATGTCTCACAAGACTCCTTCCATGTGGCAGTACCTGAAGCTGTTGAAAGCCCTGTCACAAAGAGACTGGTTGCTTTTCTCTCTGCCAAGGTTTATGACGTTCTTGGTCTCTTTGCCCCTGCAGTCATTCCCTCAAAGATATTGCTGCAGGAGATGTGGAGGATGAAACTTGACTGGGATTCTCCAGCTCCCAGCCATCTGTCTCAAAAATGGACTGTTTGGACTTCAGAACTTCCTCTTATTTCTAATCACCCTATCTCAAGGAGGCTCGTCAGCAGTGACAGTCCAGTTCACTTCCGAGATCTCCATGGCTTCTCAGATGCCTCACAGTCTGCATATGGAGCTGCAGTGTACCTCAGGACAGTTCATGAAGATACTTCTGTGTCGATCACTCTAGTTTACTCCAAGGCTCGAGTGGCACCTCTGTCATCGACCTCCATTCCTCGACTTGAGCTAGTGGCTGCACACCTTCTATCCAAACTCCTGCTCTACACCGCCAAACTTTTTGCCATAGACAATCCACACATCTATGCCTGGACAGACTCATCCATAGTTCTTTGCTGGCTGCGGAAGTCTATATCCTCACTTCTACCTGTCAGAAGGCATATGCTAGACCACTCAACCAGCAAATGGGCCTACTTCCTTCAGCAAGGACCACTCCTGGACCTCCGTTTGCAATCACTGGTATCGACTTTGCCGGTCCTTTACAGATCAGGCAAGGACATACTCGCCGACCAGTCATTATCAAGGCATACGTCTGTGTCTTTGTTTGTTTCACTACGAAGGCTGTACATCTGGAGCTCTGTGCAGACTTATCGTCTAAGGACTTTATAGCAGCACTGCAGAGGTTATGTGCCAGGAGAGGGACGCCCAGCCACATCCATTCTGACAATGGGTCAAACTTTCAGGGAACCCGTAACGAGATCCAGGAACTTCAAAACTTGATGAAATCCTCCTCAACCGAACTCTCTCACTTCACCACATCCTCCTTGATCAAGTGGCACTTTATACAACCCAGAACACCCCACTTTGGCGGTCTCTGGGAGGCTGGTGTCAAAGCAATGAAGACGTTGCTCAGGAAGATGGTGGGCTCTCACATCCTCACCTTTCAAGAGTTGGCTACTGTCCTGACTGAGGCTGAGGCGATTCTCAACTCTCGTCCTCTCACTCCACTGTCTTCCACCAGTGTGGATGATGATCTTGTTTTGACTGCAGGACATTTCCTCATAGGACGTCCTCTCAAAGCACTTCCAGCAACTGCAGTTGATGACACCTGCAAGATCTCTACACTTAGAAGATGGAACTTGGTAAAACGCTTGCAGCAGGATCTGTGGATAGCATGGAGTGCCAGATACTTGCAATCTTTGCAAGAGAGAACCAAGTGGAGCAAGCCCTCTCGCAATTTTCAACCAGGAGATGTTGTTTTGCTCAAGGACGAAGTGCTCAAGCACCGCGGATGGCCTCTGGCTCGAGTTCTCAAGACCTACCCTGGAGACGATGGACTTGTGCGTGCTGTGGACCTCAGATGCCAGGGAAAGACGTATAAGAGATCAACTCATCGACTGGTCCTCATCACAGGAGAAGACCAGCTCTCTCGTCCCCCCCAGGATGTTGGAGCCTCTACACTCCAACAGTAAGAGCTCACCTTATAACTTCTGGCCACGCCCACTTCCAGCAAGGATTGAACACTTGAACTTTCATTCTCACACACACTATTATTTTGTTCCACCCTTTACCCAATTTGTCACATTAATGTTATTCATGAGTTCGGTAACCCAATGGTATGTATCATCGAGCATTCACTTATAATCTGTAGTTGTATAAATAGTTAATGATCTCTTTTTGAGCCAATAGTATTGACTGGGAATTTGGGTAGTGCCTCTCACAGCTAGACTCAGGACAGTTCTACCACGACGGCGAAGTATCCGTCTCACTGTTTCTGAGATAGTTTGCGCGCTATTCGGGTTCCACTTTAAGGTTGAGAAACTGGTAAAGGAAGGGATGCTGGTCCTTCGAGGAGAGTTGGCTTTGGAGTACCTTTTATTATCCTTGTTGCTCCGCCGACCCCTACCTAGACTAACGCTCGTGAGCAGGAAGTTACGCCCCTGACTCTCACACCTTGCGCGGGTTACGCCCCTTGTGGTCTGTTATATATCTGGATCCTGGGTTTTATTTCAGGGCTGGTTTTATTCTGGCAGGTCTCTCTTTGGTGGTGGGTTATCAAGTTGTGGCCAATGGCTAGTAGAAGAGTCAGAGGAACAAAGAGGAAACAGCAACTTCTTGCTGCTAGGCACGAGAAAAGATGTAATCCCAGTAGAAGTTGATACACACAAAAAAATAGTTCTAGCTACCTTAGCTACTTGTACACCAACTAACAATACACTGTCTGTCATCTGACAAAATTACTGGCAAAATCCTAAATATTCAATTGCACATCTGAGGAATTATTGACTCCTGTTGTAGTACATAATGTAACTATATTTTTTACAAAATAAAATTGCAAAATTGAGATTAAAAAGTTTGTGTCATGTTTATTATTGGTATCTCTGATGTAATATCACAGGTCCTGAATTGGAAGTGGGCATAGGTCCATCTGTGCCAATGAATACCGGTTCGTCTGTGCTAGCAAGCACAGGTCCATCTGTGCCAATGAATGCCGGTTCGTCTGTGCCAGCAAGCACAGGTCCATCCGTGTCAGTAAACACAGGTCCGTCTGTGCTAGCAAGCACAGGTTCATATGCACAATTCAGCGTAGGTCTGTCTGTCCCAGTAAGCAGCACAAGTCCATCTACACCAGTCAGTGCATGTTCCCCTGAAAGATCAGGCATGCACACATATGAAGCAAGCACTTCCCTCGTTGTTGGTGGTACACTTATGGACTCGGGTCTAAATCCTGCAGGTACTGCTGAGGTGCATTGGAACTTGTACCTACAATTGCATTCAATAATAGCAGAGGTAAATATATTTGTGGCACAAAAAGTAACAGGATGTCTAGACAAACTTCACATTCAGTCGCCTAGCATGCAAATGAAGAAGTGGTTAGCTCAGAAGACCTGTATACCAATGCAGCACTACTCACCAGATCCCTTGGAAAGCCCAGCATCACACCAACACAAGCCAAGAAGTTAGTCACTCAAGGCTTCGATCTCCACACTCTATTGCTTCTCCGTAGAACCAGTGATACCAAGGATGCCTTCGTTGCCTCCCTGAAGCAGAAGGGGTCAGGAGCAAGCCGCTCGGAGAGAAGTTGTACAGGGCGCTCTGCTCAACTTAGAAGTCTCAGCCCAGGCGCCTTCTCTCCATTTCGTTGTCTGTGTTTATTTATTTTTTCAAACGGGCTCTTTTCAGAGCCACTGCATTCCAATAATCAGCGCGTATTCCTTACCTGCCCGAGGAGGGCGGGGCTGAAATTGACAAAATTGTGCGAGGAATGATTGGCTTGTTCTGCATGCTATTTCTGGCCATAAGTACGGAATGGGGGTTCAGAACCATTCTATTTTTGGAATACAGGTACAGAAGATAAAAATAAAAAATTACAGAGGGAAAATTCGTAATAACGGCCAAAAACGGATATATTTAAGGAAATGGTCGCCACAAAAATAATAACAATGAATAATTTGAAAACTAAATTGTAAATCGAAAAAAGCTTCTGTAATTTTGTCGGCGGTGAGTTCCAGAGTCCGTAGAGGGTGAGACCCCCAACTGTGGAGTTGAATTGTCGGGGATATTTTGCCATTTATGTTGGAGAATGTGACCGCTTATATCTACCATAGTAGTTGCTTTGGACTTCTAATTTCTGGTAAGCCAGCTCCTGTCATAGTTTACTGTGAGGTCCACTGTATAGGATAGCCTGCAAAACTTAAGAAATATATAAAAGTAGGCCATAGCAACATAATTGATTTAGTTAATTGATTTGCGTGGGTGCATGCGTAGGCGGTGTGCCAGCACCCTTAATAAATGAAAACCCGCACTATACTGGCGGCTCGAACAAGTCGGTTATGCTACTGTACCATGCCAGGAAGTGTGTGAGTTCCGGTCATACCCGTGATCTCGTGACCGAACTTTCAAATCGGTGTGATTTTGAAAACTACATACCACAACCCTCTTGACCACACTCGAAGATAATCCTAAACTTCGTTGGGGAGCTTGTACTGTATATAGCTGGAGGCAATAGCCCTGTGCATACCAAAGGTAAGACTTGCTACATAAGGCTGTGCTACGGGTGCCTGTGGGGTGAGGTGAGGAAAGGGTCCGGTCTCGGGTGTTCTTAGGGTCTCGGGTGTTCTTAGCATATCCGAAAATTTTGGAGGGTCTCGGGTGTTCTTAGCATATCCGAAAGTTTTGGAGTAGGTCCGGCTAACCGGTGATAACCTGGGGGGAAGGCTGTTGCGATTAGTTTGGCTTGAGAGTTTTAGGCTAGCAAAGGTTGTTGTAATTAGTTGGGCCGAGAGTTAGTGTCGCTAGCAAGGCGCTTTGGAAGGAAAAAGGGTCTGGAAAGCGTAGCTTTGAACACTTCCCACATGGGCATGGAAAGTGCAGGTATTGTCAGGATCAAAGTGTGACCAAAAGACTTGATAAAGTTTCGTTTTGATAGCTTTCGTTTTGTTTCTCCCTTTTAGTTGATTTGTGTTCAGTAGTTGACTAGATTGCTCGTTTTTTGTAAGGGTATTGGTGTTTTGTGTAAAGTTTAACTCCGGGCTACTGGCAAAGACACACATGGAACACATGTAAAATACAACTAGATCTAATTGAGCCAGGTTGTTTATTACAGTACTCAGTAACTTGGTGTACAAGTGTGGCCTTTAGTCTGGTGTAGCTGACCCCCTCAGAGTTACGGAACCTTCGGGAAATGTATGTATAATCCCAGGATCGAGTTATAGAACAAGGCTGGGGATGCCTTTAAATAATGTAGATTTTCGCATCTGCCATGTAGTACAGATTTTCAGTGTAGGCGTGCTTGCTCTAATTCTATGGCTACTAAAGTCTTGTTGAGCAATGTGGGCAAAACAAATATTGCAATAAGAAGCTACGTATTAAATTCAGCATTTGTAGCTAACTGAAAGGTCTATGTGCTAACCAATTTGCTCCTATGTCTATTGTGTTTTGTGGCTCACGTTCCGAATTTTTGTTATTCCTTTATTCCCTGAATTTCAGAATTCCAAGTCTTAATGGATGATTCTAGAAGGTCTATTCTGGAAATAAGTCGTAAATATGAAGATGTACCTCTACTTAGGTGTGACAAATCTTCAACAGCTGTTTATGCACAACATCTTATAAATTCTTCTTCAGCCAGTTTGTCATTTCGTAACCCATGTGATCTCATTTTGGATGACGGTTTACAACTATCCACCACCAAACCACGTGATTATTCTATCATGGAAGTAATTGGACATACACCAGTTCAATCACATAATGGTGTGCGTGATCAATTAACCACTTGGCTTAATAGACACATCAGGTGTTGTAATAACCGTAAAGATATTATTTCAAAAGCTGAAAGAGAAGTCAATTTAAGTAGGTTCGCAAAAAATCAATCTTTTCTGACGAAAATAAAACTAGTAGATGTGGCCATAAACTCCAGTATTTCTGGTGCTTCTGTTCCAGCTGTACAGTTTGAGATAGAGTCAAACCGCTCGAGAGAGACTATTCTGTGGAAATTAAAAGGTCAATTAGTGGACCAACTACGCTATTACATGAACAGGGGAATATGTGGCAAAGTCGCTGGATTTTATGTTCCGGTCAGTGAGGGATGTATAGAAAAAGTTACTTGTTGTTGGAATGATAATCAGTTATGTTATAACTGTTATAGTGAAGCATTAGACAAAAGAAGTGTCATACCTACAATAAAAGCAGTTGCAAAGTATCAATGTGACATTGACACTTCTGGAGTTGGTAATGATTTTTATATTCCAGTACCAGATGTAACTGCTCATTTTGGTCAAGAGGCAAAACAAGTTACATCTGGTTATTCAGTGGTAGTCAAGGCTAAAGATGCGTATTATAAGTTTGTTTATGTAAAGAAAGCATTTTCCTTTTTTTTTTCTCTGACATGCAATCCTATTCAATTAGATTATTCGTGTATCCCGATTGGACACGGCTCTTATGGAGGAACACACAATGTATTTTTTAAATTCAAACCTCTAAAGAAGTCACTTCTACCACATGAAGCACGTATCGTCATTCGTACTTTAGTGAGTGATGTACGCGAGGCAATTTCAGAATTGCATGGAAAGGGATTTGCTCACTGCGATATACGGCTAGAGAACATATGTTTCAATGACCTTGGCCATGCAGTTTTAATTGATTTGGACAGATGTTGTGAAGTAGATTGGAAACCTATACGGCATGGAAATTCCACGATGTATGAGATGCCACTACCTACAATTTGGACTGCAGGAAAATTGGATTGGAAGCAACTATCCATTATGGTACAGCATATAATGCAACCAAGCCAAGATTACCACACAATTGAAGTGTCAGCAAAGGATCATCCCTTTCTCTATACCATGTTTATTAAAGGTAAGACAATACACATGCCTCATGTAGGTTGTGTTAAGCCACCAATTACTCATAAAAACATGTTATTTTTTTGCTAAATTTCCTTTTTTTCCATGAAATTGCTACACCAAAATAAGGTTATGTAATTGCTCTTTTTCTGCCCTACCTAAACTTATCAAGGGGGAGTGAATTACCTCCAGTGTGACCACAAAAACAAAATCATTTTATGAACAGCTACATTAACATGACATTGATTCCGTTGTAGCTAATGTTTGTTCTGTCTTAATTTTATGTGTCTATGTGTCATTATATTTTACAGGAGAATTCTGTGAACATCTTTACGAGGAGTGGAGACAGACCTTTACTAGTTAATTTAATTGTTTGTACATTGTTGGCATCGATTGCGTACTTTTATTTTATTCGTTTTTTGTGTTCCCTCTCCCTTTTTCTTCTTTTCGGGTTTTTTACATTTTTTCCCTATCCCAATAAAAAAATCAAGTCTTCTTCCTTCCAGTTTTTTGTTTGTTTGTTTTTTCATTACATTGAATTACATTAGAATTTTAATTGAACATCATGGAGATGGGGTTTCATTGTGGGTGATAATACAATTAGTAAATAGTGTTGGGTGTGGGGCCTCACCTACATAATAGACAACTACAGTAAAGCTTAACTTAACGGGTTTAGTAACTTCCACTAAATAGGTGGAACTCTAATAATTTTCAGAAATAATTCAACTTTATAGTTTTGCAAAGTTGGACAACTGCATTTGATAAAGTTTGTGTGCCGTATAACATACTGTACCACTTGTACCACTTGTTGTATGAGACTAGAATAGCACAGATAAACTGTTGCTATATACACTGTTTCATTTAACTTATAAACAAAATATGGTACATGCAGTACAATTCAAAACATGCAATCAAGAATTGAAAAACTAGTGTTACATGTGGTGCAAGTTTTACAGAATGCTTTTTAAAAATAAGCAATTTTGTTCTGTGGCATACCACCTTGTGGTACGTGATGTACCACATCTGATACATGTATAAGAAGTACTTATTTATCAAACACATTACTTCACATAAGTGGTACAGTAAGTACCACATGTGGTACAAACTATGAGTTAGAAGATAATGCCGAATGTACCTACAGTGGTACACGAGAACTAGCTTGTCACCCTTCATAGTCTGCAGATACTAGAGTGGCCTTGTAAGCTAGCTAGCTAGCTTAAGTGCATGTGAAAAATTCCGTGAAGAAATCTTAGCTGTCGTTTTTTTTTGTGCATGTGTACTGAGAACTGTCTTAAAGTAATTAATTAGCACAATTTACCACAAAAATTCAGTCGCTAACTCGACATTGATAGCGAGCGTAATTTTTTTTTTTTACTTAAACTTTGTTTTGATTTTTACAGGGTTTGGGTTGCGTGGCACTCGTCCCAGAAACTTATAAGGTAATCCATATGTTTTGGTTTCTTCCCCTTGCTACATGTGCATGTACATTAATGGCTACATTTGACTTCCTTGCCAATTGGTTGACAGGATGTGTAGCTCAGCTCTCCTCTCCTAGTAATGCTAAACTTTCCCAGGAGCACCAATCTAGCAGAGAAGCTGGATAAGTTTCCTCATCAAAAAAAGATACCAACTGAGTAACAATGGCCCCTTATAATACCCATAGCTACATGATAGGCCAGATATTTTACAAAAATTACTGACAGACTCCCACAGTTGTGTTGCTATGTTCTGTTCAGCAAGCTTTTATTCTTCCCAACCCTTTTACGTCAACAACGGCCATTAGACAGGTACTGCTCAACAAAAATATACTTCAGAGCATGGAGAATTTGAGGTTACAAAAAATATACTACAATAGAATACTAAAAAGATTCCACTCAAATTACTACTTTTGCACCAACCTCACAAAACGAATAAGTGTAAAAAAAATATTTTGATAGTAAGCCAATGGAAATAATGCTTCCAGTTAGTGTTGATGCTGCTGAAATGCCAACTCCAGAATTCTACTTAAATTTGCGCGAGTGTGAACTGCAGCAGTGGAACGGCCAATATCCAGAGCATCTTACTCAATAATTCAATGAAGTTTTTTCTCTTTTGGCAAGAGTGTAGTTTATCTTCTTGAGTCTACAGATGGAGCTGATATTATAGCATTGGCGTCTGTGAAATGATAACACTTTTTTGTTATTTCATGATTCTTGGCTGAATAGTGGTACATCATTATAACTAGCTCTAATGTATGTAATAATAGTAATACAGATCTATACTTAGCTCTACTCTATGTAATAATAGTGGTACATCTCTATAACTACCTCTACTCTATGTAATAATAGTGGTACATCCCTATGACTAGCTCTACTTTATGTAATAATAGTGGTAAATTCCTATAACTAGCTCTACTCTAATAATAGTGGTACATCCCTATAACTAGCTTTACTCTATGTAATAATAGTGATACAGTCCTAAAATTAGCTCTACTCAGTGTAATAATAGTGGTACATCCCTATAACTAGCTCTACTCTATATAATAATAGTGGTACATCCCTATAACTAGCTCTACACTATATAATAATAGTGGTACATCCCTATAACTAGCTCTACACTATGTAATAATAGTGGTACATCCCTATGTCTTACTCTACTCTATGTAATAATAGTGGTACATCTCTCTAACTAGCCCTACTTTTTATTTTTGCCATTTTTTTTCATCCTCTTTTTTTTCCTGACAAGATATTATAATTGAAATAGTATTAACTGAAATACTTTAATATTAAACATCCAGATATCTTTAGCAAAGCACACGTTTGTATAGAATGATTTAGGTACTATATAATATTGTACCATGTGTACCACTTGTTGTATTAGACGACAATAGCACGGACAACTGTTGCTATGTTCACTTTTACATTTTAATAAAAAAATTATACATCCATGAGTGCAGTTTGAAAGCGACAAAAGTTTTGTTAGGAGACTGTAACGAGAGCTTCTTCTTGAATAAACATTATCACTAACTGAATAAACAAAACAAAACAAAATGACATATTACTACATAGCAATGCAAAGTAATTGGGTTGTACCTCAATGAGAGCAACATCCATCGCATAACGAAAAGGATTTAATACACAGCCTTTTTATAATGGAGTGAGAATATTGTATAGTATGTGATAAACCTAAAGAAAATAAATGTAAACTTCTAAATTGTATTCGTGAAAATTATTACAATATACCTACCTCATCTTCTGCCAGTTTAAGTTCCTTTTGTGCAAGGTCATGCTCCTCGCAAAGTGCCAGTTCATTTCGGGATTTAATACTACCCGACACGTAGATGTTGTGTCTGTCTGAAAAAAATACATCTCTACATACATCCTAAAGAAATAAAATTACTGTTGATATCTAGCCAGTAGACAAGACTTACTTGGTTACCTGTGATAAATTCAATAAATTCCTTATATCTGTATTGTATAATAAAAAGCACTATTGTCACTATAATTGTGTTGCCGTGTGTGTCATTTTAATACGTTGGTGGTGTACTATAATATAAAATTATGTCAAACAGCTTTTAACTGGACTTTGCTATACACAATTATATTAAGTAGTAACAAATTTCATTGGCTTACCGACTTGTACTGATTTGCTTGGACTGTAAATACACAACGAAAGCCTTACATTTTTTTATTATTTATTGGCCTATTTACAATTAGGGCCAGCCAGATTATACACTTGCAGCCCATTTCTACTACACAATTGGGTCACAAGTTGTAGAATTATCTTAAATGGCAGCTAAATACTTCGGTAATTTAAATTTCCATTGGTGACTAGTGTAAGCTGCCAATTATCGATCGGTACGTATTATCGACCACCACAAAATATGCTAATTAAGTGATTCTGGACAAGTTCGCCGCCTTAGATATGATCAGGCGAAGATGTCAAACTACAAAATACGCTAATTAAGCGTTTCTGGACAGGTTCCCCGCCTTAGATATGATCAGGTGAAGATGCCAAACCATAAAATATGCTAATTAAGTGATTCTGGACAGGTTCCCCGCCTTAGATATGATCAGGTGAAGATGCCAAACCATAAAAAATATGCTAATTAAGTGATTCTGGACAAGTTCGCCGCCTTAGATATGATCAGGCGAAGATGTCAAACCACAAAATAAGCTAATTAAGTGATTCTGGACAAGTTCGCCGCCTTAGATATGATCAGGCGAAGATGTCAAACCACAAAATATGCTAATTAAGTGATTCTGGACAAGTTCGCCGCCTTAGATATGATCAGGCGAAGATGTCAAACTACAAAATACGCTAATTAAGCGTTTCTGGACAGGTTCCCCGCCTTAGATATGATCAGGTGAAGATGCCAAACCATAAAATATGCTAATTAAGTGATTCTGGACAAGTTCGCCGCCTTAGATATGATCAGGCGAAGATGTCAAACCACAAAATATGCTAATTAAGTGATTCTGGACAGGTTCCCCGCCTTAGATATGATCAGGCGAAGATGTCAAATCACAAAATATGCTAATTAAGTCATTGTGGACAAGTTCCCCTCCTTAGATATGATCAGGCGAAGATGTCAAACCACAAAATATGCTAATTAAGTGATTCTGGACAGGTTCCCCTCCTTAGATATGATCAGGCGAAGATGTCAAACCACAAAATATGCTAATTAAGTCATTCTGGACAGGTTCCCCGCCTTAGATATGATCAGGTGAAGATGTCAAACCACAAAATATGCTAATTAAGTGATTCTGGACAAGTTCCCCGCCTTAGATATGATCAGGCGAAGATGTCAAACCACAAAATATGCTAATTAAGTGATTCTGGACAGATCAGGCGAAGATGTCAAACCACAAAATATGCTAATTAAGTGATTCTGGACAAGTTCCCCGCCTTAGATATGATCAGGCGAAGATGTCAAACCACAAAATATGCTAATTAAGTCATTCTGGACAAGTACCCCTCCTTCGATATGAGCAGGCGAAGATGTCAAACCACAAAATATGCTAATTAAGTCATTCTGGACAAGTTCCCCTCCTTCGATATGATCAGGTGAAGATGTCAAACCACAAAATATGCTAATTAAGTGATTCTGGACAGGTTCCCCGCTTTAGATATGATTCAGTCGAGATGTCAAACACACAAAATATGCTTAATTAAGTTCAGTCTGGAAACAAGTTCCCCTCTTCGCTATTGATCAGGCGAGATGTCTAACCCCAAAATAGCTAATTTAAGTCATTCTGGACAGGTTCCCTCCTTAGATATGATCAGGCGAAGATGTCAAACCACAATTAAGTCATTCTGGACAAGTTCCCCTCCTTAGATATGATCAGGCGAAGATGTCAAACCACAAAATATGCTAATTAAGTCATTCTGGACAGGTTCCCCTCCTTCGATATGATCAGGCGAAGATGTCAAACCACAAAATATGCTAATTAAGTCATTCTGGACAAGTTCCCCTCCTTCGATATGATCAGGCGAAGATGTCAAACCACAAAATATGCTAATTAAGTCATTCTGGACAAGTTCCCCTCCTTAGATATGATCAGGTGAAGATGTCAAACCACAAAATATGCTAATTAAGTCATTCTGGACAAGTTCCCCGCCTTAGATATGATCAGGCGAAGATGTCAAACCACAAATATGATAATTAAGTCATTATGGACAGGTGTCCCGCCGTAGAGATGATAAGGTGAAGATTGTCAAACCACCAAAAATATGTAATTAATTAAGTGATTCGGACCAAGTTCCCCGCCTGAGATATGATCAGGCGAAGAGGTCAAACCACAAAAATATGCTAATTAAGTATTCTGGCCCGTTGCCCGCCTTAGATATGATCAGGCGAAGATTGTCAAACCACAAAATATGCTAATTAAGTCATTCTGGACAGGTTCCCCGCATTAGATATGACAGGCGAAGATTTTGTCAATCACCCAAAATATGCTAATTAAGTCATTGTGGACAAGGTTCCCCGCCTTAGATATGATCAGACGAAGACTGTCAAACCACAAACTATGCTAATTAAGTCATTCCTGGGACAGGTTCCCCTCCTTAGATATGATCAGGCGAGATGTCAAAAAACACAACAAAAATATGCAATTAAGTGATTCTGGAAGGTTCCCCTCCTAGATATGATAGGCGAAAGATGTACACCAAAAATATGCCATTAAGTCATTCTGGACAGGTTCCCCGCCATTAGATATGATCAGGCGAAGATGTCAAACCACAAACAAAATATGCTAATTAAGTCATGTGGACAAAAGGTCCCCGCCTTAGATATGATCAGGCGAAGAGTGTCAAACCACAAAGTATGCTAATTACGTGATTCTGGGCCAGGTTCCACTCCTTAGAATGATCAGGTGAAGATGTAAACCACAAATATGCCTAATTAAGTCATTTGTGGACAGGTTCCCGCCTTGAGACGATATGAGCATGGCGAAGATCGTCAAACCATAAAATATGCTAATTAAGTGATTCTGGACAGGTTCCCCGGCTTAGATATGATCAGGCGAAGATGTCAAACCACAAAATATGCTAATTAAGTGATTCTGGACAGGTTCCCCGCCTTAGATATGATCAGGCGAAGATGTCAAACCACAAAATATGCTAATTAAGTCATTCTGGACAAGTTCCCCTCCTTAGATATGATCAGGCGAAGATGTCAAACCACAAAATATGCTAATTAAGTGATTCTGGACAGGTTCCCCGCCTTAGATATGATCAGGCGAAGATGTCAAACTACAAAATATGCTAATTAAGTGATTCTGGACAGGTTCCCCTTAGATATGATCAGGCGAAGATGTCAAATCACAAAATATGCTAATTAAGTGATTCTGGACAGGTTCCCCTCCTTAGATATGATCAGGTGAAGATGTCAAACCACAAAATATGCTAATTAAGTCATTCTGGACAGGTTCCCCGCCTTAGATATGATCAGGTGAAGATGTCAAACCACAAAATATGCTAATTAAGTGATTCTGGACAAGTTCCCCGCCTTAGATATGATCAGGCGAAGATGTCAAACCACAAAATATGCTAATTAAGTCATTCTGGACAGGTTCCCCGCCTTAGATATGATCAGGCGAAGATGTCAAACCACAAAATATGCTAATTAAGTCATTCTGGACAGGTTCCCCTCCTTAGATATGATCAGACGAAGATGTCAAACCACAAAATATGCTAATTAAGTCATTCTGGACAGGTTCCCCGCCTTAGATATGATCAGGCGAAGATGTCAAACCACAAAATATGCTAATTAAGTGATTCTGGACAGGTTCCCCTCCTTAGATATGATCAGGCGAAGATGTCAAACCACAAAATATGCTAATTAAGTCATTCTGGACAGGTTCCCCTCCTTAGATATGATCAGGCGAAGATGTCAAACCACAAAATATGCTAATTAAGTCATTCTGGACAGGTTCCCCTCCTTAGATATGATCAGGCGAAGATGTCAAACCACAAAATATGCTAATTAAGTGATTCTGGACAAGTTCCCCGCCTTAGATATGATCAGGCGAAGATGTCAAACCACAAAATATGCTAATTAAGTCATTCTGGACAGGTTCCCCGCCTTAGATATGATCAGGTGAAGATGTCAAACCACAAAATATGCTAATTAAGTGATTCTGGACAAGTTCCCCGCCATAGATATGATCAGGCGAAGATGTCAAACCACAAAATATGCTAATTAAGTCATTCTGGACAGGTTCCCCGCCTTAGATATGATCAGGCGAAGATGTCAAACCACAAAATATGCTAATTAAGTCATTCTGGACAGGTTCCCCGCCTTAGATATGATCAGGTGAAGATGTCAAACCACAAAATATGCTAATTAAGTGATTCTGGACAGGTTCCCCGCCTTAGATATGATCAGGCCGAAGATGTCAAATCACAAAATATGCTAATTAAGTCATTCTGGACAGGTTCCCCGCCTTAGATATGATCAGGCCGAAGATGTCAAACCACAAAATATGCTAATTAAGTGATTCTGGACAGGTTCCCCGCCTTAGATATGATCAGGTGAAGATGTCAAACCACAAAATATGCTAATTAAGTCATTCTGGACTGTGGGGTGTCGGATTGTTCCTTTGCTGCTGCGTACAGCGCAATGCCATAGTCTGGTAGACAGCAAAGTCGCTGCCACCAGAGTTCAGCTTTAAGAGTTGCCTCACTTGAGTGAACGTATTTACAGCAAGTACTGAACTAAAATTACAACACGTGGCGAGGGGCTTATGAATAAGAGTCCTCTCGCCACTGACCAATGAAAATGACACACACTATTGCGGGTGACCTGCGCACTACTACTCACACTTAATGTTCTACACAATCCACACTCTAACAACAATAGTATGGATGACATAAACTAGTTCTCTTCTCCTTTCGTCTTCTCTCGCTTCTCCTTTTCTCTATTCTCCAGTGTGGGCGACTCCTGTATGCCCACATCTCCCCCCTCCTTCAGCAGCTGGGTGACACGGTCACTGACATCAGCTTCTCCATGACACCTGCTCAAGTCGTCTGCAACCACATTTTCATTTCCTGCTCTATACACAATAACAAAGTCGTACATCGACAATTTTAAGCACCAATTGTATATTCTCCTGTTCTCCTGCTTTCCCTGCCTCATGTTTACTAGACCCTTGTGGTCCGTCACCACTGTGAACTTCCGTCCATATAGAAAGTATGCAAAGTGCCTGATGGCTTCATAAATACCCAGGCCCTCCAACTCTTGGGCACTGTAGTTCGTCTGGGCTCCTCTCAACTGCTTTGAGAAGAACGCGACAGGCAACTTCTCCTTGTTCCGAACCACGGAAAGGACAGCTCCTATCCCCGTCGAGCTCGCGTCACTCTCTAGTACAAATACATCACTTACACATGGAACACATAAACGTACCGATACAGATAATATATTACATAACGCATGAAAAGCGTCTAACATCAAACTCGTCCAACTCACCACCCCAGACATTGCCGTAGACGTGTGTGGCGTGAGGACAGAGGACCATTGATGAAGTCCAGGAATGAACCTCCTATAGAACCCCACCAGGCCCAAGAAGCCACGCAACTGCTTCCTCGATCTAGGCAGAGGATGATTCTGAATTGCCTCTACCCTCGCTTCTGGCACACTGATCATGCCGCCACCCAACTGGTGACCTAGGAACTCCAGTGTTCGTCTTCCAAAGCTACATTTCGACCTTTTACAGGTCAGGCCATTCTTCCTTAAGGCCTCAAAAACTCTCTTCAAATGTTTCAAGTGTCCTTCCCAATCTCCCGACACTACTAGAATGTCATCTATATAAACGTTGGCGCAATCCCTGCACTCCACCAAAACCTCGTCCATCAGTCGCTGAAATACTGACGGAGCGTTGGTCAGTCCAAAGGGCATTCGACGGTATCTGAACTTGCCGAACGGGCAAACAAAACACGTTTTGTCTCGATCTTCCTCCTCTACCATGACTTGGTGAAACCCTTTCGCCAAGTCGATCTTGGACATTACTCGTCCGGTTCACACCTTTTCCACCATCTCGTCAAACGACGGTATGTAGTACGGTTCCTTCTCCGTTACTTCGTTGAGTCGTCGGTAGTCAACACACAACCTGATGTTACCGTCGGGCTTCCTTACTGGCACCAGTGGCGATGCCCAGTTGCTCCTGCACCTCTCGATGATTCCCAACTCTTCCAAACCGTTCAGTTCTTTCTTTACCAATTCCCTGATCCCTAAGGGGACCGAATATGGCGTTTGTCGAATGGGTTCACTGTTACCGGTGTCAATGGACATCACCACCCGATCCGTGCTTCCCGGACTGTCGGAGAAGACATCGTCATACGTCCCCAGTAACCCTTGCAACTCACACTCATTGAACCCTTCACATTCACCTCTTAATACACTGCTCTCATCACTCTGTTCTTCCACTACTATATCTAATCTCCTTATACAAGCTCTCTCCTTAAACTCCTTGATGCAATTCACATGCACCACCTTAGAGTGCTTCTCATTCTCAACTCTCCCTATTCTATAGTTTACTGCTCCCATTTTCCTCAAGACCTTGTACGGACCCTGCCATGAGTCCGACAACTTACAGGTCATTCCCGGTACCCTGTATAAAACTAAGTCTCCCTCCTTAAACTCTCTTAACTTCGTTCCCTTATTCACATACTGTAACCTACTCTCCTTTCCTTTGGCCATTCTCAAGGCTGCACTATCTCTCACGTTTTCTAGTCTCTCTGCCATCTTTGTTACCCATTCACATACATTCAACCTTTCAGCTTCCACCTCGTACAGACCATGGTACAGGGCATCCAAAGGAGTCCTTACCCTGAACCCATAAACCATATCAAAGGGACTGTACCCGGAGTCTGCGTGAGGCATCTGCCTTAGCACAAACAGCACAAAACATAACTGGCCAACCCAATCCAAACCTTCATCTATACTCTTCCCTAATACACTCTTCATCGTCCCGTGCATCCTCTCCACGGCCCCATTTGTCTCGGGATGGTAGGGAGACGTACGTACCTTATCTATTCCCAATTGCACACACAGCTGAGTCATCACCCTCCCACAAAATTGACTGCCTTGGTCAGTAAGGATTCTCTCAGGGACCGAGGTCCTTGAGAATATGGACCATAGTCCATCCATCACAGCCTTCGCCGTAATGCTCCTTAAAGGCACTGCCTCTGGCCATCTCGTGGTTAAACAAATGTAAGTTAAGATGTATCTGTTTCCTCCTTTTCCCTTAGGCAGTGGCCCGACCAAGTCAATAGCCACACTTTTGAAAGGCTCTGCCAGTATTGGCCTCTCAACCACTGGTGCCCTCCTTGGCCTGTATTTGCTCCTCACCTGGCACTTCTCACAGCTCCTACAGTATCTTATTAGCTCTCTAGCCATTCCAGGCCATGCAAAGTACCTCCCCACCATCTTCGCTACCTTGTCTGCACCTAAGTGCCCATTCTTGTCATGCCCTAAAGCCTTCACTTTCTCTCTATAGCTCTTTGGTAACACAATTACATCTCTATATTCATCCCACGTTATATACATTCCTCTCACTAACACATTTCCCTTCCATCTAAAACCTCTCTCCTTCCTATCTCCTAATTCTCTCCATTCCTTTAAGCTGCTATCCTCCTGCAATTCCTTTACAAACTCTTCCTTCTCTCGACCCTCTCTCACAGGTCCGATCTCTCCAACTATTCTGCTTAGTTCATTCTCTGACTCCCTTCCTACTAATAATTCTCCTAAGGGAGTAGCGCTTCCTTCCTCAATCTCTTCTCTCGCTTTCGCCTGGGGCTGCTCGGCTTCAGGCGTACCTTCAGCTTCTTCCGCCCCTTGGTCCTCTCCCACCCTACTTCCAACTTCGGGCCTATTTAAGGGATCGGACTGGCTACTCGCTCCATCCTCAGGTTCAGGCTCACCATCACCTTCAGGACTAACTGTTTCCCAAGACACAATCTCTCCTAACCCTTCTTCACACTCGTCTAACTCTCTCTCTCTCCTAACCATACTCCTTGTCAATACATTGACCCCAGCCCTGTCTTCAGACACGTACTCCCTTATGGCCTCTCTATATGCCATGGCTTCGCGGTCATCTGCCAAAGAAACAGGTACCAAGCAAGCTACCCCTAGGGACTCGCTCTCATCTATGATGGCCCTTATCTTCTTCACATGGCCTCCGACCACAAATTCACTCATGCAACTTTTATATCGCTTCTCCGTTCCCCCATATCCCTTCACATACACATCTGCACACAGCTCTATCCCTTCAGGGACTAGTGCCTTGGGTACGGACCCTAGCTCAGCACCCGAGTCAATGAGGACCTTAGTTCTCATCCCATTCACTAGTCCATACGCCACATTCTCTGCCTGCCCTGATTCTGTTCGCCTCAGCATAGACATCTTAGTTGGGTTAGGCTCCTTTTTGACTGTGACTGTACTCTTCTTAGCTGTGCATTCGGGACTTTTATGCCCTACTTTCCCACAATTGTACAGGTAGGTACCCTTGTAATGTAACTACTACCAACCTGTTTCTCCTTCCTGCACTCACTAGCTCTGTGCCCCCTTTCTCCACAACTGTAACACGTACCACCTCCATAGGTGCTTCCTACTTTATCTCCCAAACCACCCCCTTGGGCTCTTCCTCCACGCCCATACCAACTCTCCTTGTCTGTTGTACCTCTATATCCCCTAGTTACCTCACTGGGACCACTGCCCAAAGGTCTATAAAAGTTCCCCTTCTGCCTCCCGGACATCCAGTCCTCAAGAGTATCTCTTAGTTCCCCCCACTCCCCAATCTTTCTCATTTCTAAATACGCCTTCCCACTAGGCGGTAGGTTCCTTCTCAATACAGCCAATGCTATGGCTAACATACAATCCTCCACACCCTTACACCCTTGACACATTCCTTTTGTTACCCTTACTAACCAATCTGTTAACCCGCCTGCAGTCATACCCTTAAGCGACTCTCCATTAGCTTCTAGCAGCTGGTTCCCATAGGTGATAGCTGTTGCTCCAGTAGCCTTTAACAAGATTCTCTTTATTTCCCCGTACTCTTCCCCCTTGTCCCTCGCTTGGGCCACTCTCATACACAGGGTCTCAGGTAACCTGGAATACAGTCTCTCCCCCCAGTCACTTTCGCTAATTCCTCCTTCCCTCATTATCCGCTCAAACTTCTCTAGATAGGCCCCTAACTCGTTCCCTTCCTTATACACTCCTAATCCCTTTAACTTTTCTATTAACAAATCTCTCCTCTCATGTGCCCTGTCGTCTTCCAGTCTAGAGGCCCTTCGGCGCTCTTCCTCTTCTCTACGACGGGTAGTTTCTTCCCCTCTTCGTCGGTCCTCTTCGTCTTCTTTACGCCTCCTTGTTCTGTCTTCTTCCTCTCTCATCCTGGCTGTTTCTTCTTCCTTTTCCCGTCTATGCCTCTCTTCTGCTTCTCTCATTCTGGCCGCCTCTTCTTCCCTTTCCTTATACTTTGCTTCTTCAGCCTCTCTCTTCCTTATGGCCTTTGCTTCTCTTTCTCTTCGGTTCACTTCTTCCGCAGCCTTCCTCTCTTCTCTATCATTCGCATCTTTCTCTACTAGGTACCGTAGCAGCGAAGCTACTTCACTATCGTCACCTCTCTTCGACATTTCTACCTCTTCCTCACTGTCCTCTACTGGTTCTGACTCTGCTCCTGACTCCTCCTTGTATCTTGCTTCTGAAGGCCTAAATGGGTAGGGCGATCGAGTTTTGACAGCTGGTCGCCCCGTGGGCCGGTACTGCTCCTTTCCGGTGTTCACCCCGGACGACTTCTTGGTCCTCCTCCTCGCCTCACCTGATCCGGGCTCTGTCATAGAGGGCAAGCGAACTCGTCCTCCGTTAAGACCCTGTGAAACACAAGCAATCAACACAGTGACTACATGATGAGCACAACAAAATATTAGAACCAATCAACAAGATTTCTTACGATTACAGCCCTTAAAATTCACAACACAAACACAACTACGCTGTGAGTGACACAAGTCTCTAAGGTTGTCAGAGCCTCCTCCCGGGTGGTTCTTCTTTCTTCTCGTTACTCCGCCTTGTTCTCCTCTTATCTGACTAAAGTTCCCACTGCCGTAGCAAGGGTCCGTGATTTCTTTCGCCTTCCTCTGTCGCAACAGGGTGGCTTGCTTCACAAGTCCGTAGACCGTGGGTAGGTAGAAATAAATTTCTACCGCTGGTTTGAATGTCTACGTACTCGAACGTAGACGCTGGGACGCGTAGACACCGTAGTTGTCTTTTGTCCTTTGTTCTTTAAGATTCCAAGTTGGACGTCTCCACCCTAGAACCTCTGGTCCCTGAAATCCGTAGATCGTCGGGATCCCACCGCTGCCACCAAAATCTGTGGGGTGTCGGATTGTTCCTTTGCTGCTGCGTACAGCGCAATGCCACAGTCTGGTAGACAGCAAAGTCGCTGCCACCAGAGTTCAGCTTTAAGAGTTGCCTCACTTGAGTGAACGTATTTACAGCAAGTACTGAACTAAAATTACAACACGTGGCGAGGGGCTTATGAATAAGAGTCCTCTCGCCACTGACCAATGAAAATGACACACACTATTGCGGGTGACCTGCGCACTACTACTCACACTTAATGTTCTACACAATCCACACTCTAACAACAATAGTATGGATGACATGATATAAACATAAACTAGTTCTCTTCTCCTTTCGTCTTCTCTCGCTTCTCCTTTTCTCTATTCTCCAGTGTGGGCGACTCCTGTATGCCCACACAAGTAGATATTGTAGAAGTAGATGTACAAGTAGATATTGTAGAAGTAGATGTCTTCTAGTAACTGGCTCAAAGGACTATTTTTGTGAAGGGGTTTATTAAGATAAATGGCAGTGAGGCAGGAGGTGAATGGGAGTAATTATCTCTGACTTAATGATAAAATGAAAAATAATATTATGAATGTGTGGGAGTTATGTAGCAAGTTATGTCTTAGGCTTAGGCATTGATTGAAACTTGAACAAATGGTGCTCACTTAAGGCTTATCACCAGCCTAGAACTTAGTTGAAAATGAGCAGCTTAATTCAGAGGAAGACCGGCCCTGTACGTGTTGGATGTTGTTGTGCTCATTGAGGCTTGAATCATTGATATATCTTCAAGGTGAAGTAAAGAATGGTGCTCATGCACTTCTACAACCTTTGCATATCTTCTTGTCATGACATTATTTGGAGAATTTGACAATAAATTTTCTCCTGGCAGGATCATTTGGTCTTAAACTTCCCACAGATAAATAGCAAGTGTTCCTTTTCATCACAGAGCTTACATGAATAAATAGCATTAGAAGAAAGTGGTGATAAATTTTTTACTTTTCTCTTGGAAGGAGGAAGAGACTTGAAAGGAAATGTTTTCCCAGAAGATGGCTTGATAGCAGTAGCTTCATTGGAAGGATTTCTGTTATTAACTTTCTTACCAATAAGTATAGCATGGTGAAGCATAAGTTTCACCATATCACATGAAGGTAGAATTTTGGAAGATTTTTCAATGTAACATACTTCTACAACATCTTAAACTTCTACAACATCTACTTCTACAATATCTATTTCTACAACATCTATACTCTACAACATCTACTTCTAACACCTACTTCTACCATCTATTTCTACTACTATATTTATACCTATGTCTTCTTTTAAATAATCTACTATATATTCTGCTTGAACATTTTGGAACTATTATTATTTTCATTGCTTTGTTTCTGTGACATGGAAAACAAAAAGGAACTGGCTACTCCCAAGGGTGGTACAACTAGAGTTTATGGATTCCTTGAAGAACAGGAGGGTCTGGAACCTAAAGAACTAATATCTCCTAAGGGGTAGACTAACCAACCCGACTTGATAAGGCAGAATAATTATATGAGATTGCCTATGTGACCATACAAGACCTAACAGATGGTTATTAATGTTCCCAGATTGAGTTCTGACCAATCTTATGATGATGCTTGTGTTGGAAGTGACCACTCAAACTGGTGATCATTATAGTTATGGGCTTGGAGGGGATCTTTTTGAGGTCCTAGAGTATATTGGGAAATTTTGAATGAGAACATCTTTATGAGCCAGAGTTGTCAGAGGCATTGACACTCTACATGCACAAATTGATCACTTTGTTGAAGTTAAAGGTTCTCCACACATCAAGGAACTGACAAGAGACATTTTAAGGATGTTGGACTTAAAACCTGTTGTGGTGGGTCATACAAATAGTGGTCTTCAATTTCTGTAATGAATGACATGCTGAAGGACCTCTTTGGCAGAGGACTTTCTTAAGCTCTTAAGAAATATTTAAGAATTATTTATTAGATGTGAATTTGGGAATCTTGTTTAGGTAGCTATTGTTCAAGCCTCACATTACTTCACAAACTTTACCCACTTCTCACCTATTCACTACATTTCCCTGCTCACACCACACCTGCTAGTCACCTCCTCCTGCAGCTAAATAAACATTGATCCATTAACAGTCACCCTACTCTCCATTCATTCTGTATCATTATGCCATTTATTTAATTTGTGGAACAGTTATATACACATGTTCATGCAAACCCTTCTTTTCCATATATGTATATTCTCCACTCATGCTCACCTTGCCTCTTCCCACTATTTAAACTAGAACCTTGTATCATTTCACTCTCTCTGTTTTTTTCTCCTAAAGATAGTTTTAATCAAGTTTAACTGAGCTATTTTTGCACATAGCTGGCCTTACAACCCAGCTACAGAGGGCAATCCATTATCACTAGTGGATTTACACAACATTGAATGGTCCTTCGAGCCGGATACCCAACTCTATTGGTCGATCCTATTCTTCATCCTCTACTCAACTCAACTGCTATCTATTGTTCACCCAACACTTCTACTATCACTCATCATGGAAGCTATGAAGAAAAGTCGTTCTGCATATGGTGGTGCTATCACTAGAGTACTTCGTAGGCATGAGAAACTCCTGGATGCTGATCCTTCCACATTCGACATTGCTACTCTCAAGCGTCAGATGGAGTCTGTTCAGGCCACTAGCGAATCCTTCATCCAAGTTCACCAAAACTTACTTGAAACCCATGCAACAGAAGTTGACGATGAGCAAGAAATGAGAACACTTGATTCACACGAGGAGTCAGTTGCACTCACACTTTCCATTCTGCAGCGTTTGGTCGACTTGAAGTCAGTTCACATGGAGGCATGCAACTTCGATGAGAAGCTAGCCAACCTGGAAGCAAAGATCGCAACCAACCCAGAACTCAGTTATCCAGATGCTTTGAAGAAACTTGAGAATACCTTGGCTCAAATGGAGAAAACAGTCAATCAATCTACCATACCTCGCGATCACAGAGTATCAAAGATGGTTAGAGCATTTGACACACGCATGCTTGATTTGTCAGCTTCTGAAGCACGGGCTAGTCCTGCTGATGTTAGCATCTCCAGTTCTACTACTAGTGACCATCATCATCATCACATCAAATTACCAAAGCTCGCCGTTCCTACATTCAATGGAGACATACTGAAGTGGGCCGTCTTCTGGGAAAGATTCAGTTCTATCATCCATGATAATCCCAAGCTTGACAACCATGAAAAACTCACATATCTACGCCAGGCCATCACTGATCCTGATGCTTCTCAACTCTTGTCAACTACAACAATTGCTCCTGGTCAGTATGATGAGCTGGTCGACACTCTCCAGAAACGCTATGATAAGAAGCGAATCATCCATCAACATCACGTCATGGCACTGATCAATTGCCAAGCTGTGAAGCATGACACTCACAAAGAGCTCTGTGCCTTCATAGATACCTTCTCTCTCAACATCAGAGCTCTGGAGAATGCTAAACAATTCGATGCAGAATCCATCCTCACTTCAATCGCCACGTCCAAGCTCCCAAAGCTGATAACTGACAGATGGAGCCTACACACGCGAGATACAAAGGCTGTTCCTAAAGTCAAGGACTTGCTAGCATTTCTCACTGAGCACGCCAACTCCACTGCTACTGCCAGCAACATCCTCAACAGAGCTGAGATGGGAAGGGATCCAGCACGCAAGCCAAAGGCTGCTGTTCATGTCTCGCAACCTTCCACAAGCCGGAGCAACTCGGGTGCCTGCTCTGCCTGCAAAGGAGATCGTCACAGTCTCTACTACTGCACTGCATTCATGGCCATGTCCCTCGATGACAAGCAAAACCATGTAAGAAAACACAATGTATGTTCTAACTGTTTGACTTATGGACACAGGGTCAAAGATTGTCGGAGTCTCGGACGTTGCAAGAAGTGTCACAGAAACCACCACACCATTCTCCATAGAGAGTCTGCTCCAGTACTTCCAACTGAGCCACAAGCCCAAGCTGCTTCCTCACAAGCCCCGGATTCATCCTCACAAACACGAGTTGCATCCTCACAAGCCCCAGGTCCATCCTCACCAGCACAAGCTGCCTCATCGCAGGGGAACCAGGCCCAACAGATGCACTCAGTAACTGCAGCTCCCATCATGACCAAGTTTGATCCCACTATTCACATGACAGCAGTGGTCACTCTAGAATCATCTCATGGACGCAAGCTTCGAGCTAGGGCTTTCCTAGACACTGGTTCACACCTGACTATTATGACCAGAAGAGCTGCACAACTGCTACAGCTACACTTGCATCCAGAGAAGCTGGGAATGGCTGGTGTGGGTGATGTCACTACCTGCAGCTCTCATTCATCACACGTCTTTCTCTCGACAGCAGAAGATGCCACACCTCTATTTCTAAAGGTCTTTGTACTCCCCAAGGTGACCGGAAACATGCCAGCTCAAATACCACCTCCACTCAGACATCTGCCACACCTACAAAATCTCCCTCTGGCAGATCCACAGTTTGATCAACCTGGCAAGATCGACCTCCTAATTGGAAACGATGCACTGCAAGACATCATCATGCCCGAGTTCAGACGAGGAGCTCCTTCTGAGCCAGTCGCTATTAAGACAGTGTACGGTTGGGCAATCTTGGGGCGACTCCCATCAACGTCTAACTCTGTAACATCATCAGTCAATGTGGTCAGTCCAACTCCAACTTCTGACGATCTACTGAAGAGATTCTGGGAAACAGAGGAGGTCTCCACAGCTCCAGTCCATACTTCAGAGGAGAAGGTGGTTCAAGAACATTTTGTATCTAACCATGTTTTTCTTTCTCAAGGTTTGTATCAAGTGACTCTGCCTCGGAAAGCTGATGCTCCAGTCCTGGGGGAATCCCGCAGTCAAGCTCTCAGACGTCTCAAGACAAATGAACAGTCTCTTCTGAAGAAGGGCATGTGGCAACAATTTCAGGACGTAGTGAAGGAGTGCATGGATCTCGGCCATGCGGAACCTGTTCCTGACAATGAACTCAAGCTCCCTGACTCACGAGTCTACTACATGCCAATGCATTCCGTGGTGAAACAATCCAGCTCCACAACCAAGCTACGTGTCGTATTTGACGCATCCGCTAAGACATCATCTGGTCATTCCTTCAATGACACCCTGGCAGTTGGACCAACGTTATACCCACCAATCACAGACATCCTCATGAAGTTCAGGACATATCCCATAGCTCTGTCTGGTGACATCAGCAAGATGTACCGAGCCATCCAACTGTCTCCAGAAGATCGTAATTTTCATCGTTTTCTGTGGCGCCAAGACATCTCTACAGACCCTAGTGAATTCCGAATGACTCGAGTAACATTTGGAGTAGCTGCATCTCCCTTCGCTGCCATTCGTACTCTCCAGCAAGTCGCCGCAGACTTTGGTGCTGACTATCCATTGGCATCCCCTCATGTCAGCAAGTCGTTCTATGTTGATGATTTTCTGGCTGGTGCTCAGACCACAGAGGAAGCCATCAGTCTGCAAGAACAACTTCGAACACTCTTACTCAAAGGTGGTTTTCAACTGAGGAAGTGGAGGTCCAATTCGGAGCAAGTGATGGACACTATTCCTACAGACTTGCATGAGCCTTCTCAGCAAAAAATGCTCAACCAAAACACTGCTTCTCACCCGAAGGCATTAGGTATACACTGGGATGCTCAAACTGACTCCTTTTTTGTGTCCATAGGTGATCCAGCCCAACAGTCTACCACCAAACGAAGCATCATATCTGACATTGCCCGGACCTTTGATGTCTTGGGATGGCTGGCTCCAGCAACAGTGAAGATGAAGATGCTGTTTCAGAGGCTGTGGGAATTGAAGCTTGATTGGGACCAGGAAGTACCTCCAGAGGTCCAAGAATGTCATCACATCTGGCGTAGTGAACTATCATGTTTCACTAACTTTCCTGTTGCTAGATGTTATTTTAGAAAGGGGGAGGAGATCCTGCAAACTGAGCTCCATGGATTTGCTGATGCATCGGAGAATGCCTATGTTGCTGTAGTGTACCTCCGTACAACGTATGCTGCGGCACCTCCCACCATGGCGCTCGTCACTGCCAAGACAAAGGTGGCTCCTCTGAAACAGCTCTCTATACCTCGCCTGGAACTATGTGCAGCACATCTACTAGCCAAGCTCCTGACTACTGTAGGAGCCGCACTCCACATCAACCTCTCTAACACATATGCCTGGAGCGACTCCACCATTGTTCTCTACTGGCTGGATGGCAACCCCAGAAGACTGAAGACATTTGTGGGGAACAGAGTTGCCAACATCCTGGAGATGTTACCTCCCACTGCTTGGAGACATGTGCCCAGCCAAGATAATCCAGCAGACTGCGCTTCAAGAGGAATGTTTCCTCAAGAACTGCTACAGCACCAACCGGTGGACAGGACCGTCTTGGCTGCTCACAGATCCGCCACAACTACCAACCCAACCTCTGACACTTCCTCTCAACATACCAGAGGTGAAAGCGATATGCCTGCCAGTCACCATTGCTCCACACATGGACTTGGAGGAGTGATTCAGTTGTTTTAATGACAAACTGGTAAGGGTCACCGCATGGATGCTGCGATTTATCGAGCGAACAAGGAAGCTACAGTCATCACCATCTCCAAACCATTGTTCTGATCCCTTCCTAACAGCATCTGAAATCAAAGAAGCCGAGTTGCTACTTATTTCTCGCTCACAGAGATGCTCATTCCCCACTGATTTGCAAAGACTTCAGAGTGGCAAGACACTCAAGCCCTCCAGTTGCATTGCAAGTTTATCTCCCACTATCAGATCAGGAGGACTCATTGTCATGGGTGGCAGACTCCAGAACTCAGCCCTTGCCACATCTCAACGTCACCCTATAATTCTCAGTGGCAAGGACCTTCTCACTCGCCTAATCGTAACCACCAAACATTTAGCACTACTTCACGCTGGACCCACACTTCTCATGGCAGCTACTGCAGCCAATTATCACATCATTGGTGCTAGGCGACTAATTCGGACCACGTGCAGGAGCTGCATAACGTGCCGCAAAACCTCTGCAATTACTCAGCAACAAATGATGGGACAACTACTTGCATCCAGAGTCACTCCATTTGCTCCCTTCAACCACACTGGAATGGATTTTGCTGGACCTTTCATCATCAAGAAAGGTCACACTAGACGGCCAGTTATCTAAAGGCATATGCATGTCTGTTTGTATGATTCTCCACCAAAGCCGTTCACATAGAACTGGTATCCGACTTGACCAGCGAAGCTTTCCTTGCAGCTCTCAAAAGATTTGTAGCTCAAAGAGGATGCCCTACTCACCTCCAGTCAGACAACGGGTCAAACTTTGTGGGGGCCAACAACATGCTGAAGGATATTTATGCCCTCTTGTCAGAGACTACTCAAACAGCCATCACTAGCTTTGCTACATCCCAAAGAATTGAATGGCATTTCTCTCCTGAAAAAGCCCCTCATTTTGGAGGGCTCTGGGAAGCAGCTGTGAAGAGTGCTAAATTCCACTTCAAAAGGGTTGTTAGTGAGCACAGCGACTGACCTTTGAAGAGTTGACTACTGTGCTATGCCAAGTCGAATGCTGCCTCAACAGTAGACCTCTAGTCCCTCTCCAATCACACTCTGACGACGGCATCGATGTTCTCACACCAGGTCATTTCTTGATTGGACGAAACCTTCAAGCTCTGCCTGAGATTGACCTCACCTCAAAGAAACTGCCACTCCTACGACGATGGTCACTGCTACAAGCAATCAGTCAGCACTTCTGGCGCAGATGGTCAACCGAATATCTCCAGCAACTCCAGCGCTTCAACAAGTGGAGAACTCCAACTGCTAATCTGCAGGTTGATGACATCGTACTCATCAAGGAAGATGGATTGGTATCCAATTCTCACTGGCCCATGGGCAAAATAGTCAGAATCTATCCTGGAAAAGATGGACATGTGCGAGTTGTGGCCATAAAGACTAAGACAGGGACCTACAAGAGACCTACAGCGAAGATTGTTCGGCTCATCGCCTTACAACCCAGCTACAGAGGGCAATCCATTATCACTAGTGGATTTACACAACAGCTATTCATTGAACGTTTTCCAGAAGTACCTCCACTCCTCCAGTCAGCCAAGTCTCTATTACAGAATGGTGGTATACAAAGAGTTGGAGACTTTAACCCCCTGGCCTGGTGGTCCCCTCTACTCTTGGGTGTCACTTGCACACTCTCTTCAATGACTAATACAACAATGACGAGTTAGTGTGATGTGTGCCATCTTAATATATACAGGGATAGTTCTGCTGCTCAGTTTCTTACTGCATTTGCTGAGAATAGCTACTATAGACAACCACTCCAGAGTAGAATGGACACGATTAAAAATAAAACCAATAAATATTGACAATGACATTACATTACTGAACTAAGCTAGAAACAAACACAAAAACATATTGATCAGTGATCACCACATTTATTAAGTGTTTCCAATCAGAGCATCTCTTCCGCCTTCTTTATCCTTCTCTATTCTTCTCTCAAGGGACTGGATAGATGTCAGTATAATGTTATTTCTAGCCTAAGGTTCTCTACCAGTGTGTATAGCTAACACTCCAAAACCAATTAGCCACTCAACTTTAAAATTTGAGTGTAGTTATTACCTGGCAGAATACCAAGGATTTTATATTAATACAACTACAGTTTATGCATTACTTCTTCTTCTTCTACACACTTGAAGTTTAATAACAACATAATCATAAGTCTAGCTACCCTTCAGAATAGATAAATGGTCTTACAGTAACTGATTGAAGAAAAGGAGAGGACTTAACACACACAACGAACTACTTGCATCAAATAAAGCTCAGATTAGATGGGGGACCGTTCGTGGCAAGAGGGGACCGAGTACGGCAATAACGCCTGCCGCGCACGGTCCCCAGGGGACCGTCTACGGCAATATTTTTTGTCGTGGACGGTCCGGGGGGGACCGTCCGTGGCAATAATTCTGCCGCATTTGGTCCGGGGGGACCACGCGGAGGGGGGACCAATTATCGTGTGACACGGCCACCCTTAGTTAATTGATTACTGTTTCATATTATTTTTAAAGTGAAGTAATTAATATGATTCTGTATTTTAGAAGAGTAATGATGTCCGTCTCTTAACTTTGTGGCAATACACCAGACAAATACAGTTTGTCCTTGATGGATGCCTTGTTTGGAGAAGAGGTTATGGCTAGGTCTTCTGGCACCACAAGGTCCTCTAAACCCTCACTTCCACAAGACAAAATTTAGCTTTTGCAAGGTATTACAATATAATTAAAGTTAATCTGTATTTATTTTATTTTATGGATAAGAAGTTTGGGCCTAGTTCATTTCAAGCTAATGGGCAGGTGACACAGAGGAAGAGCAATCAGAAGTGCCTAGATACAAGTAAAAGATTAAGAAAAAAAAGAACTGAAAAAGCAATGCATAATTTCAATTATCGTCCTTTAAACACTATTGTAACTTTCTTTTTTAGTTTTATATTCATAAATTGGTATAACCTTTTACACTATAATTTTATATACAAAATTCTCAAAAAAGTGATCTCTTTTCAAAGGATAACAGTTTAGGACTCTTTATGATCCTATAAGATCCTGATATTTCCCATAGGTATGTAATTTTTAGATCCCACAAGATCCTGTACGATCTAGTCAGTTCCTTTGGTAAGATTTGATAGGATCCTGATTTCTTATAAGATTTGGGATATAATTTCTTGTATGGTCTTGTCAGCTTTTGGAAACTTATTTCCTATAAGATATAATCTTAATAAGATTTTTTCCTGGGTAGTTTTTTTCAAAAATGCAAATAGGACATAACCAACTAGCTCGATAGATAAGAATAAATAAGTTGGATAGGTAGAGTGAATAAGTTGAATGGATGCTGACTTCTCTGATTACTTAAGAACGTGGTTCTTGAGGCAACGTTTGAAGGCGGCATTGTCTGATGGAAGCGACCCAATGTGTTGCAGTGGTGAGTTATTGGTCTCGGGTGAGACTTGGAGGTGGTTGCTGGGATAACTGATAAGCCTGACAGGATCCTGTGACACAAGCAGATCTTCTGGAATTGCCAATGACTGCAGAGCTTGGGCCAGTGAAGTTTTTCTTCAGGACACTAGAATCATGTGATCAACTATTTGTGGCAATCTTGGCTGTGAACATCTGCACGTTCTCCAGCAATTTGATGTGAACTTTGTGCTTGGGTCCCAGACACTAGAGCAGTAGTCTAGGTGTGGCAGAACTACCACCTCATACAGTCTTGACGGGCAGTTCCTGCTGCTGACCCTGAACACACGGTACAGGAACCCCAGAAATCTCTTGGCCTTGGATGCAACGGCAGTGATGTGAGGTTTCCAGGACAGGTCTGATGAGATGGTTATTCCCAGTAGCTTGAAGCTGTCCACATACTGTATTGTTTCGCCTTGGAGCTTGATGTGAGGTTGTGGAAGGTGCTTCTTTCTTAATATAGTCATTGCCTTCACTTTAGCCAGGTAAGGTTGAAATATCTGCTAGACATCCAATAGCAGACTTTCTCCAGGTCGTTCACAAGTGCGGCCACATCCTGGTCACCAGTTACATGTCAATAGTAAGGGACATCGTCATCAATACCCGTCAGCTTACTACCACTGGATAAGGGGAGGTTAAAGCGACCATTCAACAACACAAGGAACAAGAGTGGGCCCAGTATAGACCCCTAGAGTACTGCTGAGATTACAGGAGCCCTGGAGTACTACTAACTTGGTTCTCTTGGACAGGTATTAGGTGAACCATCCCAGCTTAGAATTCCGAACCCCAGCCCTAGAGAGACAGCTGATGATGCTGGAAATGAGGAACCTAGTCAAATGCTTTTGCTAGATCCAGGAATACACAGATGGAACTGTGCCCTTCCTCCGTATGCTGGTGTCAAGGAGTGGTGAGAGCTTCCTGGGTTGAGCTGCCTGGCCGGAAGCCGAATTGGTGCGGGGAGATGGCATTCCTGTCTAGGAGAAGGCAGAGAAGGAAGTTGTGGACTATCCTTTTGTGTAGCTTTCCAACTAAAGACAGTAACAAGATTGGCCTATAGTTACTGACCATGCTGGGTCACCCTTCTTGTGAACTGGAACCACGGACACCTACCAGTCTATAGGCACCTTGCCAGAGCAGAAGGATGCATTGAATATGCAGGCAAGTCTGTCGCAGATGGAGAGAGAGCAGCCCTTCATGATAGCTGAGATCTTGTCTGTGCTTTTTTACTATTACTACAAGATATGTAGTCCCTTGCCTTTGTATTTTTGTTTAAATAGAGAGTAACAGTGTTCAGTTTAACAAGATATGGAGAGCAAGTCACATGGATCCCATTCGGGTCTCCAACACAGGCTCCAACCCTGAACCAGGAAGTAAATGAACTTCCAGACATTCAGTTTCCTTTTCACATATCACCGTAGCACTGTAGTAATATTCCTGCTTGTCAATTCTGATCTTTTTGAAATACAATAGTTAGCTAGGGCTATATAGCTAGTTCTACTAGCCAGCACTTGAGCTCTTCTTGTCAGTAACGTCTTTGCTGACAAAGTAGTTCTCTTCAGAGCTGGTGGAGTTGACACTTAAGTGCTTGTGTGGGTCATGGATCCTTGGACGCGTGCTGGGAGTTAAGCCCAGCTCGCTGACTCTATGGTGTCTCCACGGCCCCTCACAAATCCTATAAGAAGTACTGAAAATTATGATGTATTAATTCGTAATTCTACTTAGTGGAGATTAAACAAAGGGTATGACACTATAAACTATAAGCATGCAACCTAAGTCAGTACAGCCTACTCAAATTATCTTATAGCGTAAAAAAAGTTTCTAAATCTGCCAACAGAAAAGTTAATGCATGATATGCCATCATCAAAGCTAGGATCAGCTTCCAATGCTTATGACTTGGATCCACATAAGGATCTTTTAGAAAGTAATCGGGACATTCTGCTAGTACTGGTGATCCAGAGAGTGTTCACACCTGAAATACTGAGAATGAAGAAGAAATATTTGAAGAAAATTCTGAAGAAGATTCAGAAATTGAAGAAATTATAAAAATTTTCTGAAGATACTTTAGAAGCATGTTTGAACCATTGTATGAGAATGCCAACACATTAGTGTAAGTGGAGCTTATTGTGCAATAATGGAGTTTAGCTAAAGAGCTTGCTGCCTCTCATTTACAGCAATAACAAAATTACTAGATCCTTCTATTAGTTTGTTCAGCCAATAATACTTACCTACATCTGTACACAAATTTAAATTATTCCCATATCTGCCATACATATTGGTCATTTGAGAAGATGACTTGACGTTACGATTGCGATCTTTGTCATTGTAACTGAGAATAAGTTCTCGCTGGTCACAGAAGTCTATGAGCAGACTTCCAGGTGGAATGCTGCCACTCCTCTAGGAGCTTGTGACTCATGTGAGTTTCCACACTGTAAATCAAAAGGTGTGTAATTCACACCTAATTAAGCATGAATCACTTATAACAATATTCACACCAAAATATGGTGTGATGGGCACATCTCATCATTTTTGTGTGAAGTACATGCCAAATTAAGTTTGAGTTTACACCAAATTCAGTGTGAATTCACACCACAAACAATATGAACTCTATTTTAAGTTGGGTTGATTCTAATATTATATTTATATATCAACATTTTTCAAAAAGAGATTAGTGTATGTTCTGTGCCTGAATCCCAGATCTCATTAAGAGGACCAAAATCTTTATTAATTCTCTTACCTAGCACACAAGTGTACAACACATTTACAAGGTAGATTACAGTGATAATACACATTGGTTTTTGCCAGCACATGAATAAAATTATGTTCAGTAAAGGGTCCATGCTATTCCCTAGAGTGTGCATTCACACTAGCCGGAAAGAGTGAAGGACATGCTATGCATAGATGGTGGGCATTCACACCACCAGTTTGGTGTAAATTTGGTAGGTTTTCACGCTATAATTTTTACAGGCATTATTGTTGATTTGCAGTGCTATCACAAAGCATAATAGAAATTCCTGAACTTGTTGAACTCTTTGACCATGTTGGCCAAACCAGTACGTGAATAAGATGCATTAGGAATATAATGTATCATTCCACATAAAGCTTCAGTGAAAATCTCCCTGGTCTAGTCATACTTGCTTTGTATTCCACTTCTTCAAACTATCACCATTCCTAATTATCACCATTCCTAATTATCACCACGCACCATTCCTAATTATCACCATTCCTAATTATCACCATTCCTATTTATCACCATTCCTAATTATCACCATTCCTAATTATGTAATTGGATCTTCAAACAGTCTTGAAGGTAGCTAAGTTTCTCTTTCCAACATAATCTTGGAACCTCCTCCAGAAGGAGCACCAGTTAGCAAGATCAACCTTGAAGATAAGTAGAGTAACCATACAAGCTTTTTTCTCATGACGATAAGTGTCTTCTGGGTCATTGTGAACTTCCGTTGGTGCTATAGCTGATGCTTCTGGAGTTGCAGTTTCTTTTAGTTTAGTAAGACAGCATCCTAAGTCCTTGGCATGGGCCTTGAGTGAATCTATTTTGGAAGCACCAGTAGAACAAAAGCTGATATGAAATTCATCCAAACTTTTCTGAAGTCTGGGAAGTTCGGCTAATAACACATCTTGTAATTCCACAGTATCAGCTTCTTCCCTGTCCTCAACCTCATGACTGAGAGTGTCAAGCATTCTGTAGCACTCACGTTGTTCAATCATGGACCTGATGCATAGTTGTACATCATCTGCAAGTTTAATAAGGTCATGAAAATAGTTCTCATCTTCAGTGGAAGAAGATTCCAATGATTCATAGTTACTTATGTAAACATCTTCTGCCCAAGAGTGTGTCTGTCTCAATGACTAGGCTCAGTAGATCACTGAGTTGGATTTGAGTGATGACTTTTGTAAGGCTGCTCTTTGCAGTTGAACAACATTTCCGATACTCTGGCATAGCCATTTCAAAACAGATGAGAATGTGACGTTCAATAGCAATTACAATTTCAGTTCTTACTCTGAATAGAGTGTTGTTATGATTACATCAGCAATGTAGTCATTACGATTACCAAGTATATAGCTAGCGAAAAGTAATCATTAAAATTACAATTATTAAGTGTGGGGGCTCAAGAAATTGTAATGATACATTAAATGTGAACTGCTAAGTACCAGCAATTGAGCATAAACAAAAGAATTAACTTCCTCTTATTCGTTTAAAAAAGTAAAGCATTGTTGTATGACATAGTTGAAAGAGTTTGTCATGCTCAGAAACAAAGCAAATGAAGTGTTGGTAACTTTCAGAGATCTGTTGGAATACATAACAGCTACGCAGCAAGACACTACGTGATCGGATCAATCATATATTTGAGGCTTCTAAGATATACTGTTGAGTTGAGTAGATTTGCAAAGGTAGTTTGTATTAATTGAATATTTTCAAAGTGTTACATTCACATTTGTTTTGTCCACAATTTGCAAGCATATGAAATTCACACATTGAACACCAAACTATGTCTTTATAATTTTTTTTATTTAGATCAGTTACAAACCATGGCCCTAGGAACCAAATTTCAACCTGTACAGTCATTGAAACTAAACCTGCTTAAGTTAGTAGAAACGTAATAAAGTTGATTGAAACATTACAATTGGTGAACAAGAAAAATGAACTTCAATTGTTCAGTCTGTACGGTCACAATGAGCTACAAGCTCTTTAAAGTAAAGTTTAAAATACAGTTCTTATTCTTGGGCACATAAAGTGCCATTAACATAATCTGCTGTACCATGGACATAATCTGCTGTGCCATGGACATAATCTGCTATACTATTGCACATAATCTACTGTACTATTGACATAATCTGTTATACTATTGACATAATCTGCTGTATATACTATTGACATAATCTGCTGTACTATTGACATAATCGACTATACTATTGACATAATCTGCTGTACTATTGACATAATCTGCTGTACTATTGACATAATCTGCTGTACTATTGACATAATCTGCTGTACTATTGACATAATCGACTATACTATTGACATAATCTGCTGTACTATTGACATAATCTGCTGTACTATTGACATAATCTGCTGTACTATTGACATAATCTGCTGTACTATTGACATAATCTGCTATACTATTGACATAATCTGCTGTACTATTGACATAATCTGCTGTACTATTGACATAATCTGCTATACTATTGACATAATCTGCTATACTATTGACATAATCTGCTATACTATTGACATAATCTACTATACTATTGACATAATCTGCTTTACTATTGGCATAATCTGCTGTACTATTGACATAATCTGCTATACTATTGACATAATCTGCTATACTATTGACATAATCTGCTATACTACTATTGACATAATCTGCTATACTATTGCACATAATCTGCTATACTATTGACATAATCTGCTATACTATTGACATAATCTGCTATACTATTGACATAATCTGCTGTACTATTGACATAATCTGCTGTACTATTGACATAATCTGCTATACTATTGACATAATCTACTATACTATTGACATAATCTACTGTACTGTTGACATAATCTGCTGTACTATTGACATAATCTGCTGTACTATTGCACATAATCTACTGTACTATTGACATACTCTGCTGTACTATTGACATAATCTGCTATACTATTGACATAATCTGCTATACTATTGACATAATCTGCTGTACTATTGACATAATCTGCTATACTATTGACATAATTTGCTGTACTATTACATAATCTGCTATACTATTGACATAATCTACTATACTATTGACATAATCTGCTGTACTATTGACATAATCTGCTATACTATTGACATAATTTGCTGTGCTATTGACATAGTCTGCTATACTATTGCACATAATCTACTATACTATTGACATAATTTGCTGTGCTATTGACATAATCTGCTATACTATTGACATAATTTGCTATACTATTGACATAATCTACTGTACTATTGACATAATCTGCTATACTATTGACATAATCTGCTATACTATTGACATAATCTGCTGTACTATTGACATAATCTGCTATACTCTTGACATAATCTGCTATACTATTGCACATAATCTGCTGACTATTGACATAATCTGCTATACTATTGCACATAATCTACTGTACTATTGACATAATTTGCTATACTATTGCACATAATCTACTGTACTATTGACATAATCTGCTGTACTATTGACATAATTTACTGTACTATTGACATAATCTGCTATACTATTGCACATAATCTACTGTACTATTGACATAATCTGCTATACTATTGCACATAATCTACTGTACTATTGACATAATCTGCTATACTATTGCACATAATATACTGTACTATTGACATAATCTGCTATACTATTGCACATAATCTACTGTACTATTGACATAATTTGCTGTACTATTGACATAATTTGCTATACTATTGCACATAATCTACTGTACCATTGACATAATTTGCTATACTATTGCACATAATCTACTGTACTATTGACATAATCTGCTGTACTATTGACATAATCTACTATACTATTGCACATAATCTACTGTACTACTATTGACATAATCTGCTGTACTATTGACATAATCTACTGTACTATTGACATAATCTGCTATACTATTGCACATAATATACTGTACTATTGACATAATCTGCTATACTATTGCACATAATCTACTGTACTATTGACATTTTGCTATACTATTGCACATAATCTACTGTACTATTGACATAATCTGCTATACTATTGCACATAATATACTGTACTATTGACATAATCTGCTATACTATTGCACATAATCTACTGTACTATTGACATAATTTGCTGTACTATTGACATAATTTGCTATACTATTGCACATAATCTACTGTACCATTGACATAATTTGCTATACTATTGCACATAATCTACTGTACTATTGACATAATCTGCTGTACTATTGACATAATCTACTATACTATTGCACATAATCTACTGTACTACTATTGACATAATCTGCTGTACTATTGACATAATCTACTGTACTATTGACATAATCTGCTATACTATTGCACATAATCTGCTGTACTATTGACATAATCTGCTACCATTGACATAATCTGCTGTGCCATGGACATAATCTGCTGTACCATTGTTGAGCGTAAATAGGTTTGATTTGTTGTAACGTCAAAACACTTCACTCGACTACACCATTAATTGGCGAGCGAGCGTAGCGAGCGAGACACTTACAGGGGTAACACAATCGAAAATCGGGGATGTTTGTTTATTGGCGAGCGAGCGAAGCGAGCGAGACACTATCAGGGGTAACTCAATCGAGATTTCGCTATATTTATTTATTTATCTGTTTATGGGGTACGTGAGACCCCTATTTTCGCCTGCGCTTTTAATTACGTAAGTTAGGTAAAGCGTTCACAGTTCCAGTATTTTTCAATTAACGAGCTCTGAGAATCCTTAGTGGCGGTGGTAAGTCAAAGCGAACAGTATTTACTTGAAAATACATTGTCCACTAGACTACTGCGAAGGTAAGTCTGTGTAGGTGCATGTCCAGTGGTGTCAAAGCATTGTGTGTTACAACCACTACTTAGCTAAAGAATATCACAAAGAAAACTTTTAAATAACGTGATTGTTTTGTTGTTGTTGTTTTCCTTCCAAGCAGTTGCAGAGAGTTGTTACTATGGCACTGAAATCCCTTTACCCTGTATGCTAAATAAAAAAACTGGACCTTATTTTCAGTAGCTTCAGTGTTAGAAGTCAAAATCATTCATTAGTATAGTATTTAGGCTCGCTCGCCATTTGTGCTCAAGCACATCACTAGTTTATTTATTGGCGAGCGAGCGTAGCGAGCGAGACAGTATTAGGGGTGGATAATGCAAAATCGGGTATATGTTATATATATTATGTATGTATGTATGGATGGTACGTATGCTCTTTAAATGCGCGCGCTTCTAATTACGTAAGTTAGGTAAAGCGTTCACAGTTCCAGTTTTTTTCAATTAACGAGCGCGGAGTATCCTGCTGCAGACGCAACATTGTTTCAACCAAAAAGTTTACAGCTACTCTCTTCTTGAAACAATCGTGAAGTCTTTGTCAAGCTGCGCTTCTTTGCCACTGCTTTCGAAGTTTATTCAGGTAATTGTTAGTTTAGTCTGGGATCAGAGACTTTAGATTCTCTGATGCTAACTGAGAATGGAAAGGGTTACACTGTGCACTACAGTTAGATGTAATTTCTGTTGTAAAAAGAGTCTGCTCGCTCGCCATGCATTTGCGCTATTCGAGCGCACCACTAGTTTATATATATGTTTGGACGTATGTATGTCATTTTGTACTTTGACCCTCCGTATTTTTGTGTTCGCTCGGCGTTCGACCCCGTCCCAAATTTCACTAAACAGAATCCTCTGGTTTAGCGACCGTTACCCGTATCACCTTAGAAATTGAATTGTTTACCGCTTTGAATTGTTTTGCGGGTGCTGGGAGCTCCATTTCTATTCGAGTTAGTGGCGGTGGTAAGTTAATACCATTTGTCACAGTTATAGCACTACTCAACAGCATTTACTTGACAATTCATTGTCCACTAGACGAATCACGAAGGTAAGTCTTGCGTAGGTATGTTCAGTTGTGTGAAAGTATTGTGCGTTACAACTACTATTAAGAATATCACAAAGAAAATTTTAAATAACGTGACTTGATTTTGTTGCTTCTTTTTCAATTCAAACAGTTGAGGGGAGTGGTTACTATGGCATTGAATCCCCTTTACCGTATATGCGTAATTTAGCAACTCAACTTTATTTTAGTAGTTTGAGTAACAACAGTGTAGTTTAAAGCTCGCTCGCCATTTGTGCTCAAGCACACCACTAGTTTATTTGTATATATGTATGGACGTACGTAAGGCATTTTTGTACTTTGACCCTCGGGTTTTTGTGTTAGTTCGGTTGTCGACCCCGTCCCAAACTTCACTAAACAGAATCCTCCGTTTATCGATCAGTACCCGTATCACCCTAGAAATTGAATTGTTTACCTTTTTGAATTCTTTTGCGGGTGCAGTTAAAACTTGAAAACTTAAGGGACTTCCATTTCTATTCGAGTTAGTGGCGGTGGTAAGTCAATGCGCTCTTTGTCATGGCTATAAGCCGTGCGCAACAGTATTTACTTGAAAATACATTGTCCACTAGACTACTGCGAAGGTAAGTCTGTATAGGTGCATGTCCAGTTGTGTCAAAGCATTGTGTGTTATAACCACTACTTAGCTAAAGAATATCACAAAGAAAACTTTTAAATAACGTGTATTGTTTTGTTGTTGTTTTATTCCTTCAATTCAAGCAGTTGCAGAGAGTTAGTTACTATGGCACTGAAATCCCTTTACCCTGTATGCTAAATAAAAAAACTGGACCTTATTTTCAGTAGCTTCAGTGTTAGAAGTCAAAATCATAAAAATAGTATAGTCTTTAGGCTCGCTCGCCATTTGTGCTCAAGCACACCACTAGTAGTTTTTTAAACATGCAGTGAGCAACTTTATTTCGCAACAAGTTCTTAACAGCGGCTAATTATAGAGGATGCTGTGTTAGCTCGCAGTGGTGTTGCAAACGATAAGGGTGTGTTGTATGTTTTCTATTTGATATTCAATGACTACTTGAGTACTGCGCATACACTGTGAAGTACTCTGCGCATACAGTATATTAAATCTCGCAAACATTAGCATAATTTTATGTGGTCACACCCCTGCAAATATGGTTTTCCCCCTAAAGTCATCGCGCGCATACCGCATTTGAAAAAGGGAGGGAACTTGAGGAAATCATTAGACAACTTGCTTGCTGGTCCTCCTATTGGCCATTATAAGATAAAGGAGCGGTCGGTTACAGCGGGCTAGCTAGAGGAATAGCGTGGGAATGTCTCTTAAAGTTCACGCTAGTGATGTCATTTGCGAATATGAGAAGATCGAGAAAATAGGTGAGGGCACGTACGGGGTAGTTTACAAAGCCAGGAACAGAAAGACTGGGAAACTGGCCGCACTGAAGAAAATACGATTGGAATCACAGGAGGAAGGAGTTCCGAGCACAGCAATCAGAGAGATTTCTTTACTGAAGGAATTGAAGCATCCCAATATTGTATGGTAAGTGGGTGTCTGTGTTCATGTGAGTACCATTGACATGTTCGGGCGCTATAGCCTCGAGGACATCTTACATGAAGACATCCGCCTCTACTTGGTGTTTGAATTCATGCACATGGATTTGAAGAAATACTTGGACAGTTTGAAAGGAAAGATGATGGACCCAATGCTTGTAAAAGTAAGGATTTATCTTTGTAGTTGTCAAGGTGAAACATGACTTGAGACCTATGAAATCTCCACCCCCTCCAGTATCTAGCATAGAAACCAGCTGCTCTAGACAAAATGAAGGGAATGTGACTCTGCTCTATTTAATATTGGTGTCTTAGTAAGTCCACTCTCTTGAAACACTCAACTTTTACTGTAGCAAAATTATATTCAAACAATTTGAGTGTTTGTCAGTAATCTTTAACGCAGGATTTTTATAGAAGTGGTATCACACATTTAGCCCTTCTGCAATAAGCTTTTAAATATTATTACAAGTGTTTTTGAGTTAGAAGCTTTGGCAGCATACAATTCATTCAGTGCATGCTAGAATGATTTTTATGAGATGGAAGGGATAAAACAGTAACACATCTGAAATACTTTCAAGAATGTATTCTCCTATTTAGTGCTCACTTACATCCATCTTTTTGCATAGGACCAGTTAGGTGTAGGCAGGGCTAGAAGTGGGCAGGGCTAGGAGTGGGCAGGGCTAGGAGTATGTACAGCTACTATACTGCACTGCGCATACCTGCGAGTAGAAGTTGGACCTATAGGTGGGATTCTGGTCCGGATATGCAGAGCCAGTTCCACTGCCACTCTGTGATAGTTACTTGGTAACAGTTCATGGTTTCCAAATCTATAAGTTATAATAAGACAACTTTGAAGAAACGAGTTACCATTTTAACCATCTGGAACAGGTGTTGTTGTTGCTATAGTGATCTAGTCATAGCACCTCAACTAGAACTACAGAATCTTTATTGATTGGCTAACACAACCTCCCAAAGTTCCTACTACTAAATCTTCCACTACCGAACTCAATTCATACCAAACGAAACATGGACTACAATACCTTATCACACTGCACAATTTGTGCGTGTGGACTATAATACCATATCACACTGCACCATTCGAGTGTGTGGACTATAACAGCTTATCACACTGCACCATTCGTGTGTATGGACTATAACACCTTATCACACTGCACCACTCGTGTGTATGGACTATAATACCTTATCACACTACACAATTTGTGCGTGTGGACTATAATACCATATCACACTGCACCATTCGAGTGTGTGGACTATAACAGCTTATCACACTGCACCATTCAAGTGTAATACCATATCACACTGCACCATTCATGTGTATGGACTATAACACCTTATCACACTGCACCACTCGTGTGTATGGACTATAATACCTTATCACACTGCACCATTCGTGTGTGTGGACTATAATACCTTATCACATTGCACCATTCGTGTGTGTGGACTATGATACCTTATCACACTGCACCATTCGTGTGTGTGGACTATAACACCTTATCACACTGCACCATTTGTGTGTGTTCTACAGAGCTATGCTTTCCAGATTCTCCAAGGTATCACTTTCTGTCATAGTCGTCGCGTATTGCATCGTGATTTGAAGCCTCAGAATCTTCTGATAGATCTCAACGGTGCAATTAAACTAGCGGACTTTGGTCTAGGGCGCGCCTTTGGAATCCCTGTCAGAGCCTATACACATGAGGTAAGGCGTGGACAACAATGTGGATTTATTATAATTGCATTGGATCGTGTGTTGTATTATAATTGCATTGGATCGTGCATTGTATTATAATTGCATTAGATCGTGTGTTGTATTATAATTGCATTGGATCGTGTGTTGTATTATAATTGCATTGGATCTTGTGTTGTATTATAATTGCATTGGATGATGTGTTGTATTATAATTGCATTGGATGATGTGTTGTATTATAATTGCATTGGATCGTGTGTTGTATTATAATTGCATTGGATCGTGTGTTGTATTATAATTGCATTGGATCGTGCGTTGTATTATAATTGCATTGGATCGTGCATTGTATTATAATTGCATTGGATCGTGTGTTGTATTATAATTGCATTAGATCGTGTGTTGTATTATAATTGCATTGGATCGTGTGTTGTATTATAATTGCATTGGATCTTGTGTTGTATTATAATTGCATTGGATGATGTGTTGTATTATAATTGCATTGGATGATGTGTTGTATTATAATTGCATTGGATCGTGTGTTGTATTATAATTGCATTGGATCGTGTGTTGTATTATAATTGCATTGGATCGTGTGTTGTATTATAATTGCATTGGATCGTGCGTTGTATTATAATTGCATTGGATCTTGTGTTGTATTATAATTGCATTGGATCGTGTGTTGTATTATAATTGCATTGGATGATGTGTTATATTATAATTGCATTGGATCGTGTGTTGTATTATAATTGCATTGGATCGTGTGTTGTATTATAATTGCATTGGATCGTGTGTTATATTATAATTGCATTGGATCGTGTGTTGTATTATAATTGCATTGGATGATGTGTTATATTATAATTGCATTGGATCGTGTGTTGTATTATAATTGCATTGGATGATGTGTTGTATTATAATTGCATTGGATCGTGTGTTATATTATAATTGCATTGGATCGTGTGTTGTATTATAAATGCATTGGATCGTGTGTTGTATTATAATTGCATTGGATCGTGTGTTATATTATAATTGCATTGGATGATGTGTTGTATTATAAATGCATTGGATTGTGTGTTGTTGCTTGGATCGGGGTATATTAAAGTGTGGCTCGGGTGTTGTATTAATTGCATGGATCGTGTGTTGTATTATAATTGCATTGGATCGTGTGTTATATTATAATTGCATTGGATCGTGTGTTATATTATAATTGCATTGGATCGTGTGTTGTATTATAATTGCATTGGATCGTGTGTTGTATTATAATTGCATTGGATCGTGTGTTGTATTATAATTGCATTGGATCGTGCGTTGTATTATAATTGCATTGGATCTTGTGTTGTATTATAATTGCATTGGATCGTGTGTTGTATTATAATTGCATTGGATGATGTGTTATATTATAATTGCATTGGATCGTGTGTTGTATTATAATTGCATTGGATCGTGTGTTGTATTATAATTGCATTGGATCGTGCGTTGTATTATAATTGCATTGGATCTTGTGTTGTATTATAATTGCATTGGATCGTGTGTTGTATTATAATTGCATTGGATGATGTGTTATATTATAATTGCATTGGATCGTGTGTTGTATTATAATTGCATTGGATCGTGTGTTGTATTATAATTGCATTGGATCGTGTGTTATATTATAATTGCATTGGATCGTGTGTTGTATTATAATTGCATTGGATGATGTGTTATATTATAATTGCATTGGATCGTGTGTTGTATTATAATTGCATTGGATGATGTGTTGTATTATAATTGCATTGGATCGTGTGTTATATTATAATTGCATTGGATCGTGTGTTGTATTATAAATGCATTGGATCGTGTGTTGTATTATAATTGCATTGGATCGTGTGTTATATTATAATTGCATTGGATGATGTGTTGTATTATAAATGCATTGGATTGTGTGTTGTATTGTGTATGTGTGTTTAGGTGGTGACTCTGTGGTATCGGGCTCCAGAAGTGTTGCTAGGTTCCCATCGCTATTCTTGTCCCATTGACATGTGGAGCGTAGCGTGTATATTTGCGGAGATGTCAACTAAAAAGCCGATTTTCCACGGAGATTCCGAGATAGATCAGTTGTTCAGGATATTTCGGTATGTGTATAACCTTTTTTTTTTAACACTGGATAAAAGGTATCACTTAACCCTTTCTGTCATTGTCTTGACGACCAGTTGGGTAATATAAAAAACTATAAATATGTTATTTTTATTTCTTTCCTGTAAAGGCATTCCAGCAACAATGGAAGTTATAGCAGTTAAGACAAAACTATTTTCTATTAAATTGCAATATGCATCAATTGCGTGAGAAGGTAAACCACACACCCCTGGATGAAACCACACCAGGCAGGGTCAAACCCTCCCCTGAGGGCTAACAGCAAACACACCTAGAGTGAATGAATGACAGACTACTATAGCTTTCTCGCACATGTGCCCTGAGGGCTAACAGCAAACACACCTAGAGTGAATGAATGACAGACTACTATAACCCTCTCGCACATGCGCCCTGAGGGCTAACAGCAAACACACCTAGAGTGAATGAATGACAGACTACTATAGCTTTCTCGCACATGTGCCCTGAGGGCTAACAGCAAACACACCTAGAGTGAATGAATGACAGACTACTATAACCCTCTCGCACATGCGCCCTGAGGGCTAACAGCAAACACACCTAGAGTGAATGAATGGCAGACTACTATAACCCTCTTGCACATGCGCCCTGAGGGCTAACAGCAAACACACCTAGAGTGAATGATTGACAGACTACTATAACCTCTCGCACATGCGCCCTGAGGGCTAACAGCAAACACACCTAGAGTGAATGATTGACAGACTACTATAACCCTCTCGCACATGCGCCCTGAGGGCTAACAGCAAACACACCTAGAGTGAATGAATGACAGGCTACTATAACCCTCTCGCACATGCGCCCTGAGGGCTAACAGCAAACACACCTAGAGTGAATGAATGACAGGCTACTATAACCCTCTCGCACATGCGCCCTGAAGGCTAACAGCAAACACACCTAGAGTGAATGAATGACAGGCTACTATAACCCTCTCGCACATGCGCCCTGAAGGCTAACAGCAAACACACCTAGAGTGGATGAATGACAGGCTACTATAACCCTCTCGCACATGCGCCCTGAAGGCTAACAGCAAACACACCTAGAGTGAATGAATGACAGGCTACTATAACCCTCTCGCACATGCGCCCTGAGGGCTAACAGCAAACACACCTAGAGTGAATGAATGACAGACTACTATAACCCTCTCGCACATGCGCCCTGAGGGCTAACAGCAAACACACCTAGAGTGAATGAATGGCAGACTACTATAACCCTCTCGCACATGCGCCCTGAGGGCTAACAGCAAACACACCTAGAGTGAATGAATGGCAGACTACTATAACCCTCTCGCACATGCGCCCTGAGGGCTAACAGCAAACACACCTATGTGGCATTCTTGTTCCAGTAATGAGAGGGTTAGTCCCCAAAAGTGACTGGAAATAGGAAACAGTGAACTGTAAAACACTTTAGTTTATAATTTTTCAAGTTAGGTTTTGCTCTAGAACCGTAATTCATAATGGGCTAGGGCTAATGGTTGATGAAAATGTTCCGCCTAATTCAGATGTGTACGTCTGTCACATTTCAATAAAATATTTTAGATATTTCTCATTTGTGCACATTTTGTAAATCAACCACAGCTTTGTGCATAAAAATCAGTATAATACTAAACCAAACCCTGTGCACATTCACACCAAATCACAGACTTTTCAACGTTTACATGGCGGCTCCAACTTTTAACAATTCTGTGATTACGTCTGTCATGCAACTTTGAAATCATTTTTATCTTTTGTGCTTGAATCACAGTTTATGTATTCTACATCAGCGAATACTCCAGTAGGACTATCACACTTACTACTATAGATTCATCCTATGTGCTATACATCAGCGAATACTCCAGTAGGACTATCACACTTACTACTATAGATTCATCCTATGTGCTATACATCAGCGAATACTCCAGTAGGACTATCACACTTGCTACTATAGATTCATCCTATGTGCTATACATCAGCGAATACTCCAGTAGGACTATCACACTTGCTACTATAGATTCATCCTATGTGCTATACATCAGCGAATACTCCAGTAGGACTATCACACTTGCTACTATAGATTCATCCTATGTGCTATACATCAGCGAATACTCCAGTAGGACTATCACACTTACTACTATAGATTCATCCTATGTGCTATACATCAGCGAATACTCCAGTAGGACTATCACACTTACTACTATAAATTCATCCTATGTGCTATACATCAGCGAATACTCCAGTAAGACTATAAATTCATCCTATGTGCTATACATCAGCGAATACTCCAGTAAGACTATCACACTTACTACTATAGATTCATCCTATGTGCTATACATCAGCGAATACTCCAGTAAGACTATCACACTTGCTACTATAAATTCATCCTATGTGCTATACATCAGCGAATACTCCAGTAGGACTATCACACTTACTACTATAGATTCATCCTATGTGCTATACATCAGCGAATACTCCAGTAAGACTATCACACTTGCTACTATAGATTCATCCTATGTGCTATACATCAACGAATACTCCAGTAGGACTATCACACTTACTACTATAGATTCATCCTATGTGCTATACATCAGCGAATACTCCAGTAGGACTATCACACTTACTACTATAAATTCATCCTATGTGCTATACATCAGCGAATACTCCAGTAAGACTATAAATTCATCCTATGTGCTATACATCAGCGAATACTCCAGTAAGACTATCACACTTACTACTACAGGGAATAATTTATCCCGGTTCGCATCGCATTTTGCGAAGCAAAACTGCGGTGCTGCGATTCAATTTTTAATTTGTTTAGCAAAAAAACTGCGAGACAAATGTCAATTACCTGTATATAAACCGGTTGGCCAGTGCATAATTTTAGCTGAGATACTTTTACAGTTCCGTATAATCTCTGCGATAGCGGGCACCAGTTTTCTCCGACTCGATAACTGTAAAGACCTAATATCCCCCGCTCGCTTTTTCGGTGGCTTGGTGCGCTAGCAATGGAAATAATGACAGAGTGAAATATGCGCGTGCGCATCGATATTGCAGCTGTACTTTTGTCCCGCTCGTATTTTCAGCCTGAGAGGAGTTGCGTTTAACGGTTTTGGAGAGTTGAGCGTAGTATGTCTGTAAACTTGAGTACGATAAAAAAGTGGATTCTGGAGTTGGATAGTGTTGGAGAATGGCTACGTTATGATGAAGCTGGAGGAAAAGTTAGTCGAATTTTTTGTGCACTATGCTCTAAACACAAGGAACGTTTGCATGCTCTGAGAAACTTTAGTTCTTCATTTATTGATGGAATAACTGGCACTGCACTGAAAAAAGACAACGTTAAGAAACACCAGCTCTCTGACATGCATAGTAAGGCTGTGTGAACTTGGAGAAAAAGCCTGCTACTCTTACTGACATTTATAAATCGACTCCATTAGGAAGGGCATTTTCGTCAGGACAGCAGGAGGAAAGAGCTCATGTGTGTAAGCTTTTGGAAATAGCTTATATGATAGCCAAGGAAGAAATTCCGTTTACTAAGTATCCTGCTATTATGGAGTTAGAGAAGAGACATGGAGTTTCTCTTGGTAGTGCATATACTACTGAACACAAGTGCAGAGAGTTTACAGTCCTTATTGGTGAATGCATGAGAGATAAAGTTCTAGACTCTGTGCGTCAGTCCCACTACTTGGCAGTGTTGATAGATGGCTCAACAGACAGCAGTGTTGTTGAGAAGGAGCTTGTGTATGTCATGTATGTTGGACCTGAAGGTAAGGCACAGTGTTTTTTTTTGCAATTGAAAGATGTTTTGGATGCAACAGCTCCAGGGATTCTGAAGTTATTAGTTGAGACATTTGCAACGTTTGGTGTGGACTTAATGAAGAAGCTTGTTAGCATCTGTGTGGATAGAGCTGCTGTTAACTTGGGAGTTCGTCATGGTCTGGCTGCACTAATCAAGAAAGATGTCCCTTGGTTGGTTGCCATACACTGCATGAACCATCGCCTTGAATTGTCTGCAAAGGATGCTTTTTCTAACACTTTCTTAAATGAAGTCTCCACAATGCTTGTTAATCTTCATTTTGTGTATGAAAACAGTCCAAAAAGGCTTCGTGAGTTAAGGAATGTGGCTGAGATTATGGAAGAGCGTATCAGGAAACCAGAAAGAGCTACTGGTACGAGATGGGCACAAGTCACGTGCGATTAAGTCCCTTTTGATGGGTTATGATGTCATAGTGACTCACCTGGAGTCCATGGCATCTGGGGAATCTTCTGTTAAGCCAGTGGATAAGATAAAGTTCAAAGGATACTTAACTAAACTTACCAGCTACAAATTTGTTCTTTATATGCTCTTTTTTGATGCTTTACTTGATCCACTAGCTTCTTTTTCTTGTTCTATTCAAAAATCTGCAGTTGATTTACCTCTGGCAGTAGCCAAGCTAAAATCGTTTCGCTCAACTCTAACTAGTTTGAAGAAAGATTCACCAGATATTTCAACAGAGCTGTCAGTGTTAGCTTCTGTTTCAACTTCATCTAGAAGTAGTTATGTACCGCAAAACACAGTTATCACGAGTAAATCAGCAGATACAGGAGGCATTCAAGAGGAATCGACCATTGTTGATTGACAAAATGTTGGAATGTGTTGCGAATAGGTTTGATGACCTCCAAATTTTAGATGCAATGAAAGGAGTTAATATCTTAAGTGTTCCTTTATGGCCAATTGGCAAACCTGATTTTGAAACTTATGGTAATTCTGAAGTGTCGTTACTGGTGAACCATTTAAAAGTACTCTTGGAGATGAACGAAGTGTCACTCAATGCTGTATTGACCGAATGGAATGCATTCAAGCACTATGTCGGACATAACATTCAAGGCAACCCTGATGTTTGGTCCTTACTTCTCACCCGTTATAGATCACAGTTTGAGAATTTTGCTCACTTAATTGAAATACTGCTACTATTTCCTGTCAGCAATGCTACAGTGGAGCGTGGCTTTAGTGCAATGAAGCGAATAAAAACTGATTGGAGGTCTCGCTTAAATGAAGTAACCATCGATCATCTGCTGCGCATTAGTATTGATGGACCAGCATTTTCTAATTTTGATCCAAGGCCAGCAATGGAAAAATTCTTTAGCACCCCTCGTCGTCCAGATGCTGCACCGTATGGTTCTCGCAAACGAAGCCATTCTGCACTGGATACTGAATCAGATGCTTAACTTGTGATTCGTACTTCATCATAGTTATTTGATTATGATTAAATTTATATATATTTATTACAGAAAAAATATTGCTATACAAAAATTAACAACTGCTAATCAACCATACTTATGTGTAGCACTTGTTGCTATACAAATAAAATTAAGTAAATTATTCCCTGTACTATAAATTCATCCTATGTGCTATACATCAGCGAATACTCCAGTAAGACTATCACACTTGCTACTATAGATTCATCCTATGTGCTATACATCAGCGAATACTCCAGTAAGACTATCACACTTGCTACTATAAATTCATCCTATGTGCTATACATCAGCGAATACTCCAGTAGGACTATCACACTTGCTACTATAGATTCATCCTATGTGCTATACATCAGCGAATACTCCAGTAGGACTATCACACTTACTACTATAAATTCATCCTATGTGCTACACATCAGCGAATACTCCAGTAGGACTATCACACTTACTACTATAAATTCATCCTATGTGCTATACATCAGCGAATACTCCAGTAAGACTATCACACTTACTACTATAAATTCATCCTATGTGCTATACATCAGCGAATACTCCAGTAGGACTATCACACTTACTACTATAAATTCATCCTATGTGCTATACATCAGCGAATACTCCAGTAGGACTATCACACTTGCTACTATAGATTCATCCTATGTGCTATACATCAGCGAATACTCCAGTAAGACTATCACACTTGCTACTATAGATTCATCCTATGTGCTATACATCAGCGAATACTCCAGTAAGACTATCACACTTGCTACTATAGATTCATCCTATGTGCTATAACCCAGCGAATACTCCAGTAAGACTATCACACTTACTACTATAAATTCATCCTATGCGCTATACACTACTAATTAGAGGCCAATATCATTTGTAAACTATAAGTCAGACGTGAAATTTATTGTTGTAATTATATGCTTGTCTGCTTGTCTTTAGTTGTCTATATTTTGTTAGTATCCTAGGGACTCCTAACAACAGCATTTGGCCTGGTGTTCAAGAACTGCCCGACTTCAAGCCTAACTTCCCTTTGTGGTCCAGAAAGGAACTAGTACAAGTCGTCCCAGATGTCGGCATTGACGGATGCGACCTTCTTAAAGTAAGTTGTATGTAGAGATAGTTCCAGTGTAGTTGAGAGTGTAGACATAGTTCATAGTTCTAGTGTAGTTGAGTGTAGGCATAGTTCATAGTTCCAGTGTAGCTGAGAGTGTAGACATAGTTCCAGTGTAGCTGAGTGTAGACATAGTTCATAGTTCCAGTGTAGCTGAGAGTGTAGACATGATTCCAGTGTAGTTGAGAGTGTAGGCATAGTTCATAGTTCCAGTGTAGTTGAGTGTAGACATAGTTCATAGTCGTGTAGGCTGATAGTGTAGACATAGTTTCCTAGTTCCAGTTTAGCTGAGAGTGTAGACCATATTTCCAGTGTGTAGTTGAGAGTGTAGGCATAGTTCATAGTTCCAGTGGTGTTTGTAGCTGAGAGTGTAGACATAGTTCATAGTTCCAGTGGTGTTTGTAGTTGAGAGTGTAGACATAGTTCATAGTTCCAGTGGTGTTTGTAGTTGAGAGTGTAGACATAGTTCATAGTTCCAGTGGTGTTTGTTGTTGAGAGTGTAGGCATAGTTCATAGTTCCAGTGGTGTTTGTAGCTGAGAGTGTAGACATAGTTCATAGTTCCAGTGGTGTTTGTAGCTGAGAGTGTAGACATAGTTCATAGTTCCAGTGGTGTTTGTAGTTGAGAGTGTAGACATAGTTCATAGTTCCAGTGGTGTTTGTAGCTGAGAGTGTAGGCATAGTTCATAGTTCCAG